>Ga0228535_1000550_pt1 | contig 99320 bp, 88 predicted proteins | sample SJ1metagenome_FD_168457 | JGI IMG/M metagenome (GOLD analysis project Ga0228535, IMG submission 168457) | Enriched culture of PCE-dechlorinating microbial communities from Ithaca, New York, USA - SJ1 | ecosystem: Engineered > Modeled > Simulated communities (microbial... > Unclassified | place...
GAGCACCTCAACCGCCCTTTCGCCTGAGACTTCCGACATCTCAAGCGTCGGGCATGGGCTCGGGGTGGCTCACTTTTCGGCGCTGATTCTGCCACCTACTGGCCCAGTTTTATATGACGACACGCAGCTTTGCCCGATCGTGCGCAGGGCCGACTGGAGCTGGTCTGGATCCACATCGCCGAGGCGCAGCCAGTAGGCGCTATGGGCTCCTATCCCACCCCGCCCGAGCGGAAGGTCATCGCCACGCAGTTGCGCGACCAGTTTCTCGAAACCAAACAGATGCTCGGCGCTGGCCTGGCCCGCCGCGGCCGCCTCGTCGATCGATACCGCTTCGGGAACGTGCCCGACGGGCTTAGGGCCACAGGCTTGGGACTCGTCAACGATGGCCAGGTAGACGTCCCGCTCGAGGCCACTGTATACCTTGATCTAATCCACACCTGCCTCCGCATGGCGGCGCACTTGCTCGCGCGCCAGCTCGGAGTGCCGCATGCAACGGAGATCAGGGGGATAAGCGGTGGGTCACCGTCCAGAATCGAAGCGGTGGTCAAGATATCTGCGACGACACGCAGTTGCCTGAGCGCCTTGGTGGCGGTTTGTGGCTGGGGCATAAGAAAAGGGCTTCTGCCGATTGGCAAAAGCCCTGCTATCTCTGGAGCTAGCCGTTACTCCATTTTCATCTCAGGGCCATCGTACCACTCCGGTGTCTTGTAGTTCTTCGCCATTTCACCGCGATACTTAGCCATTTGCTCGCTTAAGAATCCCAGGGGAGGAGCAACTTCTTTACCTTCCGGAACAAAGAACTTTCCGTTCTTGGGGTCAAACTCGTATCTTCCTGCCCTGTCAAACAGATACGGCAGGTAAGACTCGAACTGGGCGTTCCCGTTCTCGTCCAGTATCAAAGCCTTGCCATCATTCTTGTAGTTATAGAAATGCTCTTCCTGCATCGTTCGAAACTCTTTTCTGATTTCCGCTACTTTATCAGGGTTAGTCAGTAACGCTATAGCACTTACCGCCATTACTTGAGCGCCCGCTACTATCCCTTTATGAGCAATGGAGGAACCGGTTACCGCAGTAGTCGTCCAGTGATGGCCGATGGCTCCGGGGACACTGGCCGGGAAACGAAGAGATGCAAGAGGCGCAACCAAAGAAACCTCGCCTATGTCGGAAGATCCTCCGCCTACAAATACGGGAGATGGGCCTTCTGGCTTAGCCTCAATCGCCGAATCATCGGGAAGGCCATTTTCTTCTGCGCCTACCGCTCTTTGCAGTGCCTTTGTGAACGCTTGCTCTTCCTCAGTCCACTCAGGCATTCCCACCATTTTAATGTTTTCCTGAAGCAAGTTGGCTAGGGCTTCATTTCTGTAGCATTGGTGGATTGCAGTGTAGGGGGTGATTTCCATTCGGGTATCTGTGGCAAGGGCTGCAGCTTTTGCGCAGTTCAGCACTCTTTCGAAGTCAGACTTGATCAGTTTGTCGGAATTCCTTACATAGTACCATGTGGTTGCTCTATCAGGTACAACGTTAGGAGCCTCGCCGCCCTCTGTTATTACATAATGCAGTCTGGATGTGTAGTGGAAATGCTCGCGCAGGTACTCGGTGCTAACGTTCATTATTTGAACTGCATCTAAGGCCGATCTTCCAACCCACGGGGCGCCGGCAGAGTGGGCAGTCTTCCCGAAGAAGGTGACGGAGAAGGACCACTCGCAGTTGCTTGCTACGCCATAAGATGTGCCAAAGCCAGCTCCACCGTGGTTATCGATTACCACATCTACGCCATCAAACAGTCCGGCATTGACCATGAAAGGACGACTAATTACTGTTTCCTCAGCAGGGCTGCCGAACATTTTGATCGTTCCTGTAAATCCGCCCTCTTCCATCGCTCTCTTAACTGCCACTACCGTACCTGCAGCCGCAGTACCCATTGCGTTGTGGGTACAAGCATGGCCCGGCGCGATAGCGCCTTTTACTTTTGTAACGGGTGCGTGATCAGGGTTTCCCTCCTCTTGAGAAAGCATTGGCAGTGCGTCCAGCTCGCCCAGTACGCCAATGGTTGGTCCGGGGCCGTTAGAAAAGGAAGCAACGAAGGCCGTCGGCATTCCGGCTACGCCCTTTTCAACTGTGAATCCTTCTTTTTCCAGATAATTCACGAGCAGGTTTGCGGTATTGTATTCCTCTAATCCCAATTCTGCATAAGACCATATTGCCTCATTGATTTCTGCTAACTTTTGTCTTGTCTCGGGGCGCGCTAAGAAATCAACCGCGATCTGCTGATTCTTGTCGAATGCATCTGTCTTCGACATTTCGTTTCCTCCTTTGTTCTGTGTAAATGAGTACAGATGTGCTGCATGGAGTGGTCACCGGTGCTGGAGGTGCAGCGCCCTGAATGCTCCGGTCCAATGCACTCTGGATGGCCATCGCCTCACCTTGCTGTCACCCACTTGCATGCCCAGGACCAAGACTTCGCCCGCCTCGCCTTACCCAGCTCTGATTTCATTCGATTCGTCCTTATGGGTTTCCTCGCCGCCCACATATGTTCGTTCGCCTCCAGTAATAGCCAGAGAGCAAAGCAAGCCACCACCAAGATCGTTGTCGCGTCTCGCTCTACACTGAAGCTGAGACAGGAACCACTGGGACAACAAGCCATCCACTTGAAGGAGCCGCGCAACCCGACATACCTCTGGTGGACGGTGCATTCGCTGTAGTGCGGCAGGAAGCCAACACGGTTCCGGCTCCAGGGGAATAGTAGGGCTTCTGCCATATGGCAGGGGCCCTTTTTGATGTCCCCGAAATCAGCCACAGACGATTTTGGAGACAGCAGCCAACAACATGCTCCCGAAACGGAGGCGGATGGCTTTGGTACGCTCGAAAGTGGGCGAGCGACTGGCGGAGGCACCGGCGGCGGAGGTCGTCGAGCATCTCTACGGACCGCGCATCTTGGAGGAGCTCAGAGTGAGCTTCGACTACCTCACAGCGGTCAACCAGGCTCACGTTGTGATGCTGGCGCGGCAGGGAGTCCTCGAAGGGCCGACTGCCGCCGGACTACTGGCGGCGATCGGGGATATTGCTCAACTGGGGCGAGAGGCGCTACCGGTGGATCCTGAACGCGAGGATCTCTACTACAACTATGAGCAGGCCGTTATCGCCCGCGTCGGACCGGGTGTCGGAGGCCAGATGCACACTGGCCGCAGCCGGAATGACCTAGGCGCGACGATGGTCCGGATGCGATGCCGCGACGTGCTGGTGGGGTTGATCGGGGCCACCTGCCAGTGCCGGCAATCGCTCACAGAGCGGGCCGCGGAGCACGCTGCCACCGTTATGCCAGGCTACACGCACCTCCAGCCAGCTCAGCCAATCACCTTCGGGCATTACATGCTGGCTATTGAGGGGGCTCTGGCGCGTGACACCGGACGGCTGTTTGGGGCACTCGAGCGGACCAACATGTCGCCTCTTGGGGCCGGGGCCCTGGCGGGAACGGGCTTTAACATCGCCCGGGAGATGGCGGCGGACCTTCTGGGGTTTGGCTCTCTGGTCGCCAACACCCTTGACTCCGTAGCGAGTCGCGACTTCTTCCTCGAGGCGCTCGCTGCGGGATCGATTCTGGGCGTCACGCTCAGTCGCATGGCGCAGGATCTGTATATCTGGTACACGTATGAGTTCAGGCTGATCGATCTCCCGGATCGGGTCGCCGGCACCAGCAGCATTATGCCGCAGAAGAAGAACCCGATTGTCCTTGAGCACATCAAAGGCCGTACGGCCCACGTTGCCGGAGCGCTTTCCGCCGCCCTCGGTGCCGTGAGGAACGCGACGTTCTCCAACGTGATCGACGCCAACCGCGAGGGACTCCATCAGGGCTGGGCGGCCCTTGAACAGCTCGAGGTCGCAATCAAGCTCAGCCGGGTTGCAGCCGAGACGGCGATTCCCCGAGCGGATGTCATGCTGCAGCGCTGTCGCGCGAACTTCTCGACGGTTACCGAACTTGCCGACGAGTTGGTGCGCCGCTGGAGCATATCGTTCCGGGAGGCGCACGAGGTTGTTGGGGCAGTTGTGCGGGAGTCCATCTCAAATGGCCTTGACGCGGCAGGCATCACGGGGGCTATGGTTGAGCGGGCAGCCCAAGAAGTGCTCGGACGATCGATCACGATCAGCGGCGAGGTGGTGGAGAAGGCGCTCGATCCTCTACACAATGTGGCTGCACGCTCGCATACTGGCGGCCCTGCTCCATCAGCAGTCGATGTAGCGCGGGTTCAGGCGGAGCGAGCCCTAGCTAGTGACCTCGCACGACTACAGGCTTATACGGTCGCGCAGGCCGATGCCGCGGAGCGCCTGCGGGACGCGGTAGCAGGTGTGATTAGGGGCGCAAGGGACCGATCTGAGTGACCATCGACGATGCAGTGTCGCAACCGCTCATGAGCGGCGAGGAATGCCCCTGCCCATCGCGTGACCCTGACTACCAGTACACACGCAGGGTTGCGGCACTGTCTGTCTCTTCGCTCTGGCTGGAGAATGACCAGCGGTTTACGGGTTACACCGCCATGCAGCCGCGCTGACGGAGTTGGGCGTTGTTGAAGCGCGTACGGTGTCTTAATTCCGCCGGACCGGCCCAAGCCAGGGACCTTCTATGAGGAGGAAGGTAACAGCATTGAAAATAGAGATGGGCGAGTCGCTGTTCTACTCGTGGCTACGGCACGTCAAGGGATGCCAGGTGGTTCAGACTAGTTGGAAGCCTTCACCCGCCTGGCGCTTACGCAACACCGAAGCTCTCGCACGCTTCATGCAAGTGTCGCGTGACCACTTCTCCGGCAACTACGGGCTTGATGTATACAAGAAGAACTCGTTGACACAGCTGATTCAGCAAGCAGAAGCCGATGCAGTTGGTATCACCTTTTCGGACAGTGGCACACACATCTATGCTGTTGACGTGGCTTACCATGAAGACGGACTGAACTACGGTAGCAGGAGAGGCACTGTCGAAAACGTCCTGAAGAAGCTTCTTCGCACGGCGATGTGCATCCACGGGTACTTCGATACGACCCATGGAGAGCTTGTCTTCGGCTCGCCAAAGATCCACAAAGCTATCTTGACCGACTTGAGCCCATGCATCGTAGACCTCAATAACTTGCTTCGTGAGAACGGCCTGGACTTTTCTGCGCGGGTTATTGCCAATTAGGACTTCAACAACGACGTGCTCAAACCCATTCTCACGGCAAGCGGCGGAGTAGCGGACACGTCGGAGCTGTTCATGCGTTCCTATCAACTCGTAAAGATGTTTGATACCAACGCCTGAAGGTCAGTAGCACATTACTCCAAGACATAGAAGGGGCTCTGAAACTGAGCGGCAGGGCCCTCTCTAACATGGCACGCTCAGCTCACATGCCCCCATGCCCAAAAAAGCCGCACCGAGACCCCTGGCCAACCTGACCAAAGCAGGTAGCGCCAAGCTCGCCCCGAACTCAAGCCAACATCTGGACGTGCCGCGACATGGTTGTCACTCATTCCTTCAGTTGACAAAACCGGTAGGCCCGGAGGATCGCTTGGCAGCGTCGGAGCGGCGCCGTGAAGAGCGTTGCCCCGTTGTATGCAGAAGGGAGAGGTACGCATTGTTGAGCAGGCGTAGAGCAGGTACGGCGCTGGCTTCCGTGTTGGCGGTCTGCCTACTGCTGGGTGTGCTGGCGGGGTGCGGACCGGGCAAGGCGACGATCAAGGTCACGGTCAAGGACGGGGCGGGAGGCGCCTTGGCCAACATAGCGGTCAGCGCGGGTGGCGTTTCAGCAACAACGGACGCGAGCGGGGTTGCGACTCTCAAGGACGTCGCGCCGGGGCAGGTTACGGTCAAGCTCAGCGGCGGCGGCATTAGTGAAGAGAAGATCGAGACGGTAAAGGCGGGAGACAACACTCTTGCGTACACCGTGTCGCCGGGCATCGGCGCCATGCGGAGCACGGATGAGCTGCAGAGCATGCGGCTGAGAATGCGCTATGAGAGCGTTTCGGCAGATACTGCTGTGTTGGAGGGCGAAGTCGTCAAGGGGCAGGGCGCTAAGTGGCGGATCGATGACGTTGAGATCATTGCCATCGGTAGCGCCGTCTATATCAGACCTTCGGGGCACAAGTGGGAGAAGTTTGACGGCGAGGTGGGGCAGCTGATGGCTGACGCCTACATCAGCCTTGCCGAAGTCTATGTGACGGAGTTTAACACCTTCGACACCCGGTTTGCCTCAGCGATGGCAGGAGTGACGGCGAAGTGGCTGGCGCGGGAGGAAGCCAACGGCTACAACTGCAACGTGTTTGAGGTCAAGTGGGTCATTGGCCCAGATACGTTCACGTACAAGTTGCATGTGATCGCTTCGGGCGAGTTCGCCAACTACATGACAAGGTACACCTGGAACCGTGGTGACAGCGAGAAGTTCCAGATGGATGTGGACAACCTTAACAAGCCTGTTGAGCTTAAGGCACCGATCTAGGGAGGCAAGCAGGGCGCAAAGAGCGGGGGGTGAGCATGGCCCCCCGCTCTTCGTTGCGCCGGTCCTGATCCGCCGCAACCCTCTTTACGGTTGAGATGGACTCTGAGACGACCCAATCTGCCTAGGCGCCTTGTGGCAGTTCATCCCGTTGTGCGATGCAGGCTCTGCATACCTGTTGTCCATCCTTCCGGCCCCTCTTAGAGTGACGATGCCGCCCGTCTTTGCGGCAAGCAGCCGGCAGCCACCTCCCCATACATTGGCAAACCTCCACTTAGCAGGGCTGCGTCCCTGCGGCAAGTACTTTCATGGTAGAGAGACTATGTCTGGAGTGGACTCAGTGAAGACACGCCGCCGTCTGATACTACTCGTGCTTCTCGCTGTTGCTCTCGCTCTCCCGGCCTGCAACCGCGGCTTCCAGCAGGCAGAGGTTGCACCTGGGGACATTCCAGCGGAGCTGCGCGAGGCAGCGGCGAGGTTTCTACCCGATCCGGTAATCTGGCGAGCCTTCTATGAGCAGGAGGGCTACGATATCGCCGTGGCCTATCATACCGGGAGCATGGGCCGCTTCCGGCAATGGTTGTGGCGCGTGTTCCATGAGGGGCAGCTGATCCACATAGACCACAACATTCAGGCAGGCCTCCTCCTGACTGAGAGGTACGCCTGGCGCGCGTCGGAAGAGGTAGACCATGGCTCGACCGGCGCGGGCCCAAACAGCATCGCCGCCTATGGATGGGCATGGGACCATGCCGCCCATAGGGTGGTTGGCACCACCGCGCAGGGTCGGACATTTGAGGGCCGGGTCGTCAACGGGTACTGGCTGCTGCTGGACTGCGATGTCCGAGGGATCGATAGGTTCGAGACCGTTGTCGTGGAGGACGCGGAGGGCAAGGTCCTCCATAGCTATGATCGCACGGTTATGATGCCGTAGCCGGCTCGGCGCGCAGGACCGGGCTGCGTTACCTCAGTCACAGGTCCTCCGCGCTCACTACTCCTCCGGCCGCACCAGCAACCCGAGCTGCAGCAACTCGCGTTGGCGAACGGTCACATACTTGATGATCTCATCTCTGATACGCTCGGTGAGCCGGGTGAACTGAAGCGCAATCTGGGCCTTGCCGCTGACCTCTTTGAGCCGCGCAACCTTGCCCTGGATCGGCAACGGGCTCAGCAAGTTGGGCAACTCCATCCGAAACTCGATTAGCGCTCCTTCTTTCACGGTGCCTGCCGGTACCAAGGCCAGGATACCGCTACCGCTCAGGTTCACGACACGTCCGCTCACATCGCCCGTCGCGAACGGTAGGTCCACATCGACTCGGAAGAACCGGCGGCGGGAGACCTTCCTCACCATTTGCGGGCGCGTCGTGATCAGCAGGGGCGGCTCACCGGGCCTAGTCTCGAGGATCTGAACCATGGCCGCGTAAGTTTCCTGAGTCGCCTCTTGCATGATGTTGATCTCCAGCCCCGCTGGCAAGCGGATAGCGACGTGCCCGTCAAGCGGAGCCATCAGCATGAGCTGGTCATCGCTCTCGTCATACACCATGGTGCGGTAACCATGGACCACGCCGCGCTCGTCGACAATCTCCAAATCCACGTTTGCGCCAGCCGCGAAGGGCTCGTGCATCGCTCATCCCCCCGTACCAAGGATGCGGCCAGCGGCGATGTGGCCTCGCCTAGGAGTATACGTGTTAATCGGGCCTTTGCCCAACGGCCTTAACTGGCCCCGGCCATCGTCGACCTGTAGCGGGCAATTAGTTCGTCTGAGGCATAGAGACATCCTCGTAGGAAGACCCGATCGATCCGGCAGGCATTGCGCCCTGAAGGTGACTGGCAACCGGGGGCTTCACCGGGTTTCCCCGCGTCACAGGGCGTACCCTTGCGCGGCAGGTCCGTTACCCTGGACATGTGGTTCGAGCTGAGGAGAGTCCCATTGTGGCGCCACTGGAAGCATAGGCAGTATTGTAGTCGCAAGGCACTAGTCACTCGCGAACAGCCAGGAGTTGTCAGGTGATGGCCGGACGTGCATCCACCGCCGTCGTAGTTTGTCCTGTTGTTTCTCCCTGCCGTGCTGGCTTGCAACCGCGAGTTCAGGCTCCACGCGATAGATCCAGAGGCAGTTCCGGCAGAGGTGCCCGCACAGCGTTGGGACAGAAAGGGCTGGCACAAGGGCAATACCGAGTAGACATGGCACCCTGGGGCAGAGGAGGTAGCCCACAGTGGCCCTCGTGATGTACGGACTGAGTATATGCTGCTCCATCGCCGCCTCGATCCTAGGAGGGCGGGATACACTGCTCCATCTCGGCAGCCTGCTCTTGGCCCTGCTGGTCGGCGTGATTGCCTACCATATTAGGCTGCGTAACCGGCGCATGTCGTTGGAGTGGATCGTCCATGGCGCGGCTTTGGCTCTGAATGCTTCAGCGATAATCGGCACGGCGCACATCTTGGCCGTGATCGGCCTGGCAATCGTGGTGCTGACGGACTACGTTCTCAATCCCTTCCGTGGCGGGATACTCAGAGTAGAGCAGACTCACCACCCAAGTTCGCGGTGAGCAGAAGTCCTAGATGGCACCTTAGGATTGATGCGGCGCGATGAGGACCTTTAAGCGCCTCATGAGGGCGCGGCGGGGCGGGCTGCTCTCTTGCCCACCTTGCCCATCAACGAGGCGCGTTCGCAAAGTGCTCGCCTAGGGTAGCCAGGATGGCGCCAATCCGATGGTTCCAGGTGTTGTTCCTAGCAGCTGCCCGCCTAGCCTCACGCAGTTCCATCGTATCGCCACTGACGGCTTCATCTATCGATGCCGAGAACTCACGGGCGCTGTCGGCTAGACTGATGAGCTTGCCCCACCTGACAACCTCGGGGATCCGCGTCGAAACCACCGGTAAGCCGGCCGCCAGGTACTCGTACACCTTCACTGGATCTGCTGCCAGCCCCGTCGGGCAGAGCCTAAAGGGAACCAGTCCGACGCTTGCCTGGCGGAGCAGTGCCGGAAGGACGTCGTAGTCCAAGTGACCGGTGACTTCCACGTTGTCTGGTTGTACAAACTCCAGCCAACTGCGCGCGATAGGCCCAATGAAGCGGAACTCCAGGTCCCTCCTCAACCTGGTCAACTCCGCCATGAGCTCGACATCAACCCAGGAGCTGATCGTACCCATGAAGGTCACCTTTCGTTGCCTTGCTCTGGGTTCGCCGTCCTTGCTGTTTAGTGCGAAGCGGCTGTAGTCACAGGCGTTGCGTACCAGCGTGACTTTGGGGTGCGCCCGTTTCAGCCGCTCTGCCAGACGCTCCGATGAGGCAAAGACCAGATCTGCCCGTGCAACCAACTGCTCTTCGAGCCTCTTCCAGCGCCCAAACTCATCTAGGCAGTCAAACACCTCGCAGTCTTGACCCATCCGCCCAACCCTGCACCCAGCCAAGGGCCAGCTGTGCCAGACCACAACCGGCCGCGGTGCCGCCGGAAGGATCTCAGACTGCAGGCGAGGCATGTTGCGCGCCAACCACAGCCGCGGAGCGACCGGAGCCAAGAGCCCCTGATGAGAGGGACGGGACTGGCAGTAGTAGACATGCCATCCGTGATTGGCGAATTGCTCCGCCAGTTGCTGCGGGCGCTGCTTCATCCAAGACCAGTTGACGGTGGGTGTGAACACGACCGTCGGCATTAGCGAGGCCCGTCCTCGCTCGATTGCGTTAACGGTGACCCCGAAGATCCGACCAGCCCGATTTGCCGGAATAGTTCGCCCCATCGTCTTACCCAGGTGTGGTCCTTGGCACAGCGAAGCTGTCCTGCCCTAGCGATCTGCGCGGCGAGGAGAGGGCGGTCGAGGTAGAATCGCAGCTCGTCAATCAACTCGTCAGCATTGGCATAGCTAACGATTTCCTGATCGTAGTTGAAGTAGGATTCCATCTCCGCCAAGCGCTCCGTAAACAGGAGACGTCCTGTGGCAGCTGCCTCAAACACGCCCACCTTGACATTGCGGTATCCTGCGCCCGTACGAGGGAAGTTGACCAGGCACCGCGCAGACCACACGGCGTCGAACCAATCCTCGCCGTAGACGGGACGCGCATCGGGCCATGGCCAGTTGCGGCCGTATATCTTAGCGCCGAATCCATCGCGCAATCTCCCGGCCAAGTCCAGCCGGTCAGGGCGGGCATGCCCCACGACGGCTACCTCGGTCCGGTATCGGTCAACCGGCGTGCGAGGGACGAAGAATCTTGAGTCGACGGCGAAGGGCATCAGAGAGGTGTTGTTGTGCCCTAACTCCTGATACCACTGCCAAGCCTGCTGCGAGTTGGTGGTGTGATGGTCGAGCAAGCCGACATACTCGGAGACTGTCGGGTAGACATCAGGGTCACTGAGAGTTACGCCCACAACCGGACATAGCCGCCGGGCTTCGGCCATATCGCCACTCGAGAACGTGAGTCCGCCCGCTACAAGCAGGATAACATCAGGGCCGAAGGCATGTAGTCGCGATAGGATCATCGGAAGCCGCACGTAGACCGGTCCATAGCCGCCCGTACGCCGCAGGGGGTTACGGGTGGCGCCCCGCTCAGTCCACAGGTTGATCTCCTGAACGCGGCACCCCAGTTCGTGCAGGCCAAGAAGCATGCTCCGCAAGATCCCCGTTGATTCCCACTGTGGATAGCGGGCAATGAAGCACACGCGTAAAGGACTAGTTCTGCCTCTCATCGGTCTTCCGAGCCGCCTGCGCCGCAGAAGCCACGGTTTAACCGCTCCCCCTCGAGCAGGCCGCCGAGAATTGCCGCGTTATCCTGCTCCCTATCACGCAGATTGGCGAGACCTTTGCGGACGCGATCTCGCCAGACAGGAAGGTCCTCAACGACGCGCTGTACCGTCACCCGCAACCGGCCCGTCGCCAGCTGCGCAGGGTCGAGGCAAAGCTCAGGGACACCCACTTCGTCGTAGAACTGCCTAACCTTCGGGTCGTAAGCTAAGCCAACCGCCGGTGTCCCGGCGACCATGGAGAGCACCGAAGCATGGAGCCGCATCGCAATCACCAAGTCGAGGCGGCCACACGCCAGAAGCAGCTCGCTAGGGGTGCTTGGAACTACCACTGCTCCGACTTCGCCACCGTTGCGGGCAGAGAGGGAGCGGTGCACGACATGTGCCAGTCTATGCTCCGCCCGGCTGACGCTTAGCGGCATGGCCGCGATGCTAGCTCCCCAGTTGGATACGAGCCAGCGGGCTGCCTCGATGGTGGGGCTGAGATAGTCTCCAACGCCCGAGGACCAAGGCCGCAGGTTGATCCCGACTGTAAGGCGATTGCTGCCGCCGCCGCCGGGCAGAGCTGCCGTGGCGGCAGAGGTGTGCGCAGTTACTGGTCGGAGGCTGACAGCCGGATCGGCCGTCACCACCGCGCCAATAACGCCCTGCACCCTGAGCAACTCCGCAGAGGCGTGATCTCGCACCGTGACCTCTGTCGCAGTCTGAGCTAGCCAACCTGACAACCGGGCTCCCTCGCTGGTTCGAAACGGGCCGACCCCAACTGCGTAGAGCATCGCGGGCCGACCCATGAAGCGGGCCATTGCCAGTGGCATCCCGTAATACCCGAGGGCGCTGCGTGATGCAATAGCCACTGGTGGTTCTTCGAGCAACTCGCCCAGCGAAAGCCCGCGGTAATCATGCAGCAGTCCTCCGCCGCCAATGACCAGCACGTCACAAGCTTGGACTGCGTCACGTAGGGCACGCACGTCCCGCCCGGCAACCGTGTTCACAGTATAGGGGCCGGAGTACACTCGCCTGGTTCCGTAGGCGGAGACGGTGATCGAGCCCACTCTAGGCAGTTGACTGATCTGTGAGATCATAGCTTCCAGAATGGCGTCATCACCGAGGTTGCCTGCACCGTAGTAGCCATGGATAAGTACTTTGCGCTGTGTGTTAGCCATGTGCGCATAGTACGCACGCCCCACTACAAGAGAACCCGACTAGTGGGGCACGCCATGTTCATTCAGGGGACCGCGTCTCTGTCTCACTTACAGGCTTCCGCATCGTGGCCAGACTCCTTACGCGGCTACCTCCGCCACATCCTCCCGCCTGCCCAGCTGGTAGTGATAAGCTGCGGCCAGCATCGCAGAGCCAAAGGTCAAGAGGCCAAGCACGAAGGGCCACTTGGGGTTGGCAGTGTAGAGCAGACCGGCAGACAACGAGCCCACAATGCCGCCCAGAGATCTGACGCCGTTGTAGTAGCCCATGATCAGGTTGCTGTCGCCGCCCTTCGCCCTCTCGGCCACGACGCTCTGCGTCAGCGGAATGCTCACCGCGAAGATGCCAAAGTAGATCACGACCGCAACCACAAGCGGCACCACCGCGTCGATCAACACGACCGCCATTATCGACGCCGAGCAAAGCATGTAGACCCACACCAGCGAGCGGCGGACATCGGTCTTGTTGATCAGCCACAATGCGATAGTGCTATTGGCTGCCAGAGAGACCAGGCCGATCACGCCCTTGATCGCGCCGTTGTAGCCCGAGGTCAGGCTTAGCTGCGCTTTGAGGTAGTAGTTGAAGCTCTGGTCAAACGCCGTCGCCCCCAGATTGGCCAGGGCACAGATGGCAAAGAGGGCGGCGAAGATCGGGGTCATAAACTTCCTCCCCGAAACCAACACGGCGATCGGATTGGCTTCCCTGAACAAGGCGCCGGCCCGCACCTGCCCACGATCCATGGTCGCGTCGTCCTGGCAGATGAGGTAAAACACCACGCCACAGCCGCCGAGCACGACAACCTGGGCGGCCATCGCGACGCCAACGCTGATCTCTCCGAGCATCCCCCCGATGAAAAAACCAAATGCCCCAGCCACGATCTGGATCGTGGCCGTCGCGGCTAGGAGACTTCCCCGGTTGTCGTCCGACGACGTGTTGACCACATACGTCAGAAACGATGTAAACACCCCGCCGGTAAAGACACCGGCAAACACCCTAGCCAACAGGAGCGCGGTCTCCGTTTGCGCCAAGCCAAACAGGGCCTGACCCACGGCATATCCGAGGCTGCAGACCAGGATGATTCGCCGGCTCGACACATACGAGACAAGCCGGCCCCAGAAGGGCGAGAACAGGAAGTTGGTCACCATCATTGACGCCAACGCGGCACCGAAGATGTAGTCACCGAACCCACGGTCTTTGATGATCGTCGGTGTCACCGGATGAGCAAAGCTTGCGGCCAGACAGAACAGGATCTGGACGGCAAAGAACCGGCTGATGTGCCGCTTGTCTATCAATGCGGAGCCTCCTGTACGACTGCACTGCCGCGGATGACGCGGCGAAGTGGAACGCAATCGTACCAGCTTCGGCTGGCATCGCCCGGATTCCTCCGTGTGGCGTAATGTTGCCGGCGGCGGCATCCGCGCGGTTTCCGCGCGTAGTAGGTGCCACAGCGCAGCAAAATCGAGCATAGGCTGACCGAGAGTGCTTGGATCTGGAGCGCAGAGCAGTCGCCAGAACCCCTACGCCGAAATATGAAGCATAGAATCGCCCACAGGACCCCGATTTGCCGCCCAGCCGACCCTGATCTGCCGCAAAAACACGCGCCCCCGGACGTCTCAATCCCCACCACCGCAGCCGCCGATCACCACGGACTCCACCGGGGTACTCTACCTGCAGAAACCAGAGGTAGCCCCGCCTAAGCTGGCGAAGCCCTTGCTGCACACTCGGCGCGACGCCGCGCCAATCGGAGGCCTAGATCGACATGACCCAATACACAAAGGTGCCCGGACGCGACGCGGGCCGCGTCGTGCTGTTCGCGCTTAGCACCTGTCCCTGGTGCCACAAGACCAAGGCCCTGCTTGACAGCATGGCCGTGGCGTACGAGTTCATCGACGTCGACCGTGCCAGTGGTGAGGTGCGGGAGGAGGCGATCTCCGCGGTCCGGGTGTGGAACCCTAGCCTCTCCTTTCCGGTACTCGTCATCGGTGGCACTAAGGCCATCATCGGCCTGCGGGAGGCCGAGATCCGCGAGGCCTTGGAGGCATGAGCGACGAGGCCCGGGGCCCCGAGGTAATCACGCAAGAGGAGATCGAGCGGCATCACCAGCGGCTGCTCCGCGAGGCTGAGGCTGCAGGATATCACCTCAACCCGGACGTCGACTTTGCGCGTTTGCTTGCCCGTGGTCTGCTTATTAACGCCCGCCGTCATGGCTACCAGGCATGTCCGTGCCGGCTCAGCACCGGCGTGCCCGCTGAGGACCGCGACATTGTCTGCCCATGCGACTACCGCGACGATGACCTTGACGAGCATGGCGTGTGTTACTGCGGGCTCTATGTTTCTGGCGCCGTGGCGCGCGGCGAGCAGGAGGCTTGCAGCATCCCTGAGCGCAGGATGCCAGCCGATCAGCGGCGACAGGGGACTGCAGCCGCGAGTCCCGACGAGAGCGAAGTTCCCGCCGTACGGGCGTTGCCGCATCCGGTGTGGCGTTGCCAGGTCTGCGGATATCTGTGCGCCCGCACCAGGCCGCCTGAGATCTGCCCGATCTGCCGAGCGGGACGGGAGCGGTTCGAGCGTTTCATGTAGGGGTGAGGGGGCAGCGGTATTGGACTGGGTACAAAATCTGCGCAGGCAGTTTCCCGTAACCGAGCGGACGGTGTTTCTGGACATCGCCTACGAGAACTGCGGCGGCCTGTTCCTGCGCGAGGCCGGCGAGCGGTTCCTTGAGGATTGGTCGGATGTGTCCCCGGGCGTGGTTAAGGCCGGCGGGGCAGGCAAAGGCAACATCATCGGCGTAGTGGCCGAAACCCGCCGGCTCATCGCGGAGCTGCTCGGCGGCGTCAACCCCAAGAACATCGCCTTGACCAAGAACACCAACGAGGGCATCAACATCGTTCTCCAGGGGTTTCCCTTCGCCGCCGGGGACAACATCGTGACCGATGATCAGGAGCACTCGTCCGTGCTGATGCCGTGCCTCAACCTGCAGCGGCTGCGCGGCGTGGAGTGCCGGGTGGCGGTTTCGCCTGACGGTGTCAGCGTAACCCCCGACCTGCTGTGGCAGAGCGTTGACGAGCGCACGCGGATGGTCGTTGTCAGTCACGTGCAGTCACGCAGCGGGTACCGCCTCGACCTTGAGGAGCTGGCCCGCCGGTGCAGGGAGGCCGGCGTCTATCTATTGGTGGACGCGATCCAGAGCCTCGGTTTTTGCCCGGTCGACGCGGCCGGCTGGGGAGTGGACGCCATCGCGACGGCCTGCTACAAGGGGTTGCTGGCAACGGGGGGGACGGGTTTCCTCTATTGCCGGGACGAGTTGCTCGAGCAGCTCTGGCCGGTGTATGCGGCCGACAACGCCTGTCTGAGCATTGTCAACCAGGGCGGCGCGTGGTCGATGGCCTGTGGCGATCAGGGCGACGCGCGCAAGCTGGAGAACTCGACCCTCAACTTCGGGGGCATCTACCAGCTGCATGCCGGCCTGCAGCGTCTGCTGGCGATCGGCATCGAGGAGATCCACGCGCACATCGCGGGGCTGGTAGACGTGCTCTATGCGGGCCTGACTGAGCTCGGCTACCGCATCGTGACTCCCCCCGACCGGGAAAGGCGCTGTCACAGCCTGGCCGTGCGGATGGACGATGTCAGGGCCGGGTTTGAGTACTTCCTGGGCCGGGGTGTGTTTGTGTCGCTGAGCGCGGGCCGTTACATTCGGATATCGGTGGCGCCCTTTAACACGCGGGAGGATATCGAGAAGGCTCTAGAGGTCGCGCGCGACTGTCCGCTGCGGTGAGGCGCCGGGGCACTACTCATAGGTCCAGCCGCAGCTCGTACTTCCCCGGTAGCGGCTGATAGCCCAGCCTGCGGTTGAGCGCGAGCATGGGCGCATTGCCGGAGTCGTTGTTGGTCCGCAGCATCCGCGCCCCGTGGCTATGGGCGTACTGGCCGGCAAGCACCTTGAGCGCCAGGCCGATCCCCCGCCTCCGGTGCTCGCGCACGACGCCGGTCATCAGGTTGTACGCCTCCTGCCTCTGGGGGAGCAGTTGAAGCGCCGACAACCCGATCAATCGATCCCCCGTCATGGCCACCAACTGCCCATCCGCACGAAACCAATCGGCTCCGCAGATGACGTTGACAAACTCTTCATAGCTGAGCCAGTCGCCGCCTGAGCCCGGAATGTCGGCAATCACAATTCGGTTGACCTCGTGCAGCCTGCGCCGCGCGCCATCGGTGTCCCCCAAGTCGGCCAAGGATCCAAACGCGACCCCCGCCGATCGCAGGCCATCGATCAGGCCCAGGTACGGGCGCGCATCGAAGGTGGCCAGATCCAGACCTAGCTCGTACGAGTGGCCGTCAACGACAAATCCCCTGCGCTCGGCGAAACCGCGTGACTGCTCACTGTTGTCCCGCACATCGCTGGCGATGCGGCTTGCGCCGTGGGATGCCGCGAAGTCGAGGGCCGTGCGGTACAGCGCTGCACCCACTCCGCGGCATCGATGCGCGGGGAGGACCACCACCCAGATCCGGAAGTGGCCCTCCGCGGACTGAGCGGCGCGGGCCGCCACGCCGTAGCCGATGATCTCGCCTCCCTCCACCGCGACCCAGCGGCCGCCGATCCTGCCGGGCGTCCGGTCCGCATCCCATGCGCTCATCTGGCCGGCCGTGATCGTGGTGGGCTGGTCGGCACTGATGACCTCAACGATGCGCTCGAGATCGGCGTAGGTTTGGGCGAGACGGATGTGCACCTTGGTCACGCTCCCGTTCTGCAGCCGTCACTGGGGTTCGAGGTCATTGGCAATCATTGGCCCCAGCCGCATCTGAGTCCTGCCCTCCTCGCCCCGGCCATCTCATGATCTCGTGGGTCTCGCACACCTAAGAACTGACGCACAGGCGGTTAGCGCCCGCGGCGCGGACTGCGGCGGCAGGCGCGAGGGTTGTGGGGCGCGTGTTTTTGCGGCAGACCAAGGGGGGCTGCGCGGAAAGTCGCGGCCCTATGACCAGTGTGGCGCTCGATATTTCCGCGCGGGGGTCCTGGCGGCGACCTCATGCTCGAAAATCAAGCATTACAGACCGATCCAAGCTCGACTTCGCAGTGCCACGGTACCAACCTCGCTCGAAAATCACGCAGACTACTGGCGACCCGGCTGCCGCCGCCGAGGGGGGAAAGGCGTCGTGGATAGCCAGACCTGCCAGAGGTACTCCAGCCTCACGCGCAGGAAGCCCCCGCCCGCTACCGAAGCAATGGCTCTACCGGCGGAGTTGGCGCCGGAGGGATCTGAGGAGGGTGAGATATGAGCGTCGACGATATCCCTGGGATCAACTTCACTGGACAGGTAGCGATCGTCACGGGCGTGGCGCATGGTTTCGGCCGGGCGATCTGTAAGGAGCTCGCGGTGCGCGGCGCCGTGGTCTACGGATGTGATCGCAACGAGGACGCGCTGGCCGAGACGGCGGCGCTGACCGGTGCGCATACGCGCGTCGTCGATGTGACCGATGAGGTCGCCGTGGCGAGGTTCGTTGATGAGGTGGCCGAGCGGGAGGGCCGCATCGACATCGTAGTCAATAACGCCGGCGGCGTGGCCGGCCAGGTCGGGAGGCCGGTGGAGACGGTGACCACCGACGAGTTCAATCAGGTGCTACAGGTCAATCTCCACGGCGCGTTTTACTTCACCCGGGCTGCGGGGCCCTACATGAAGGAGCGTGGTTTCGGCCGGATCATCAACATCGCGTCCGGGGCCGGGCGCACGTACAGCCTGACCGGGATCCAGGCCTACGCGAGCGCCAAGCACGCTTTGGTCGGCCTCACCCGGCAGACCGCCATGGAGCTGGGCCGCTTTGGGATCACGGTCAACTGCGTCGCGCCGGGCTTCGTGCTCTCCAACCCGACGACGATCAAGCAGTGGGAGGCCATGGGCAAGGAGCAGCAGGAGACGCTGGTCCGCTCGATTGCCCTCCAGCGGCTGGGCACGTCTGAGGACATCGCTTATGGGGTGCTGTACTTTGCGTCGGAGCTGGCCCGGTGGGTCACGGGGCAGGTGCTGAGCATCGACGGCGGCAAGGCGATCTTCTAAGGCGGCTAGAGGTGACATGTCGTGGTGACTGGACCTCTGCCGGTGCGGGCTGGCCTTCGCTCGCTCGCCGACCGGGTTGGTAGAGCAGTCGGGCCCGCGATGGCCCGCCACAACGTGCCCGGGGTCTCCCTGGCCGTATTTGGGGCCGGCGGCAACCCAGTAACTCGCTGCTATGGGGAGGTCCGGGCTGGGTCTGGCATTCCTGTGGATAAGCGGACCCTTTTCGAGGCGGCATCCCTGACGAAACCCGTCTTCGCCACCATAGTAGCCGGCCTCGCCGAGCAGGGCCGCTTAGACCTTGACCGTCCGCTCGCGGTGTACCTGCCGGCGGAGGCCTCGAGGATCTACGACCTGTCGGGGATCACGCCTCGCATGGTGCTCGCGCATTCAACTGGCTTGCCCAATTGGGTTCGCGACGACGAGCGGCCGCAGCCGTCAACGGTCCCCGGTGCCGGGTTCACCTACTCAGGGCTCGGCTACATGTTCTTGCAGGTAATCGTTGAGCGGTTGACCCTGTACCCACTGCAGCAGCTCTTCAACAGGACCCTCGCCGCAGCGCTTGGCCTGGGATGGAGCAGGCTGGAATGGGCCCAAGAGCCGGATCCAGAGCCGGAGTCGGAGCGAGAAAGGGGCCACTTCCGCCTACTGCCAGGCTCCCTCACCGCTCGCCTTGACGCGCGCGGCCTGCCAGTGCCGGCGATTACCGACCAGCCACGCCTGGACCTCACGTCGGCGGCTTGTGCCACAGGGCACGATGCCAGCGGGCAGCCCCAGCCCAAGCGCAACTGGCCGGCGGCCAACGCGGCCGCCAGCCTCCACACCACCCCGGCTGAGTACGCGCGTTTTATGCAGCTCTTTCTGCAGCCGCGCGACGTGGCCGGGGTGGTTTCTGCTGCAGGGCTCAGGGCGATGCTCGAGCCCGTGACCGCCGCCGGCGACCGGACCCAGTGGGGGATGGGGTGGGGGCTTGCCGACACCGACGCCGGCCGCATGCTGTGGCACTGGGGGGATAATGGGCCATTTAAGGCGTTGTGCGCCGCCGTCCCGGACCGCGGAGCCGGCCTCGTGGTCATGACCAACGGCCATCAGGGGCTAGAGGTCTGCTACGACGCGGTGACCACCTGCTTCCCGCACGCCCATCCGGCAATCGACTGGCTCAGAGGCAGATATCAATAGCCAAGTGCGACCGCCACGCCCGGGCCGCGCTCCGCCGGCCGGCCCGGGCTACATCTCCTGCGCCTACTCGTCCCGCGGCTGCTCCTTGCGCACCTTCACCCCGGCCAGCATCTCAAAGTACTGCACCACTCCACCGTGGTCGTCCTTGTCCTTGCCGTGCACGCGAAGCGCCTGCATGATCTCCATGACCTGGCTCGTCAGCGGCAACGGCACGCCGGTCTCGTGGGCGGCGTTGAGTGCGTTCTGCAGATCCTTGATGTGCAGCTCGATCCGGAAACCCGGCTTGAAGTTGCCCGCCATGACCAACGGCATCTTGGCGTTAAGCACGTTACTGCCCGCCAGCCCGCCCCTGACGGCCTGGAAGACACGTTCCGGATCGACGCCCGACTTGACCGCGAGCACCATCGCCTCCGACATCGCCGCGATATTGATGCCCACCATGATCTGGTTGGCGAGCTTGGCGACATTGCCACTGCCGATCTCGCCGACAAGCACCACCGACGCCCCCATAACCAGCAGGATATCCTTGACCTTGTCGAAGGCGTCCTGCGGCCCGCCGACCATGATCGACAGCGTGCCGTCGATCGCCCGCGGCTCGCCGCCGCTTACCGGCGCGTCGAGCATCACGATGCCCCCGTCGCCGAGGCGCGCCGCGACAGATCTCGCGACAGTAGGGTCGATCGAGCTCATGTCGACGACGATCGTCCCAGGCTTGGCGCCCGCCCAGATGCCGTTCTCGCCCAGGGCGACTGCCTCAACATGCGGCGAGTTGGGCAGCATCGTGATGACAACCTCGCATTGTCCCGCAACGTCCTTGGGCGATTCGCCCGCCTCGGCGCCGGCCGCAGCCAACTCCTGCACCGGCCGCGGGTCGATGTCATAGCAGACAAGCTCGTACCCCGCCTGCAGCAAACGCTTGGCCATGGGCTTGCCCATGATCCCCAGGCCGATGAAACCGATCTTAGTCATCCTCAGCACCCCCTGTTGGCGCGGTCCCGGCGCACAGCACCGGCCGACCGCCTCGCCCAGGCTCAGCTATTGGCCCGGCAGATGTCTTCCCAATCCAGCAACCAGTGATACTGCTCGTCCAGGAACTCCGTCGATACCGTCTCCTGCCGGAGGCCGATGATCGTCGCGATCAGCTCAAAATGCCGGATGGCGATGAACGCCGGGACTGCGGCCAACTCACCGCGACTGAGCGGGCGAGCCAGCTCATAGCCCTGCCGGAACCGCTCCAGCCGCTGCATCGTTTTGCCGTAACCCGAGCTCTCCAGCCTGTTGAAATCCGTCCCGTCGCACAACGTAGCCACATCGATGACCGAGCGCGCCTCTGAGGCCACATCCCAGTCCAGCAGCACATACTCGCCGGGCCCCGTCCTGACCATATTGCCGGTGTGAAGGTCACCATGGCAGAAACCCTCCGGCAACCCCCGCAGGTGATCCCAGAGCCGCTCGCCCAGCTGCTCTAGCTCGTGGATCCGCCCCGCGGGATACTCTGCACTCCTCAGCAGCTCGATGAAGCGATCGACGTAGAACTCCTTCCCGCGCCGCGGCAAGTGGCCAGGGTACGCGGCCATTAACACGTGTAGCCTGCCCGCGAGTCCTCCGAGTGCGGTGATCTCGGTTTCCACATCCGGCTCCGAGCCCGCCACGTACACCGATAGAATGCCCACCGATCGGCCGGCCGGCGTGTCGATGGGCAGCCACTTGTCGCCCGAGCGTGAGGGGACGATCCTGGCAACCGGGAAGCCCTCGTGCGCCAGGTAATCCGCAACGCCAACCCCCGAGAGCGCATTGGCCGTCTCCGCCGGGCGATGGAGCTTGAGAATGTACTTCTCGTCGTCGCGGCAGGACGCCGCATACACATACCCGATCATCTCGCGAAGGAGGGTAACGCGGTCTACCTCGACGGGGTAGCGCCGGTTGATGATGGCGAGTAGTGACTCGTAATCTGCATATGCCGAGATCGCGTCTAAGCTCAAGCCACACATGCCTCCCTTTCGGTGCCAGGCGGAGGGCGCCCAGCATGGGTAGTTCATGACTGAGCCCTCGGCGTTCCTCCGCGCGGGGGATGAGCCTCACATCTAGGGTTTCTGCTATTGGTCAATGCGCTCAATTGTGGCTGCACTTCACTGTCCCTCGTCCGGCACGATGGGGCCAGGGACAGCGCCGTCTGGATGCCGCTGGCAGGATTCGCTGGCCAGGATGGAAAACCGACTAACTGTCTCGAACTGCCGCGTTTCCACGCCCCTCACGAAAGCAGGTGACCGCGTGATCAATCAGATCCTTACCATAGTCGGCTCGACTGCTTCGGTGCTGGCTCTCATCGTTTCATTTGGGATCATCAGGCCCTTGTCCCCACTGCAAGTTGGGCTCCTAGTTGTGGGCACATCGTGCGGAGCCGTGGCGATTGGTAGTGCTGTTCGCGAGTACCGGCGAAGCTCCCAGAGAGTCTGCAAGAGCGAGCACGATATCGCTGAGTACATGCACCGGTGGATAAACCAAGACGGTAGGGCTGCAGTGTTCAGTCGTAACATGACGTGGGCTTCGCGTCCTCGGCTTAGAGCCCTGCTTTTGCAGAAGGCACTCAATAAGGAGTTGGTCCTGATATTGCCACAGCCCACTGATCTTTCAGAGGAGTTGCGGGGTCACGGCGCCGAGGTCGTCTATTATCCGAGGCTGAACTACTCCCCTATGTCACGGTTCACCATTGTCCGGCTTGGTCGGGAGGACGCCCGTGTCGCAGTTGGACGGACTGTAAAGGGCAGGCACACCATCTCTGAGTACTCGATGGGTGAGCATTCAGCGTATGCCATGGCTCAAGACCTAGTGAACATATTGTTGAGGCTGGATGATCAGTGAGACGTCCGGCAGTTCCCGTACCCATGGCACAGATTGACGCAGCGCTTGACTGGGACGCAATAGCCTCCAAGCGGGCTGAAGACATAGAAAGCGGGCGCGACTTATCATACAGGACCGTTCTTGTGCCGACCCTACTGCAGCTCTCGGGGAGGCCATGTGGCAGTCGTGTGTTGGACGTTGGGTGTGGCAGTGGATTCGTCTCGAGATTGTACGCGCGAATGGCTTGCGAGGTCGTAGGGATCGACCCGAGTGCGGAGAGCATCAGGATTGCCCGCACGCTAACCACCGGGACCATCAAGAACCTCACGTTTATACACTCGGATCTGGAGGGGTATCTGGCCGGTTCGCCAGACCTGTGCGATCTCGTACTTGCCAATATGACAACTCCTTGTGTGGCTGACTTGGACAGCTTCCTGGGCCTGGTAGCCTCAGTCCTGCGCGTGGACGGGCGATTCGTGATGACGACGATTCATCCAACATTCTGGCCCGTCTACTGCGGATATGCACATCAAGAGTGGTTCAGTTACTTCGAGGAGATTGCGGTATCAATGCAGTTTGGCATCTCTCTTCGGCCGGACTACGGCCACGCAACAACGCACATTCATAGGCCACTGCACAGGTACATCCAGGCCCTCACTAGTGTAGGGCTAACTGTGGACGCCCTAGCAGAGCCTAGACCCGAGGCTACAGCTGAGGCACTATATCCCGTCCCATGGAAATATCCCAGATTTTTGGCCCTGTCTTGTCGGAAGAGCAGCATGCGCGCGGGCCTGTCAGCTGGAGCGTCTTGATTGGCGCTGCAGCATACCGGGAGGTCCGCAGCTGGTGCGCGGGGTACAGGCTGGAGTGAGCTTCGGTTTGGGTTTCCGCCGCAGTGAAACTCCCCGGTAATCCTCCGTAACCAGGGACGGATACATCGGCATGGGGCCTGGACGGGTCCCGTTTGGGGACGGGGTTGCCTTCAACGTCTTTCTTTTCCGCAACTGGATCGAAGTCTGCGGTGGGAGGTGGCGGCGCGGTTGCCCTCCACCTGCCGTTTGCACCGCGCATGTCGGCCTGGTGGTGGCTGTACTGGCGCCTGTACGAAACCCGTGTGCCGCTCGCCGAGGTCTACTCGGCGATGGGCGGCGAGGCCCCGCGGGCACGCCGCTGGCTACACCTGTTGGAGCTGACTGGGCTGGCCGTGCGCCGGAAGGGGCATGTGGAGCTGACCGAGCCGGGAGCCTACTGGGTGCACCTCGGGCAAACCCAGTTCGCACTCAACTACGTCGACACGCTTGTGGACCCGAGCGCGGCGGGAGCCCTGGCCAGCCCGGATAGACCTCTGAACTGAGTCTGATCTGATCCAACGGCCACGCTGGCCGGTGACGCCGAGCCAGCAGCCCAAAAGGGGCAAGCGTCGAGGCCAGGGAAGTGTGCTTTGGTTCCCGAACCCTCTCCGCGGGCAGGGCAACATGTGCCCAAATGCCCGCAAACTGCGCTCCAATAGGGAGGCCATACGATGAGTACGACAACGCCCACGACCGCGAGGTACACGCCGTCCAGCCTGCTCACCCTCTGTACTGATATCCTGACTGCCGCGGGCGTCCAACCGCATGATGCCGCCTCTGTGGCGGGCAACCTCGTCGGCGCCAACCTGCGCGGCCTCGACTCGCACGGCGTGATACGCATGACTGCGTACATCAAGCGATTTGCGGAGGGCAAAGTGGCCGCGCGCACCGAGCCCGTCGTAGTCAAGGAGACGCCGGGCACCGCCGTCGTCGACGCCAATAACGGCTGGGGGGCGCCCGCCTCCGTATTTGCGATGAACCTGGCCATCCAGAAAGCCCGGGTTACCGGCGTGGCGTCGGTCGGCGTCCGACACAGCAATCACCACGGGTACGCGGCGCACTACGGCATGATGGCCCTGGAGCACAACATGATCGGCATCGCTCTGACCAATGCCGAGCCGGTCGTGGCCCCCTGGGGTGCCCGCGAGCAGTACTTTGGCACCAACCCGATCTGCATCGCGATTCCGGCCGGCGAGGAGCGGCCGCTCGTGTATGACGGCGCGACGACGGTCGTGGCGCACGGGAAGATCGTCGTTGCCCGCAAGGAGCACAAGCCCATCCCGCCGACCTGGGCTCTCGACAAGCACGGCCGCCCGACCACCGATCCGGTCGTCGCCCTCGACGGCGGCACGGTCCAGCCGATGAGCACTTACAAGGGCTCAGACCTGGCGATGGCAGTCGACGTACTGAGCGGCATCCTGCCGGGGGCCGCCTTTGGCCCGTACGTCGGAGCGATGTTGCTGTGGGGCAACTCGGCCAACACAGGCCACTTTTTTATGGCCATGGACGTGGGCGCCTTCGGTGAGGTTGATGAGTTCAAGCGGTCGGTCGATCGGATGATCCGCGACATCAAGGCGCTGCCCCTTGCGGAGGGAATGAGCCGAATCTACATGCCCGGCGAGATCGAGTTCGAGGCGGAGGAACAGCGCAGCCGCGACGGCATAACGATCGTGGAGGACCTGGAGGCAGACTTGCGGGAGCTGGCGGAGAGGTATGGCGTCTCCATGCCCTCTGCCATCGGGTAGAAACCATCGGGGGTAACCCGCCGGGAGGCTGGCTCCCGGGGGCCGTGGCTGGGGAGCGCGGCGCGGCGCGTGGTTTTGCGGCGGCGTCTGTGCTGCGGCGCGTGGATTTCGCGCACGAGCCGGCCCGGGGCGCTCGATAATCACGCCCTGAGACCCGGTTGGAGTCCCCAAGCCGAGAAAACGCGCTCAGACTCCCGGGTGATGCGTGATTTTGCCGCGCCGCCGGCCTCGGCATACCACAAAAACGCGCACAGACCCGCCGCAGCCCCCCGCCGGGCGCGACCGCCTACCGCCCGAGCATCCGCGCCAGCTCCGCGCCCTGCTTGCGGCAGTAGTCGTAGATCACGCGCACATCCCATCCGACGCAAAAGTCGCGCACGCCCAGCTCCAACCACGGCTCAGCCTGCTCGAAGGTGTTGATCTCGACCCGCGGCCGCACGCCCATCCGCAGCGCGGTCTGCACCATGTGCCGCTGGGCCTCCACAACCTCCGGGTCGTCCCAGCGCCCCGCCTTGCCGATGCTCATCGAGTAGTCGGCGGGCCCGAACTGAACCATGTCCACGCCCGGGATCGCCAGAATCGCCTCCAGGTTCTCCACGGCGCCCCGCTTCTCAATCATCAGGGCGACGACGCCCTCCTGGAGCTGCTGCACATACTCCGGGGACCCCGGGCCGAGCACATAGGCGATGTCGCGCCGCATGCCGACGCCGACGATGCCGCCGTCCGCCGGGGTTTCTGCACGCCCAGAGCGCACGCACTGCTGCGCGTCGTCCACGGATCGGATGTCGGTAAACAACAAGTTCTGGATACCCGAGCCGATCGTCCGCTGCGCGATGAACGTCTTGGGCTCTTGGTCGATCTTCATCATCGCGGACATGTGTGGGAAGAGCTCGACGGCGCGCCCGAAGTTCTCCAGCGAAAACAGATCCCACGGCGCGTACTCGCCACTAAACTCGATGTAGTCGATCACCCCGGTGTGCCCGATCACCTCCACCATTCCGGGCCAGATGCTATGAAGATGCGTCCCGATGGTCGGCTTGTCGGCGCGGAGCAGCTCACGCAGGGCGTTGGTGCGTTTGTACGGGCCGGACATGCGGCGTTCCCCCTGTCTCATGGTTTGCCGTCTTGTTTCGTCAAACCGCCAGCGTCACCTTGCACTCTTGCGGCGCCGCAGCGCCCCGGCCCACTCCTGCTCTGCCCTACGCGCCCTACAGCCGCCACCCGCCCTCCGGCGGTCTGAGCCTCAGCTCAATATCCAGGCGGGGCGGGTCCTGCGGCTGGTTGCCCCAGTCGACCTCGAGTAGCCGCTGCAGCAGTCTGCCCGGTTCTCCGCCTGGGGACGAGCCAAGCTCCCTCAGCTCGTACTTGCGGCTCACCAGGTACTTCCCGACCGATTCCCCCCTGATCGCCGCCCGGAACTCCGACTCGCCTTTGCTGTGCAGCTTGACCAGCGGTACGTTGGCAAAGGACATCTCGTCGACCAGCACCACCCCATCCCTGGTGTTGACGGCCTCCGCTCGTACATGAAGCTCCAGCAGCGTGCGCGCATCGTCCGACACGACGCCCCAGATCTTTGCGTATCTCACCTCATCAACGACCCTGTCAAAGCGCAGCCCATAGGCGCTCTGAGCGTCGACAAGGCCCAGCAACGGTGAGGCCTCAAACCGCAGCCCGTCCCATGAGAGCACACCGGCCTCGGTCATCAGCCCGACCGGTCGCAAGACTCTGGTCGAGCTGACGGTTTCCTTGCCGTCCGGGTAGGTGTAGTTTTGGACCGTCCACCAAGCCGAAACCGTCGCCCGCAAAGCCGTGGTCGCCTGCACAGCCGGGATATCGTCAACCGTCACCTCAGTGGCCGCGCTCGCCAATACCGCCCCGGTCTTGGCGTCGAGCAGCTTGACCGCCACGCTGTATCGGCCGGCGGTCGCGTACGCGTAGGATACGGTCCCTGCCTGGAGCTGCCCATCCGCGTTGCGGGAGTAGGTTTCAAAGCTCCTGCCGGCGCCACCATCACCAAAGGACCACTGCCAGATCGCCTTGTCGCCGAGCGCAGGCGAGTCCCCGGCAGGCTCTGCCCTGAATGCGATGTTGACTGCCGTCTCCTGCACCTGGGGAGTGGCAGTCACCCTGAGGCCGATGGCGCCCGGCGCGCGCGGCTTGACGCTAACCTCCGCCGTGCCGACGGCGTGGCGCTCGCCGGATTTAGTGTTGCGCAGCGCTACAGAAACCTCATACTCTCCGCCCGAAGCGAAGGACACCTTGAGGCTGTTGTCCGGCGCCTTTACCGTCCGCGACTCAACGCGGACCCTCTCGCCACCCTCGCCGAGGCGGTCAATCTGCCAGTCGTACTCCGCCTCCGCCGGCATATCTTCCTCCGCTGTGGCCGCAAACGCGTACTCGGTATCGACTTCGGCCCCGAGCGACGGCGGCGAGACGTCCAGCCGGCCAAGGCTTGCCGGGATTGCCACCGCCAAGACCCACGGTGAGATCACGGTGTCCCGTTGCAGAGCGGTATAGACCTCGCGCAGCTCAGCGAGATCAAAGCCCATGATCATCAACGCCCCGCCGTACTGGTCAAGCCAGGGCTCCAGGTCGACCCACTTGATGCTTGCGGAGCAGTGCAGCAGGGCAACATGGGGCGAGGGGTTCTCCAGAGCTCCGGCACCAACCATGAAGCCCAGGGGAACGTCAAGCGGGATCTGAGCATGGACGCCCGGCAGATACCAGCCCGGGTTGACCGCGCGGTTGTACGCCTGCTCACCGCGCTGGTAGCCCACATGAGACGGCAGGGCGATGCGCACATCGGCGTCCGTGAAGGTCGGGTCGACCAGTCCGGCGTTCTCGGCGCTCAGGAGCCGCAGCGCGTAGTTGACGCTGAGGCGCTGGACGATCTCGCCGCTAGGCACGAGGACTACGGTGGCGACCAGCCAGTGCCCCCGCTGCTTGCGGGTCAATGAGATCGACTTGGCCACCGAGAAATCCCTGAGCTCGCTGTCCGAGCTAACCCAGATGCCGAACAGAGGCACGACCGTGTCCTGGTAGAGCAGCCGCACCGCAAACCGGTTGCCCAGCGCGTACGCCGCCAGCAGTCGCTTGGCATCGCTGAGCGCGCTCGCATCCACCAGGGGCTTGACGAGCGGCTCGATTTCGGCCACCAGGCCCTGGATCCGCGCCACCGCCCCGGCCCCGGCCGGCGCAGCGTGAGCTCTTCGGATCCCCTTACCGTCACCTCCCCCGCTCCCACCCTGACTCCCATCTTCCACAGCTGCCAGCCGGTACTCGGGGGCAACGCCGACAAGAATATCGGCCAGCAGCAGCAGCGCCGCAGTTGGGGAGATCAAGGTTTCTGTGGTCAGAGTAGGGGCAACCGATGGGGGCGCCGCCGCACCGGGCGGTGTAGCGATGCACAGGCCCAGCAGGGCTCTCGGGTCTGCACGGCGATCAAACGACCAGCTCACATAGGTCTGGAGCAGCGGCAACAGCTCAGTAGCGGTCACGGACTCCGTGTGACCTGTGAGGGTAACGCTCGCAGCAGATGCGTAACCTATCACCTCTGCAATCGTGGTCGCGTGCCCGCAGTGCTGGAGGTACGCTAAGGCCTCAAGGTCGGCCCCCGCAAGTGAAGGCGCCTCCGCCGGAAGCTTGCGCCCGTTAATCTGCGAGCCGCCAGAGTCAAGGGCGCCCAACGACAAGCTTCGAGAAACCAGCGCCTGCACCGCCGCAAACGCGGCCGGCTCGCCCTCGGCGGATGCAGCCAGGCCAGTCACCAGCTGGTCCGGAGTCGGTTCGGCGGGCTTGGCGGGATTTACCGTCCCAGTATCCGACCGGGAGCGGCACGCGATGCCAGAGACCAATAGGGAGCAAAGGAGCAGTGCGACTGCGACGGGCCTCACGACGCGCAGCATGATGCCATCTCCTCAACAGCCGGAGTGAAGGCTGCGGCGGCTCCGCTGAGTGATCCTGTCATCAGCATAGCCCACCGGTGCCTAAGTGATAACGGGCAAATCGCTAGCCGATTTGCCGCCGCAGAGCCCAATGTAAAAGGTAGTCGGCAATCCGCCGCCAATATGCCCAGAGCTACCGGTGACTCGTATTCAAGCCCAGAAGGGAGCCACTTGCTTAATGGCCGACCACACAACGCCTGCACACGCGGTATCGCCTTTCACTGACTCTCAGTTGGCAGCGCTGCGCGCCGAGTTCCCAAGCCTCCAGCACACCATCCACCTGGCCAACTGCTCTCAAGGCGCCCAGTCGTACCGCGTGCGGGCAGCTGTGGAGACCTACCTTGAGAACTGGCTATCGGCAGGAGCCGACTGGGACTACTGGGTGGCGGAGGTGGACCGGGCCAAAGCCGCCTTCGCACTGCTCATCAACTGCGAGCCTGATGACGTGGCCGTGATGGGCTCGCTGTCGGAGGCGATGGCGAAGGTCGCAGGGGCCCTCGACTACAGCGGCAGTCGAAACCGCATCCTGCTCACCGAATCCGAGTTCCCGACGGTCGGCCATGTCTGGCTGGCTCATCGCCGATACGGCGCTGACGTGGGTTTCGTCGCAGGTCGAGGTTCAGGAGTCGGATTGCAGGACCTTGAGCGCGTTGTCGACGACCGCACGCTATTGGTCTGCGCTACCCACGTTTCGTACCAGACCGGGCACAAGCAGGACCTCAGGCAGGTCGCCGAGCTTGTCCACGGCAGGGGCGCACTGCTGTTCGTGGATGCGTACCAGGGGCTCGGGACTTGCTGCGTGGACGTCCGCCATAGCGAGGTAGACTTCCTCGCCTCGGGCAATCTCAAGTATCTCTTGGGGATGCCGGGGATCGCGTTCATGTACGTTCGGCCAGGGCTGGTGCCGTCGCTCGAGCCGTCTGCGACTGGTTGGTTTGGGCAGCACAATCCGTTTGCCTTTGATCTCAAGACCCTCGACTACGCGCGGACCGCGAGGCGGTTCGAGGGGGGCACCCCGCCGGTGCCGGCGGCCTTCGCCGCCCGGGCCGGGATCGAGTTGGTGCTGGAGGTCGGCCTTGAGCGCATCGGTCAGCACATTGACTACCTCTCCGCCCTTTGTCTCCGGCGAGCGCTGGAGCGCGGGCTGGACGTGATGAGCCCGCGAGATGTCGCCCAGAAAGGAGCAACCACCGCGATCCGTGTTGATGGCGACACGCACGCCGTCGAGATCGAGCTCAAGCGGCGCGGCATTGTGACAGCGGCGCGCGGGGCGGCGATACGCATCGCCCCGCACTACTACAACACGGCGGCGGACGTTGATACGGCTATCGAGGCCTTGACGGATGTAGTGTTTGGCTGAGTTGCCGCCATCATCTTGGAGTGCAAAGCTGCTACCAGCGCTAATTCGTGGCTGAATTGGCACGAGCACCGGAGGAGCCAGCTGGCCTTTGCCGAACTGAAGTAATTAGGGACACAAACGGACGCAGAGAGCCCTCAAGGGAGGGGTGTCTGGTGCTTCCTCGCGTAGCGATCATCGGGCCTTGGGAATGGTCGGCCAGGTTCAGCGACATTGGGCAATCCACCCCCCGGATGGTCCTCTACTTCCTAGGCTACCGGGAGAACCCAGAGATTCCCGATATCCTAAGCCGCTGCCTTGGCAGCGTAGACGGGATTCTCTTCTGCGGCGAGTGCCCCGCAAGGACGGCGGCCCCGCACCTACCGGAGCGCTTCCCAACCGAAGTGATCAAGTACGACCTGCACTCGATGATCCGCACTCTGTACGAGGTGACGCGCGACCTCCCCCAAGCCCTCGAGCGGGGGGTGACCATCGACACACTTGGCCCAGAGGACGTCAAGGAGCTCTGCACAGAGCTGGATCTCAACCCCAACCGGGTGCAGGTGCAGGATTTTCGCGGCATCGAATCCACCAGCGTCAAACAGGTGATCGAGTTTCACGTTGGCAACTACGAGAGCGGACGAGTAGCAGCTCTTACCACCGGCATGTCAGCAGCCCATCGCGAGTTACTGGCCAACGGGCTCCCCGCGTATTATGTGCGTCCTACTGATGCGGTGCTGCGAGATGCCCTGTACCGCATCGCCTCCGCTGTGCACTACGCCCGTTCTGCCAATGCGCAGGTGGCGGTGATGCTGATCGAAGCCGTCGCGTTTGAGCGGCAGGGGGCAGAGGCTATCCCGAGCCGTAGCGTTACCGACCGCGAGGCTGACCTGCACAGCCTGCTGCACACCGTCGCGGCAGACACCAGGTGCTCGCTGACGGTGGCCGGCCCTGGGTCATACGTGGTCTTCGCAAGCATGCAATCTCTGATGGCTATGGCCGGGGAGTCCCTCGATCTGCCGTTCGTTCAGGAGGCCCGCCGCAAGTATGGGGCGACCCTCAACGTAGGCATCGGCCTCGGGCAGACGACCGCCGACGCGCACGACCACGCGCTGACCGGGCTGCTACACGCTCGCCGGACGGGTGAGGGGGCCGTGTTCGCCGTGCACGGGGACGGTACCCTAACGGGCCCAATCTATGGGCGCACCAATACCGACATGCACGAGCCCCTCGATCCCAGGTTCTCAGAGGTTGCCAAACTAGCACGCATTTCGGTTCCCACGGTAGCAACCCTGATTAGGTGGGCTCAGATCAACAACCTCAGCCACATCACCGCGGCGGATCTGTCGGGCGCGCTCCACGTTACGCCGCGCACTGCGAGAAGAGTGCTATCTGCCTTGTGCGATCATGATCTGGCCCGCATCGTCAGTGAGGAGCGCGATGGCGTCGTGGGCAGGCCGAGGTACGTCTACGAGCTTGCCCTACGAAGGCTCTCCACCCTGCCCACATCGTCCCAATTCCAACTGCGCTAGGCTAAAGCACTTCCGGTCCTAATCGGACCCGGCTTGGCCACAGGACCCCCTCATGCAGCATTGAACTGCTCCGCCAACGCCCATAGGGTACCTCATCCCTGCCCTAACTGGGCAATCGCTGGAATCTCTGGCTGTGCGCGCCAGGTCATGCGCACGACAGTGATTCCCTTGGAGCGGGGGGTGCCGACATGGACATCAAACGGCTAGCGCAGGCCTATCTAGACGAGACAGTCGCCACGAGACGTGAGTTGCACCGGCACCCCGAGCTCAGCGGGCAGGAAGCCCGAACCGCACGCATGGTCAGAAACGGGCTAGATAGGCTCGGCGTCCCCTATCGTGACATTCCCGACCACGGAGTTCTCGGGGTAATCGATAGCGGTAGACCGGGCCGGGCAGTTGCCCTGCGCGCAGACATGGACGCCTTGGCCGTGGCTGAGCAGATCTCCCAACCGTACCGCTCCACGGTTGACGGTGTTTCCCATGTTTGCGGTCATGACTGCCACACGGCCAGCCTGCTCACCGCCGCCAGGATTCTGATCGAAACCAAAGCCGATTGGCGCGGCCGGGTCAATCTGATCTTCCAGCCATCTGAGGAGGGCCCGCCTGGCGGAGCACACGTGATGATCGCCGGCGGTGCTATGGATGGCATTGACGCAATCTTCGCCGTACACATGACCAACATGCTCGATGCGGGGCAAGTATCGGTCGAGCCCGGGCCGAGGATGGCGGCGTCTTTGCGCGCCTACATCGACATTGTCGGCCGTGGCGGGCACGGCGGCGCCCCACATGAGTGCATCGACGCTGTCTTGGCCGGCAGCGCGGTAGTCATTAACCTGCAGAGCATCGCGAGCCGGGAGATGAAGGCGTCTGACCCTGCCATCATCACGGTCGGGCTTTTCCGTGGGGGCACCGTCTTCAACGCTGTGGCAGAGGATGCCCACCTGGAGGCCACGGTCAAGTTCTTCAACCTGCAGCTGGCAGACCACCTGAGAGACAGCATCACACGCATAGCCGAGCGCACTGCAGAGACCTTTGGTGCAGGGAGCACGGTGCGCGTGGAGGGGCTCTGCCCTCCGGTTATCAACGACCCGGCGCTGTCTAAGATCGCCACCGACGCGTCATCAAGGCTCTTCGGGCCGGAGTCCGTGAGGTTTTGCCCAGCCTGGGGGGCGAGCGAGGACTTCAGCCGGTACCTCGCCAGGTCGCCTGGGGTGTTTGCCTTCATCGGCGGCCGCAATGAGTCCAAGGGATGCGTCTACCCCAATCATCACCCGAGGTTCGACATCGATGAGCAGGCTCTAGCTGTTGCATCGGCTCTCTACGCTCAGTTCGCTGTCGACTTTCTCGTGAGATGAGCGTCACGGCGCTGCGCATGCTCGGGATGCGCCCCAAAGAATCATCGGATTCAACCAAACCGAAAGAGGCCAGGTAGACTCCCACCAAACTCAAAGGAGGCAGGCGAACGACAGTGAAGCGAGCCAAGATCGTACTGCGAATTGTCGGGCTCATGATGTGCGCGGTTCTGTTGCTGTCCCCGCTGGCTTGTACACCCAAGCCGCCCAAGCAGGAAGTAAAGAACACGCTGACGGTCGTGATCTCGGCGGACCCCGTCAACCTGGACGCCAACCACTCTGACTCCCAGACGCACTACCAGGTGACACGGCAGATCTATGAAACCCTATTCGTCTACGACCAGGACTACAACATCGCTCCTTGGCTATGCGAGAGCTACAACTATGAGGACGACGTGACGATCATCCTCAAGCTCCGCAAAGGGGTGAAGTTCCACAACGGCGACGAGCTCAAAGCGAGCGACGTCATGTTCACCTTCCAGCGCATTGTCGACGATCATCTCAGCGGCTTAATCGAGGTCGCAACCCTGGACCTGCCTAAATGCGAAATAATCGATACTCATACTCTCAAACTGGTCACCAAAGGTCCGGTAGCAACGCAGATCCCGCTGCTTGAGAATCCCGCCGCCAGCATCATCAGTGAGCGCGCCTATAGGGCGGCCAACGGTGATTGGCTCAAGGGTGCCGCTGTGGGCACCGGCCCCTTCCAGTTCGTGTCGTACGCTGCTGGCGACCAGATCGTCATGAAGGCCTTCAAGGACTACTGGCGGCCCGGCGAGCCAGGCGTAGAGAACCTTGTCATGCGCTTTGTGCGCGACAGCTCCAGCCGCTCGATCGAGGCCGAGACCGCCGGTGCGGCAGACATCGTCTATGACATCGGCTCCAAGGACCTTGCCCGGATCAGGGCTGCCAAGGGCGTCTCGATCATCGACGATCTCGGCACCAACACCTCCTACCTCTTGTTCAACACGGCCCGCGCACCGCTCAACAACATCAAAGTCAGAGAAGCCATCTGGTACGGCGTTGACGCCCGGACCGCGGTCAACTTAGCCTACGGCGACTTCGGCGCCTTTGCAGAGGCATGGGTCTGCCCGGGTATCGGTGGGTACGACCCGACCCAAAAGGACAAGTACCTTATTGAACGCGATGTCGCTAAGGCAAAGACCCTCTTGGCCCAGGCGGGCTTCCCCAACGGGTTTAGCCTTAAGATCGCGGTGCCCAACAACAACCAGGAGCGCATGGACATGGCTGAGGTCTTCCAGGCTCAGCTCGCTGAGATTGGGATCGACGTCAAGGTGGATACCATGGAGAGCAGCGCGTGGATCAGCCACATCCTTGCCGGCAAACACGACCTGACCATCTACGGGATGTCCGCCTCGGACTTCGAGGCAGACCGTGCCCTGGCCCAGTACATGCCGCTGCACGTCAACCACAACCTCTGCGCCTACAAGAACAAGGAGTTCCAGGACCTCTTTACCACGGCCGTAGTGACCCTGGACAAGGACGCTAGGTTCCAAATGTACCGCGACGCCTCCAACCTGCTGCTGAGGGACTTCGTCACCCTACCTCTCTGGCATAAGGCACTCAACGCTGCGGTCAAGGATCACGTCACGGGATTCCGGATCACGCGTTCCTATGAGCACCACTACCTGCAATACGTGAAGTTCCGCCCTAACTAGCGAGCGTCGAGAGTAATGTCGTTGGGCGGCTGCCGCGGCCCGTCGGTCCGGCAGCCGCCCGCCAAAGTCAGCGATCTCCCAGCCGGGCGGTCTGCCGTATCTCTGATACCCACTGAAGCCTAGGGGGATGCCACGATGGCTACCTACGTGTTTAGGCGGCTGATGTCCATGCTGATGGTCTTGGCTGCTACAACGATGTTCATATTCACTCTGATGTACTTCGTGGATGGCGACCCCGCGCTGATGCTTCTCGGGGAGAATGCCACGGTGGAGTCAGTCGAGGCTCTCCGCAAGGAGCTTGGACTGGATGATCCGTTCTTCGTCCGCCTCGGCAGGTACATGGCCGGATTAGCCCGCGGTGACATGGGCATCTCGTACCGCAGCAAACGCCCTGTATTCGATGAACTGATGGCCAGATACCCAACGACGCTTAAGATCACCCTCGGCAGCACTGCGCTCGGTTTGATCGTCGGCGTGTCTGCCGGCGTGTACTCGGCCATCAGGCAGTACTCGTTATTTGACCGGATCTTTACCACAATCTCGCTGTTCGGCGCATCGGCGCCATCTTTCTGGATCGCGATGATCCTCGTTCTCCTATTTGCGGTCAGGCTTGGCTGGCTGCCGGCCACCGGCAGCTACGGGATTGAGTACTGGATCCTGCCGATCTTCACCATGGGGCTCCAGACAAGCGCGTCGATATTGCGCATGACCAGGTCGAGCATGCTTGAGGTAATTCGCCAGGACTATATTCGCACCGCGCGGGCCAAGGGCCAGACCGAGTACAAGGTGATCATCAACCACGGCCTGCGCAACGCACTGATTCCCATCCTCACAATGGCCGGCATCAAGATGTGCAGTTTTCTTGGAGGCTCAGTGCTTATTGAGACGGTATTCGCCCTGCCTGGGCTCGGCAAGTACATTCTGGACAGCGTGACCTTCCATGACTACCCGGTTGTCCAGGGCGGTGTGCTGTGGATATGCATCAACGCCATCGTGATCACCTTCGCAATTGACATGCTCTACGGCTTTCTTGACCCGCGCATCAGGACAATGTATGAGGCCAAGAAGGCCTAGAGACAGTGGGAGATCAGCGGAAGGAGCTCGCCTAGCATGGGTACGGTCGGCAAAGCACCATTGGACACACAACAAGCCACAGCCGGCAGAGCGCGGCGAAGGGCGCGCAAGCAGAGCATGGTCGCCGAAGTGTGGCGCAAGCTCAAGAAGAACACCTGGGCAGTCGGCAGTCTGATCATCCTCTGCCTACTACTCATCCTTGCCACGTTTGCGCCGTGGCTCACTCCTTACGACTACCGCGTGCAGGACTACGACAGCGTCCTGCTGCCCCCGGGCAAGGGCCACATATTCGGTACGGATAACTTTGGGCGGGATATCTTCAGCCGGGTCGTCTACGGAAGCCGGTACACCGTCCTGATTGGTTTCGGTTGCGTCACCATCGCCGCATTCCTCGGGGTGGTGTTCGGCCTGATCTCAGCCTACTTCCCTAAGCTAGACAACATCATCATGCGCTCCATGGACCTGATCATCGGCATGCCGACCATGTCGCTGCTGATGCTGCTCATCGCGGTGATGGGCATCAGCATAACCAACCTGGTCATCGCATTGTGCGTTACCACGATTCCCGGGTTTGCCCGGGTCACCCGGGCCCAGGCGCTGACGATCAAGCACCAGGAGTTCATCGAGGCTGCAGTCGCGATGGGCGCGAGTGACGCCCGGATCCTGCTCAAGCACATCCTGCCCAACTCCTGGGCCCCGATCATCGTGCAGTACACGCTGGGAGCAGGCCAGGTGGTTCTGTCCGCCGCATCACTCAGCTTCATCGGCATGGGCATTCAGGCTCCGACTCCCGAATGGGGCCTGATGGTTTCCCAGGGGCGCGTATATCTCCGAAGCCACTGGCACATGGCCATCATTCCGGGCCTAGCCATTGTCCTGCTGACTTTTGTTCTCAACTACCTGGGCGACGGACTGCGCGACGCGCTGGATCCGCGCCTCAACAAGTAATCGAGGGTGGCGCCGATGGGTGACAAGTTGCTCGAAATCGATAATCTGACGGTTCACTATGAAGTCAACAACGTTGTGGTGGAGGCCGTGACGGGCCTATCACTTGACATCGACAACGGAGAGACCATTGGCTTGGTTGGCGAAACCGGCGCCGGCAAGACCACAACAGCCTTGGCCGTCCTGGGGCTTATACCGGATCCGCCCGGCAGGGTGGTTGGCGGAGAGATACGCTTCGAAGGGCAAAACCTGTTGGGCAAGAGCTCCAGGCAAATGCGCAGCATCCGTGGCAGCGCCATCTCCATGGTGTTTCAGGATCCAATGACCTCGCTCAACCCGGTCATCCCAGTTGGCGACCAGATCATGGAGGTCATCCTGCTCCACGAGAAGATGTCCAAGGCTCAGGCGGCGGTAAAGGCGCAACAGATGCTCGAGCTGGTGGGGATCCCCGCCAACCGGTACCCAGAGTACCCGCACCAGTTCTCCGGCGGGATGAAGCAGCGCGTGATGATCGCCTGCGCGCTGGCATGTAATCCCCGGCTGCTTATCGCGGATGAGCCCACCACCGCCCTCGACGTCACCATCCAGGCTCAGGTGCTCGAGCTGATGGGCAATCTCAAGCGGGAGTTTGACACCGCAATGCTGCTGATCACGCACGACCTCGGTGTTGTCGCCGACATCTGCGAAAAGGTAGCCGTGATGTACGCTGGCACCATCGTTGAGCGGGGCACTGTGCGTAACGTCTACCGGTTCCCGCGTCACCCGTACACGCGTGGCCTGTTTAAGTCGCTGCCCCACCTAGATGTCGACACCGACCGCCTGACACCGATCCCCGGGTCCATGCCGGATCCGTCTAACCTGCCCCCAGGCTGCCCGTTCTTTCCCCGATGCACTTTCCACACCGCGGAGTGCGAGGCTGGGCGGCCAGGACTGGTTGAAGTGTCGCCGGGGCATGTAGTTGCGTGCTTTAACATACCGGAGGCCCCGGTAGAGCTGTAACACGCCTCCAGGCGCATCGCGCGCCGGATGGCATCCATACCCGTAGCATTGGCATACTGGGAGGTCTCGTCATGGATTGCCTTTTGTCGGTCAAAGATCTGTCCAAGTACTTCCCGACAAAGGACGGCATGTTGCACGCTGTCGATCGCGTCTCCCTCGAAGTTGGGCGTGGCAAGACCCTTGGAGTCGTCGGCGAGTCGGGCTGCGGCAAGTCGACTCTTGGCCGCGTCATCCTGCACCTGCTAACGCCGACCGCCGGGCGCATCTTCTACGAGGGCGAGGATATCACTGATGTCTCCCGGGCCCGGCTGCACAAGCTGCGGCGGGAGATGCAGATCATCTTTCAGGACCCGTTCTCTTCGATCGACCCGCGCATGTCGGTTCGCGAGCTTATCGGCGAACCGTTGGACATCTATCGTGCCTGTAACAGCCGCCAGGAGTACGATGACCGCGTCGCGCAGATGATGGAAACCGTCGGGCTGGCCGCCCGGCTCGAAAACGCGTTTCCTCATGAGCTCGACGGAGGTCGTCGCCAGCGCATCGGCATCGGCCGGGCCTTAATGCTGAGCCCCAAGTTTATCGTGTGCGATGAGCCCGTCTCAGCCTTGGACGTCTCCATCCAAGCGCAGATCCTCAATCTACTGCAGGACTTGCAGGCGCAGATGCATCTGACCTACATCTTTATCAGCCATAACCTTTCAGTGGTGCGCCACATCTCAGATGAGATCGCGGTCATGTACCTCGGCGTGATTGTGGAGAAGGCCGGCAGCAAGAGGCTATTCGAGCACCAGTATCACCCGTACACGCAAGCCCTCCTCTCGGCCATCCCGCGCATCGCGCTTGACAACCGACCGGAGCGGATCATCCTTCGCAAGGAGCTGGTTTCCCCGATCAACCCGCCGCACGCCTGCCGGTTTGCACCGCGCTGCAACTACGCGTGCGACCGGTGCTTTGCGGAACCGCCCGAGCTTGTCGAGATGGCGCCGGGTCACTTTGTGGCATGCCATCTGGCCGACCAGTTCGCTTAAGTATCGCAAGGGAGGTTAAGGCATGGAATACCAGCAGGACAGAGCATGGCTCGAGGTCGATCTCGGGGCCATCGGCGCCAACTACGCCAACATTCGCGGTAACCTAACCTCCGGCTGCCAGGTGATGGCCGTGCTCAAGGCCAACGCGTATGGCTTTGGGGCCGTGGAAGTGGCCCGCGAGCTCGAACGTCTTGGCTGCCCGATCTTCGCCGTCGTTACGCTCGAAGAGGCGATGGAGCTCAGAGAAGCCGGAATCAAAGCCCCTGTGCTCGTGATGGGCCCGATCAATCCCGTCCACGCGGAGCTCGCGATCGCCCACCGGATTGAGGTGGGCGTGGTCAGCCTAGGGCAGGCTACCACTCTATCGGAGGCCGCCCATGCCACCGGCAAGCGAATCCGCTGCCACATCAAGGTCGACACCGGCTTGAGCAGGTTGGGGATACCGGTCAAGGATCGCGAGGACCAGGCCCTGCAAGAGGTGCTGGCGATCGCCAGGTTGGATGGCCTTGAGGCGGTGGCACTCTTTACGCACTTCACTGCATCGGAGATGCCGGGCGGCCGCGAGTTCAACCGGCTGCAGAGGTCGCTCTTCGCGCGGATAGCCTCCCGGCTTGACGCTTCTGGGGTGCCGCTGCGAAAACACTGCTCCAGCACGCTCCCCGCCGTTGCGCACCCAGAGCACAACTACGACTACGTCCGGGTTGCCGCGCTGGTCCTCGGCCTTACACCGCACGCCTACGGGCGGTTGGACATCCAGTTCGCAGTGGAGCTCAAGACGCGGATCTGGCAGATCAAACAGGTGCCTGCAGGCACCGCGGTGAGCTATGGCCCGCAGTTTCACACCCTCAGGGACAGCAGGCTCGCGGTCGTGCCGATCGGCTTCGCCGACGGGCTGCGGCGGAGCATCGCCAACCGTGGCTGCATGGTAATCCGCCGCAAACGCGCCCCAATCGTTGGCAAGCTCTCCTCGGACTACACCATCCTCGACGTGACGGACATCCCTGACGCCGAGGAGGGAGATGTGGTGACCGTATTCGGGCGCGACGGCGTCAGCCTTACGGTTTCCGAGTACGCCGATCTGTACCCCGGGACTGTCGCGGAGGTCACGGGCGTACTGGGTCCCCGTGTGCCGCGCTACTACCTCAAGGACGGCCGAGTGGTCGCCAAGCGCTGAGCCCTGCGGCCAAGAGCACACCGGCTTCTGACACCAATCCACACACTACCGGACGCGAGAGGGGTCGAGGGATGAAGTACATCAACAGCATCACAGAGGCCATTGGGCACACGCCGCTCCTCAAACTCAACCGCATTGGCAAGGGCGCAGGCGCCAACGTGTTCGTCAAGCTCGAGTACCTCAACCCAAGCGGCAGCTACAAAGACCGGATGGCCCTGGCCATGATCGAAGCTGCCGAAAAGGGTCTTACCTGGAACGGCAAGGTCCTGCCGCCTGATGGCACTGTCGTCGAGGCCTCGGCCGGCAACACCGCGCCCGCCGTGGCTATGGTCTGTGCCGCCAAGGGCTACCGGGCGAAGTTCGTGCTCTACCGGTACATGCTTGAGGGCGGCGCCAACTCTCGCATGCTGATCACCGGCTCGTACGGTCCCCAGGTCGCCGTATCTAGCGAGCCCAGCCGGTACCTCACGGATGCGCAGATGGCGGCGCTGCTGGCCGACCACCCGGATATGAACCGCGACATGCCTCACGTCCTGGCAGCCAAGACGGACTGCTACATGGATGAGGCCAACGATCCAAAGTGCGTCTGGGTCGATCAGATCTACAACGAGCACAACTACATCGCTCAGACGGAGCTGGGCAGGGAGATCTGGTCTCAGCTTGATGGGCAGGTAGACGCGATCGGCTGCTCGGTTTCGTCTGGCGGTGCACTGCTGGGCATGTGCCTCGGGCTTGCGGAGAACGGGCTCCGCCCTCCCCTCACGTTTGGGGTGGTGCCCCGCGGTAGTGAAAACTACTTCACCCTCACCAAGGAAGAGAATGGCCGAGGCGAGTTCCGAATCTCCGACGTCAAGAAGCACGTTGCCGGCGCGATGGGCCTACAGAAGTGGGTTACCGAGGCTCCGGTAGTGCAGACGATGCTTGACCGTGGCTACCCCGACAAGTTCTTCCTTGTCTCCGACATCGAGGCAAGGGAGATGGCCAACCGGCTGTGCCGCGAGGAGGGCATCTTCTGCGGGATGTCGTCGGGCGCCAACGTGGCTGTGGCCCTCAAAATCGCCGAGCGCCTCGGCGCGGGCAAGAATGTCGTTACGCTGATCGTCGACAGGCGCGACCGCTACCTGTCGGAGAGCCCCAACGAGAAGTACGTGGTGTAGGCGACATGTTTGACCTGATCATTCGCGGCGGCTGCATCCTCGACGGCAGCGGAAACCCATCGCTTGTGGCCGATGTCGGCATCGTCGGCGAGCGGATCGCCGCGATCGGTGATCTGTCCGCCGCGGTCGAAGCCGGCGGAGCGCGGGTGATCGAGGCCCACGGGAAGGTGGTCTGCCCGGGCTTTATCGACATGCACTCTCACTCAGACCTAGCGCTCTTGGCGGGGCGGGCGATTGATCCCAAGGTGCGTCAGGGCATCACCACCGAGGTAATCGGGCAGGACGGCATTGCCGCCGCGCCGATGGCCGCCGAGCACATCCCGCGCTGGCGGCAACACCTGGCGGCCCTCAACGGCGACCCACCCGTGTCGTGGCGCTGGCGTTCTTTTGATGATTACCTCGACGAGCTCGCGGCAGCCGGGGTAGCCCAGAACGTCGTCGCGTACGTTCCGCACGGTAACGTCCGGCTCGCGGTGATGGGTGTGGAGGGTAGGCCGGCCACTGACGATGAGCTCCGGCGCATGCAGCAGTTGGTGCGCGAGTCGCACGAGCAGGGCGCCTTTGCTCTGTCCACCGGGCTGACGTACATGCCCTGCAGCTACTCAGATGAGCGTGAGCTGGCGGCGTTGGCAGAGGCGACGGCCGAGGCCGGCGGCTTCTTCGTGACGCATATGCGAAACGAGGGTGTCCGCATCCTCGAGGCCATGCAGGAGATGCTCGGGGCGGCGCGGCCGTATGGGTGCCCGGTCCACATCTCACACTTCCAGATCGCGGGCAGACGCAACTTCCACAAGCTGCCCGAGGTGTTTGCTCTGCTCGACCGGGCGCCGGGTGATGGGGTAGACGTTACCTTTGACCAGTACCCGTATACGGCCGGCAGCACGATGATGTCCTCGCTGCTCCCGCCGTTCGCGCACGCAGGCGGTACCGACATGCTGCTCGCGCGACTGTCGTCGCCGGAGCAGCGCACTGCGATCCGGGAAGCGATGCTCGTAACCGGAAAGGGCTGGCAGAGCAACATCCACAACGTGGCGTGGGACCAGATCTTTGTCGCCGCCGTCGCGTCGGAGGCCAACGCGGTCTATGTGGGGCAGTCTGTGGCCGCCGTTGCCGAGCGACGAGGGACCGATCCGTTTGACACGGTGTTTGATCTCGTCTTGGAGGAGGCCAACGCGGTGAGCATGGTCTCGTTTTACCAGGGTGAGGAGATTGTCAGGGCGATCATGCGCCATCCGCTGCACACAGTGAGCACGGACGGCCTGTTGAGCGGCTCGCCGCATCCGCGCGTGTATGGCTCTTTTCCAAGGATCCTTGGGCACTACGTGCGGGACGAAAAGGTCCTCAGCCTGGCGGAGGCGGTCCACCACATGACTGGCTCTCCAGCCCGGCGGCTCGGTCTCCGGCAGCGCGGGTTGATCCGCGAGGGTTACTTTGCCGACATCACGGTGTTTGACCCCGGTACAGTAATCGACCGGGCTACCTATGCCAACCCCAAGCAGTTTCCAATCGGCATCACGCACGTACTGGTCAATGGGCGCCTGGTGGTCGATGATGAGCGAGTTTGCGGCGCCCTTGCTGGACGCGTGCTGCGCAAGGGCAGGGACAGCTAGACCGACTGCTCGCCGGTAAGCTTTGCCTGTCCGAATCACCAAACCCGACTCCGGGGAGTTGGGACGACACCGATAGGGCCTGCATCCCTGAGGGGGGCAGGCCCTATCGGTGCGTGGAGGAGGTTTGTGCTCGGGGCGCCAGGAGGGAGAACGTTCCCGGCGACCGAAGGACCTCCGGTACGACCGAGGAGGTTGAGCCTGTGAAGATCGCACCCAACTACCACTTTGATGGCCGCTGTGCGGCGGCTCTTGAGCTGTACAGCAAGGCCTTCAGGGCTCCAGTGACGGTGCTGCTCCGCTACCGGGACGCTGACCCAAGGGACATGCCGACCGACAGGATGACCGATGCCGATAAGGACCGGATCTACCATGCTGAGATGAGTATCGGCGGCCAGCGGTTCATGTTCTCGGACTCCCAAGCGCCAGTCCCGCAGGGCCAGAACATCTCCATGGTCGTGCTGTTTGATCATCCTGATGGTGTAAGGGCGGCTTTCAACGCTTTGGCCGAGGGAGGCCAGGTCATTTGCTCTCCGGAGGCCACAACGTACAGCGGCGCGTTTGGGTCTGTCGTGGACAGGTTTGGCATGCGGTGGGAGCTCATGACGGAGAACGGGTAGCAGGCGGAAGATGCCAACAGTGCCCGATATGCCGCTCCGCCTCGCCGGACCCGAGTGCCTCGCAACGTACGCCACGGTGCCTATCAGCTTCTGGGTGCGTCGCGAGCTTGCTGTGGAGTTGGTGGACGGCGGGCTGGGCGGCATTAGGCTGGCCGAGCACCCGGTCGAGCCGCCCTATCTCAGGGATTACGACCGGTACTACACGCCGATGCATTGGACCGAGACTCATGATCTGAACTACTGGGCGTTCTTCCTGGCGGGTGACCTCTCCGCCCCGGTCGGGGCTGCATCCGTCGCCTATGATACGCCCAGCGTACCCCTGCTGCAGGGCCGACGCGATGTTGCCGAGCTCTGGGATATCCGAGTCCACCCCGACCGGCGTGGCCAGGGGATTGGGTCCGCGCTGTTTGCGGCGGCTGTCGCGTGGTCCCGCGAACGTGGCTGCGTCCAGCTCAGGATCGAGACCCAGAACACCAACGTCGACGCGTGCCGCTTCTACGCCCACAAGGGTTGCCGCCTCGGTGCCATCCACCGGTTGGCATACCCGCTGGGTGCTAGCGCCAACCGGGAAACCATGCTGGTATGGTGCCTAGATCTGTGACCGCAGATATGCGACCTGAACGGGTGCTGAATGGGGTGCTGAAATGACTTTGCCCAAGATCCACCTCGCCGGGCCCGAGTGCCTGGCAGCGTACGCTACGGTGCCCATCAGCTTCTGGGTGCGGCGCGAGCTCGCCGTGGAGTTGGTGGACAGGGGCCTGGGCGGCATCAGGTTGGTCGAGCAACCGGTCGAGCCCCCGTACCTCAGAGAATATGACCGGGACGAGACGCCGCTGGATTGGCCGGGGTCCTTTGACCTCAGCAACTGGGCTTTCTTCCTGGCCGATGACCCGGAGGCGCCGGCCGGAGCGGCAGCCGTGGCCCACAACACACCCGGAGTCAACATGCTCGAGGGGCGCAGCGACCTTGCCGTGCTCTGGGACATTCGCGTCCATCCCGACCGTCGGGGCCAGGGAGTCGGAGCGGCCCTGTTTGGGGAGGCCGTGGCGTGGGCGCGCGAGCGGGGCTGCACCCAACTCAAAATCGAAACCCAGACCGCCAACATCGGCGCCTGCCACTTCTACGCCCGCATGGGCTGCCGCCTCGGCGCGATAAATCGCTTCGCATATGCGGGGGATCCCGCAGCCGCCGAGGAGACCATGCTGCTGTGGTACCTTGACCTATGACCGCTGGCTGCCGCCGCGCAAATCCTTGCCAGCCTAAGGCCTAAAGACCCTTGCGGGGTACTCAAAAATGGTGTTTCCCTGGTCATCCTGGACTACGGCCGAGCTGAACACCTCGGGCCCCACGTGGTCAACGACACGCAGGAACCAGAAGCCGTCGACAATAGGAGCTCGGAACTGCCGCCCGCTCGTGGTCGTCCCAACCACTGCGACAGCCTGGCCAGAAAAAGCCCACCCGAGCGCGTAGTGCGTCCGGTCCTGCCACTCCATCACGGAGCCCCCAGCTTCGCCTGGCCTCCACACATATCTGCTGCCTAGCAGCGCCTCGGCGCTTTGTGTGTGATGCGCAACATACGTCAGTCCGCTGCCGGAGTCACGATAGACAACAAACTCGACACAGGACTCCGAGCGAGGACCGCGTGGGGGTAGGTCGAGCAGTTGCTCGTACGTCCGTACCGCTATGGTGTATCCGTCCTGCTCGTAGCAGAGGTGCCAGACTGGGTTGACTATGCTTGGCCAGACAAGATCCCGAAGGGCGAGAGGCACGTCTTCCGGTGGGATAACGGTGAGCTCCGGAGCAGTGAGCTGATCCTCGTGTCTCTCACCATAGGTAACGGCGCCTAGCTCGAACAGGGCAATAACCAGAACGGGAAAGAAGATGAAGGGCAGAACGTGGCGCGGCTTTACCTGCATCCTAGGATCACCTCTTGAGTCGAGCATACCACCTCCCCAACCCACTAGAGCCAGAAAATCGCGGCAAGGTTCATGGCAGCGGGCGGCGAACCGCTCTGCCAGACGGCGGCCACAAGCCTCCGACCGGAAACCATCTATACGAAAGGATATCAGCCATATGAAGACCACTCACCGTCCATATGCGGAATCCGTCGGCGACTTCAACCTCCTCTGCGGCTTCGTGATCGATCATGCGGCGGACGTTCGCCGGTACTCAACCTGGTGCCTTGGGCGCGTCGTTGACTGGCGGTACGGGCTCTTCCCCAGAAAGACCGCCGTGCCCGACTTCTGCGGCAGCAACTGTGAGCTGTGGTTCGACGGCTTTGGCAGGCTGTGCGGGGTCGCGATCTCGGAGAGTGGCGACGCCGGCTTCGCGATCATCACTCTGCCGGGGTACAGGTTTCTGTACGAGGACATGCTCGTCTGGTCGCTCGGCGCCTGGGGCGATCGTCCGCCGCGGCCGTCGACCGAGATCACCGCAGCGCAGGAGCGTGAGGCTGCGGCGTTGGAGCGGTACGGCTTCGTGCAGGAGCAGGCGTTCCTCACACGTAGCTTTGATTTGGCCGGCTCGCTTCCCGAGCGTCCGGAGCTGCCCGACGGCTTCCGCGTCGTGGATATGGGAGCGCACCCGGACTATCGCGCCCAGCGGATCATGCGCGCCGATGCGTTTGGCGGCAGGCAGGAGTCGACCGAGGAGCAGCTCCGGCACGAGCTCCTGTTCTTTAACCACGCACAGCAGGGCCCGATCTACCATGCCCCGGCGGATATCTGTGTCATGGCGCCGGACGGCAGCATGGTGGCGGGTTGTGAGGCGTTGATCGACGCGGCAAACCTCGAGGCCGACATCGAGCGCGTTTGCACCCACAGCAGCTACCGCAGGCGCGGCTTCGCCCGGGCAGCCATCGTGGAGTGCATGCACCGCCTCGCCGCGCTGGGTATCGAGCGGGCATACATCACAGGCTACAGCGAAGGGGCGATTGGTCTCTACGGATCACTGGGCCATCAAGGGGAGTCAACCGCGTACGTCTACGAGAAGCGATGACGGAGCCAAAGGTATGCTGCGCGATGCGCGGATGAGCGGCCTGTTCATCCACACGTTCGACCTCGAGCGGATGGTGGGTTTCTACCGGGACGTTCTGGGGCTGGAGGTCTACTTTGAAGTGCCGGGTCAGTGCGCGTTCTTTCGCACGGGCGGCGGCCGCGGTCCATCGCTAGCCCTGTACGGTGGGCGGGACGATAGCTGCGCGAGCGCGAAGTGCAGCCAGAGCCACTGGTTTGTGATGTTTGATGTGCCGGAACTCGACGGCGTGGTCCGGGATCTGGGGGCGAGGGGAGTAGCCGTGGGGCCCATCGAGGCCGTGCCGTACGGCCGCATGGCCAAGCTCGAGGATCCCGAAGGCAACGTTCTGGAGGTGCATCAGCCCGACAGCGCAAGAGGGGAGGGAGAGGCAACATGATGATCCGCAAGCTCAAGGCCAGGGCTCGCGTGTTGCACGACGGCGAGATCCGGGCGTCGCTTACCTTGGAGTTCGCGCCCGCGCGCGAGTACTGGATGGTGCAGGTGCTCCGCTGTCTCATCTTTCTCGGGAAGGCGCGGAGGCCACGCGAGCCGCGCTCCCGCCGCCGGCGCAGGTGAGGACGCGGCTGGTACTAGACACGAACGTGTTCGTGGCAGCGGCTTTCAATCGCGAGTCCTCGTCGGCGCACATCCTTGACGGTATCCGGGCCGGTCGGTGGGAGCTGGTCTGGAGTCAGGCGACGCGGGCCGAGACCAGGAGCGTCTTCCGGCAGATCCCGCCGCTCGATTGGGAGCTGGTGACCGGGTACTTCCGACCCGATGGCGAGCGATTTGCCGAGCCGCGCGAGTGTGGTTTCTCGCAGATCGCGGACCCCGATGACCGGCCCTTCGCCGCGCTAGCGGCGGCGGCGGACGCGGTCCTGGTCACCAACGACGATCATTTGCTCTCCGTGCGAGGAACGCTGGACATGGAAGTGCGGACGCCCGGCGAGTTCGTGGCTACGGCCGCTACTCAGAAACCGGATCCGGATCCCATGGGCGGCTAGACTGAGTCAGCTAAGCCCTGCCACGTCCCCACATGAAGCAACCCCGGCCGAGCCGATGCTGGCTCGTTGAGCCGCCATTCCCCACCTAGGCTTAGCTCCGTCGCCGCCGCCTCGAAGTGCAGCATGGCGATGCCGAGGTCCACGTACGCGGGACCGTGGGCGTATAGGTCAAATCTGCCGGCGGCAGGGTCCGCATACACCCGCCAGGGCTGGCCGTTGCGGGACGACGGGGCAAGGCGCACGCACTCAAGTGGCTCACGATAGCGCCCGACATCGGCGGGGTTGAGGGGTCGACCGGAGGCTGCCTCTAGGAACAGCGTGCTCCACGGCTTGCGGCCGCCGGACCGGGCCGCTAGCCGGATCAGCCGCTCGACCGGTCTCTTGCGACCAGCCTGCTGGCCGAGCACAATGATGGCCGGAATGGCCTCGTCTGCCCGCGGCTCGAAGGCGGCGCCGAGTTTGGCGCGATCAAACGCCCCCAGCCAACAAGTGCCAAGGCCGGCGCGCGTCAGCTCGAGCACGATCCACTCTAAGGAGTATCCAAGGTCCAACCGGGCTGCCGCATCCCCACGTGGCACCGCCCCAGCCACGAAGTACCTGCCGTTGCGGATGAAACCATACGTCCCCAAGCGTCCCGTCCCCTCACCCGGAGCGAACTCCAGCAGCCGGAAGCGCGGAACGCTCCCATGCGGGCCTACGGGCGCACCTGCCATGATGCCCGTTACCTTAGATAGCATCTCGGGCGCAAGAGGCATGTCGGTGTAGTTGCGGCAGGAGGAGCGGGCCGCGATGGTTTCGATGGTCGAGTACGGTTGTGCCCTACTCATGCGCTTCCACCCTTCACAAAGTCCTGCTCCGCGGCATATGGAGGCCCGAGACCATCGTATCTGAGGAGGATGGCCATGATGAAGACCTCTGCTCCTGATGACCACCTCGAGCCGGCCCCGGTCCCACTGAGCCCCAGCAATATTGACCTCCTGGCGCGCCTGGTCAGGGCCGAGGCACAAGGCGAGCCATACGCCGGGCAGGTGGCCGTGGCCGCGGTTATCATCAACCGCGTGCGCAGCCCGCTTTTCCCGGATGATGTGTACAGCATAGTCTATCAGCCTGGCCAGTTCGAGACGGTATCCAGCGGACGGATCAACGAGCCGGCGGAGGAGCAGCACTTCCGGGCGGTGCTCGACGCACTGGCGGGCACGGACCCGACTCGGGGAGCCCTGTTTTTCTTCAACCCGTCACGCACCAAAAACCGCTACATGCACAGCCTACCCGTCGCGGCGAGGATCGGGCGCCATACGTTTGCGTGAGGATGTTACCTTTGACCCCCCTCCAACGTCTTCATTGACGTCTTGCAGACTGGACCACAGACTGAGGGATGAGGGCACGGCGCACGTGCTGGAGGGACCGGATTGGATACGCCGCAACAGCAGTTTGCCAGGTACTACGACGACTACTTCGCACGCGTCTACCGCTACGTCTACCGGCGGGTCGGCGCCCGGGACGCCGATGACGTGACCAGCGAGGTGTTCACCAAGGCCTGGCGCAGCTTTGGTGCGTATCGCGGCCCCTCGTTTGCAGCCTGGATCTTCCGGATCGCCCATAGCCAGGTCACGGACCTGCTGCGGCGGCGGAGCAGAGCTCCTCAGGAGGATAGAGATGCTTCCGCCGGCGAGCGTGTTCCTGCTCCAGACCTAGTTGCCCACGTGGAAACCGACCTCGTCCTCGACGGCCTGCTTCGCGCCTTGCCCGACTACCAGCGGACGTTGGTGGAGCTGCGCTTCTTCGCCGACCTCCGCCATGCCGACATCGCACGGGTCCTGGGCAAGACCGAAGGCGCCGTCAAGGTCGCCCTCCAGCGGGCGTTGCTCCGGCTGCACGACGAGCTGTCCCGAGATGGGGAGGTTTCGATATGAAGGGATCACCTCCAACACCAGCCGGTGCTATCGAACGCGCCGAGGAGGTTGGCGCGCGGCTCCACCGCCTCGCCGCCTCTACGCCAGTTAACGAGCAATTACGCGACGAGTTGCGCGCCAGACTTGTCGCGCAGCCCGCGGCAGGGCAGGCCGCGGCGCGGTCACGGCGAGCGGGGCGAGCCCCTGTGATCTGGCGCGCCCGAGCTCTGCTGGCCGCCTGCACTGCCGTTGTAGTGCTCGTGGCCGCTGTGCTGCTGTTCACCGGCTCAAACATCGCCACGGCGCGGTCGGTCGAGGCCCTGGCGAGCGCTGAGCTGCTGCGGCTCACGGACTACAACGGCTTCCTGAGTGTTGCGTCCGCTGGTGAGCGCATCGTGGTAGAGAAGAACGAAGGGCTGTGGTTTCTGCTGCCCAGTGGCAGTACGCAGGCCCTGTATGAGCCCCCGCGGGGGACTTACGCGCGGATGCCGGCGGTCTCGCCGGACGGCAAGCGTGTCGCGTTCGCGCACAGCCAGCCCGGGTCGGGCACCGGGATCTCGATCATCGGCATCGACGGCCAGGGAGTCGCCCGGGTAACCGTTCCGGCTTCGGAGATGGTCTACGACAGCTTTCCGGCGTGGTCGCCGGACGGCGCGAAGCTGGCCTTCGCGCGAGCCGAGCTCGTCGGCATGCGGCCAGTCACCATGGTTGAAACCGTGATGCTCCTCGACCTGGCGGGCGGCGAGCCCGTTGAGTTCGCCCGCGGCTCGCACCCGACCTGGTCGCCAGACGGCCAACATCTTGCCTACAGCAGGCCCTTAGAGGGGACGGATGGCGGCCTGGCCTCCACGGAGTTGGTCGTCGCTCGGGCCGATGGGAAAGGGGCAGCGCGCGTGCTCGGACGGGGGGATGAGCCGACGTGGTCTCCATCGGGCCAGTTCGTGGCTTACGCGGCGGTCGAGGTGCATGAGCGAGTGTTGCGGGCGCACCCGGACGGTTCGCCATGGCTTGTGGTGCAGGAATGGAGCCGCGAGATCTGGGCGGTCAACGTGTTGAGCGGGGAGCGGTTTCAGTTGACGGCATCGACGCCGGCGCCTCGGTTTGACCTGGCGGCCTGGCAGCGCGATGCTGAGGCGGAGGGGCCACCGGCGGAGGGTCAGGTGGTGGCCGTGGTCGAGGGCGACTCCTCGGACTGGGGTCCGGCGTGGAGCCGCGACGGCCGGACGCTGCTGTTTATCCGCAGCGCCCAGTCAAGCTGGGTCTCCATGGCGCGGTTCTCGGTGTGCCAGTTGACGCTACGGTTTAGGTAGCTGGGATGTGATTGAGGAGTTGAGGCGGCCCCGCAGAGGGGCCGCCTCTGTCGCATCTGGGCATATACTTCCCATATGCCCCTGATCATCTGGGTACATAGCCCCCCAATGCCCACCCGGCCTGCTGTACGCACACTCACCGTTGCGCCCTGCGGCGGCGGCGTCTGCGTGGTTTTCGAGCGTCACCGGTGCCGCCGCGCGGAAAACTGGCGCGTGAGGCGGTCAAAGGCGCTCGATTTTCCCGCCCCGGGGTGCCGCCGGAGCTCCTGTGCGGCAGTTTCGCGCCTCGATTGCCCGGCAGCGCTTTGATCTACGGCCCCGCGAGCCTCGGCCTGCCGCAAATACACGCATCCCACCACCACCGCCCCGTCAGCCGCTGCCCCCGACGCCGGCTGCGGGACGGGCACAAGCGACTTGCGCCACTACCTGAAGGAACCCACCCTTGGGAAGGGTAACACACGACGCAAACCCGAGAGACCATGCCAGGCCCCTGCCGCATGCTGTGGCCAAGGGCCTAAGGTCCAGGAGGCATCCCACATGCGCATTGCAGTCGCCGGTTTCATCGACGAAACCATGACCTTCCTCCCCGAGCCCACTACCATCGCCCACTTCGAGCCCGCCGTCAAGCGCGGCCCGGCCCTGCTCGAGGCCAACCGCGGCATCCCGACCTACATCAACGGCTTCCTGCGCGTTCTCGAGGAGGCGGGTGCCGAGGTCGTGCCGATCGTCGAGGTCGTCAAGGCGCCAGGGCCGTTTACGGGGTGGATCACCTATGAGTGCTTCGAGAAGTACGCCACCGAGATCGCCGACCGCATCGCCGCCGCCGGACCGCTCGACGGCGTGTTGCTGTCCCTCCACGGCGCTATGGCCGTCACGGGCGTCCCCAAGCCGGAGGCCGAGCTATGCCGCCGCGTGCGCCGGGCCGCCGGCTCCATCCCGCTCATGGCCACTTTTGACCTGCACTCCAACGAGGACGGCGAGCTCACGGACGCAACAGACGCCGTGTTCGTGCTCAAGACCTACCCACACGTCGACTCGCAGGAGATCGGCGAGATCGCGGCGCGCTGCATGGTGGAAACCATCCGCGGCAACCTGCGCCCGGCCCAAGCCCTGCGCCGCCCCGGGCTGGTCTCCCCGAGCATCTTCCAGGGCACGGACGACCACCCCATGAAGACCATCTACGACCGTTGCCGCGAGTGGGAGCGGCGGCCGGGGGTGATTTGCGTTTCGGTAGGCACTGGGTTTGCGTACTGCGATGTGCCCGACATCGGCATGTACGTCGTCGCCGTGACCGACAACGACGCGGCCCTCGCCGGCAAGATCGCCACTGAAGTGTCGGACCTGTGCTGGAGCCTGCGCGACGACTTCGCCCGCCCGCTGCCCAAGCCCCCCGAGGCAGTGGCGCAGGTGATGGCGCTGGTGGCCGACGGGCGCCGCCCGGTCGTCATGGCCGACGGCGCGGACCGCATCGGGGACAGCACGCACGTCCTGCGCGAGCTGCTCGCCCAAGGCGCGCGCAACTGGGCCATCCCGGACCTCTACGATGGGTCGGTCGTCAACGTCCTGGCCAAGACCGCCCGCGTCGGTGACCTCGTCACCTGTACCGCCGGCGGCTGGTACGGGGAGCGTTCGGGCCGCCCCGTCGAGCTGGCCGGTACCCTCGAGTACCTCGGCCGCCCCGAGTACGTCCTCATCGGCCCCATGGAGCAAGGCCGCCGGATCAAGGAGGGGCTCGTGGCCCGTCTCAACCTCGGGGACAACCGGCACGTCGTCATCTCCGACCGCACGCGCTGGGCGATTGACTCAAGCCCGCTCACCGTGGTCGGCATCGACGTCGGCACGCTCGACATCATCGTACTCAAGAGTCGGGTGCACCACCGGGCGTACTGGGACCAGGTGGCTGAGGTCAACTTCCCGATCGACGCGCCCGGCCACAGCGAGGTCGTCGACCTCAGTGAGCTCGAGTACCACAACATCCCCGATGACGTGTACCCAATCGGCAGGATGTGGCGCAACCGGACGTGGTAGCTGGGGCTGCGCCTAGATATCCACCCCGAGCCAGGCCCGGATTAGATAACCGATCCCGAAGCTCAGCGCGGCGACGCCCATGCTGATCGACGCCATCTCCACAAAGCGCCGCCGGAAGTCTAGGTCCCTGGCAACCGCGATGTAGTAGTTAAACACCAGGATAATCAGCACCGCCATCGCCAGCGTCAGCCCAAGGCAGACGAAGTAATCCGCAAACAGCAGGTACGGCGCGATCAGCAGCGCCACCGTGACGATGTACGCCCCGCCCGTGTAGAGGGCGCTCTTGATCGGGCTGCGGCCCTCGCCCTCCCCCTCGTCGCTCTTGGTCGACAGGTACTCCGACGAAGCCATGGCCAACGACGCCGCAATGCCGGTGATCAACCCGGCCAGAGCGACCAGCCGCGTGTGCTGCAGGGCGAAGGTCAGGCCGGCCAGTGCGCCGGTCAACTCCACCAGCGCGTCGTTGAGTCCCAGCACCATCGAGCCGACGTACTGCAGCCGCTCCTCGTCCAGCATCTCCAGCAGCTCGTGCTCGTGCCGGTCCTCGTCCTCGGCGACCCGCTTGGCCTCAGGGATCTCCTCCGCGATGCGCTCGTAGGTGACGTGCGCCTGCCCCTCACCACGCTCCATCAGCTTGATCCCGAAGGTCAGGCCTAGGATCCGTGCGATCCAGTAGTACTTCCAGGCTCGCCAGCGGTCTGGGGCAACGTCCTCTCCCGTGTAATCCCGCCAGAAATGGTAGTGCGCCAACTCGTCCTCGGCGATTTGCGCCAGCACCTTGCCGTTGGGCGACTCCTCGCCCATGCTCCGGGCGAGCCGGCTGTAGATGTGGTACTCGGTGATCTCGTTGCGCTGCGCAGCGAGGATCTCCAGGCGCAGGGGATGATCTCTAGTCAGCTTCACCTGTGGGGCCTCCGCATGCGATAGTCATGTAACATTAATACTTCGTCAGCCGTCGCCACCGGCCCTACCGGCTGCGCCCGGCGCCGGGCCGCGGAGACCCGCGAGGCAAATCGAGCCCCCGCCGCGAACCTCCACACGGGACACCCTAGAGCAGAGCCCACAAGCCCAACTGGAGGAGGAACCACCATGGCACACGCGTCCGGCTGGCCCGAGATCCTGCCGCGGCCGATTCACCGCGAGCTACCCCACCTTAAGTCGCTCGACCCCTGGTTTGAGATCTACCAGGTCGCGGAGGGGGTCTACTCGCTCGTCGAGCCTTACCACTACGAGGAAACCATCTCCTATCTCATCACCGGCCGCGACCGCGCCGTGCTCATCGACACCGGCATGGGCGTCGCCGACGTCCGCGCCGAGGTCCGCAATCTCACTTCTCTGCCTGTGATCCTCGTCAACAGCCACTGGCACTGGGACCACATCGGTGCCAACCATCAGTTCGATGAGATCTGGGCCTTTGACGATGACTTCGAGGTCGGCAAAATTGAGCGCGGCATGTCGGTTGCCGAGTGCGCGGAGGCGGGCTTCCTGCGCCCGGAGAGCCTCTGCCGGCCGCTGCCGGCAGGCCTTGACCCCGCTACCTACGAGCTGCGGCCCTGCCGGGTCACGCGGAGACTGCAGCATGGCGAGGAGATCGACCTTGGCGGCCGGTCGCTGATCGTGCACCATACTCCCGGCCACAGCCCGGGCGGCATATGCCTACTAGACACCAAGGACCGCATCCTGTTCACGGGCGACACCTATTACCCCGGGACCATGTACGCCAACCTCGAACGCGGCGACTTTGACGTCTTCTGCGACACCATGGAGTACCTGGCTGGGCTGGTGCCGGAGGTCGGGTCGGTTTCGCCGTCGCACAACGAGTCGCGCATCCCGGCGAGCGAGCTGCTGGGGGCATATGCTGGTTTCCAGCGGATTAGGGATGGTGAGGCGCCGTGCACTATCGTCGGCGACGTGCGGCTCTACGACTTCGGGCGGTTCCGGCTCGAACGGCCGCTGCCAGACGCGCCCGGCGAGGAGGAGTAACGCCGTGAGTGAGCAGATGCGGTACGACGAGCAGGTCGAGAAGTGGTTTGCGCTGGAGACCGACTTCGGCGAAGAGGTCGGCGCCTACTGGGGCGGCGATTGGGGCGTGGCGTCCGAGGTCGGCAACCTCAAGGCGGTGCTCATGCGGCGGCCCGGCCCGGAGATTGACAGCATGACGGACCCGGCGGAGTGGCGTTTCAAGGAGTTGATGGACCCGAACATCGCCCGCGCCCAGCATGACGCCGTCGCGCGGATCTACATCGAGCACGGCGCAGCAGTGCACTACGTAGAGGAAACCCGCCACGACCGCCCCAACGCCATCTACATGCGCGACAACATGTTTATGGCGCCAGAGGGCGCCATCGTGGCCAGGCAAGCCATCGCCGCCCGGCGCGGCGAGGAGATGTACGTTGCGCGGGCGCTCGCCAAGCTGGGTGTTCCCATCGTCCGCACCATCACGGGTCGGGGCGTGTTTGAGGGTGCCTGCGCCATGTGGATCGACCGCGAGACCATCGTGCTGGGCACGGGCAACCGCTGCAACCGCGAGGGCGCGGAGCAGGTGGTTGAGGTGTTGCGACGCATGGGGGTCAGGAACTTCATCCCGTTCCACATCCCTTACGGGCACGCGCACATCGACGGGCTGATGAACATGATCGACCACGACCTCGCCCTGATCTTCCCCTGGCAGACCTCGCACGAAGTCTGGTCGGAGCTGCGGAAGCGCGGCATCCAAGTGCTTGAGGCGCCATCGGTCGATGAGGTTCGCAACATGGCCGTCAACCTGGTGGCCCTTGCCCCGCGCAAGGTGATTATCCCGCAGGGCAACCCACAGACGTGCGACCTGCTGGCGGCGCATGGTGTGGACGTGCGGGAGGTCGACGTCGGCGAGATCCAGAAGGGCTGGGGCTCGCTGCACTGCATGACGGCTTTTTTGAAACGGGAGGATTAGGGACCTGAAGCAGGCTGGCCAAGCAGGGCCCCGGGATCTCTGATGGGGAAATCCGGGGCCTTTGGTTTTGGTGGGAGGCGGAGGGTCGTCCGATACGGACAAGTGAGGTCGGGTTCGTTGCCGGATGCGGACCAACCAAGGGTCGGAGGTTGCTCGATGCGAACAACCGGCGGATCTGACGGCGGCCCGGGCGAGGCCGGTTGCCCGATACGGACAAGTGAGGCTGGGTTGGTTGCTCGGTACGGGCAACCAAGGGGTCAGGGGTTGTCGGATTCGAGCAAGCACCCGGTCTGAGGGTGGCCCGGGTGAGGCTGGTTGCCCGATGCGGACAAGTGAGGCCGGGTTGGTTGCTCGGTACGGGCAACCAAAGGGTCAGGGGCTGTCGGATTCGAGCAAGCACCCGGTTTGAGGGTGGCCCGGGTGAGGCTGGGTGCCCGATACGGACAAGTGAGGCCGGGTTGGTTGCTCGGAACGGGCAACCAGGGGGTCAGAGGTTACTCGATGCGAGCATCCAGCGGATCTGATAGGTCATCCCAGCGAGGTTATACCCGGCTATGCCCGCCCTCCGCCTCTCTACCGCTCCGCCGGCTCCGCGCTCGTCTTGCGCGCGACCCAGGTCACGACTCCCGCCTCAGCAGCCGCGCCCGAGATATATCCCGACACGCCGATTAGCGCCCCCAGCCCTGGGCTCAGCGCAACCAGCGCAAACACGGTCACGGCCATGACAATCAGATTGGCGGTCTTGGCTACCCCGATGATCCCAGTCGTGCCGTTGCGCAGCATCTGGCCTACCTGCAGCTCGGTGATCATCCAGAGCACGGGCCCGAGCGCGCTACCGATAAAGACCAGGTTGGCCGGCCCGATCAGATCCTCCGGCGTACCGAGGACCGAGCGCATGAACCAACTGGCGGCGCCGGCAACGCCGAGCAGCACGGTCAGCCCGCTGAGCACGAAGCTCAGCCCCATGCCCCACCGGCGCAACGCGCCAAGGCTCTGCCGGTCGGTCCAGAACACCACCAGCACCTGGCGAAACTCAACCTGCAGCGCCACCAGCAGGAATGACACAAACCAGCCCACCTGGAAGGCTGCGATGGCGCCTTCAGGATTTGGCGTGCGACCCATGGCGGCATTGGCCAGCGGCCGCGATACCGCCCACATCAACCCCGTCGCCATCAGCGGCAGCAGGAACTTGTACACCTGTGCCCTCGTCGGCAGTACGCCAGTCGCGGGCTCGCCCGGCAGCGCGCGGAAGCTACGGCTGGCCATCGCAAACAGGAAGGCCGCCTCCAGGGTCATCCCGCCCACCCATAGCAGCGCGCCGACACTCGCGCCCTCGAAGGTCGCCTGCCCACCACTGAGCACCATGGACAACAGACTCACGAACCCGAGGCGCATGAACACGCCCACCGACAAGAACTGCGTCTGCCGCCGCAGCATCAGCACACTTTGCGACATGTTGCGCCAGGCCCACAGGAACGGCATCGGCAGGGCAAACTTGATGACCGCGGCGATCTGCGCCGAGAGCCGCTCAGGGGCGCCAAACACGCCATGGAACAGCCAGGGCCCGACTGGGGTGAAAGCGACTATAGTCAGAAGACTCGTCACGACGACGGCGATTTCCAGCATCACGCGGGCGCCGACGACAAACGAGCGCCGGTCACGGCCCCTGGCGATCAGCCATTGGTTTCCGCTGCCGGCCGGCCCCGCAAACAGATCAACAATGCTCTGCCCGACCGCAAAAGCTGCCAACGCAATCGCCGCGTCCGAGGTCTTGGACATGGCGGAGTTGATGATATTGAAGACGATTCCATATGAAAGGAACGTTACTGCGAGCGGCAGGTGAAACCGGACAATCGTCCCCGTCCGCAAACCAGCATGCGAGGCGACGGCCGGCGCACCCGCCGCAGGCTGGGACGACCTGTCAGTGGCCAACGCGGAAACCTCCTATCAACGCCTACCAAAGGTGAGCATTTCGGCACCGCGCGAAGCTGCACCTTTGTTTCGGAAAATGTCAAGCCGCCCTCTTGCGGTTGACGCGGCGTCAAGTGATACCATCGCCTTGAGGATCCTCAACACTCGACGTGCAAGGCAGGCGATGTTTGCGGTGCAGTATCCGATCCACCAGGTTGCACGCGCTTTCGAGCTGACCAGCCGTACCCTCCGGTACTGGGAGGATGCAGGGCTGTTCCAGAGCTCCCGCGATCCGCAGTCCGGATGGCGGGTCTACGATAGCGCAGCGATGCAGCGTATCAGGGTTGCCGCGCTTCTCAGGCAACTCGACGTGCCAGTCAAGACGATCCGTGGCATCCTTGACGGCGCGTCTCTCGCCCACGCCGCCGATGCGCTCGCCCATCAGGCGGGCCGCCTCGAGCGCGAGCAGGCGGCTGTTGCCGAGCGCCGCAGACTGCTGGAGCAGTGCGTGACGGCTCTCAGCTCAGCGCCCCGGAGTGCGGACGAGGCAGCCACGGCGCATGCGGCAACTTACGCCGCCATCGAGCAGGCCCTGGCCGCTCACATACCCGCGCAGCAAACTCGCCAGGAACAATGGGAGGCGATACTAGTGACCGACAATACCACGCTATCCGGCGCCCTCCGGCTAGTCACCCTGCCGCAGGCGCGCATGGTCTACCGCAACGTGATCAGCGCATCACCCGAAGACGAGGCCCTCGAGGCAGTGACTTCCTGGGCGGAGTCGGCCGGACTCCTGGGTGGAGCGCGCATCTACGGTTTCAACACGACCAAGTACCAGCCCGGTCAGAAGGAGTACGGCTGGGCGGCCGGAGTTACCGTTCCCGAGGGAACGCCGGCGCCCGAGCATCTAGAAGAAACCCGCCTGCCCGGTGGCATCTACGCCCGTCTGGCCAGCACGAATGAGGTGTACGACTCCTGGCAGACGCTGGTGCGGCTCCTTCAGGAGCACGGCGAGTACGAGATGGATTCGTCCAGGATCTGCCTTGAGGAGCATACCCGCAACGCCGAGCCCAAGGGGCAGGGCAACGAGTACTATATCGATCTGCTGGCGCCGGTCAAGCGTAAGTAGCGTCAGAAACACACCGCTAGCCATCTGATAATGATTGAGGCCTCCCGCTCCCCGGGGCGGAGGCTTCGTCTCGCCTACAGGAGAACCTCACGCGGTAGGGTGAGCGAATCCCCACCCAGGACACCACGCGCAGGAGCGTGCCGCATGCAGGGCACCATCTTTGACCTCAAGCGTTTCGCCGTACATGATGGTCCGGGCGTCCGGACGACCGTCTTCCTCAAAGGCTGCCCGCTGCGTTGCGCCTGGTGCCATAGTCCGGAGTCACAGGCCCCACACCCAGAGTTGCTGTACTCCGCAGCTCTCTGTATCGGCTGCGCGGCCTGCGCCGCAGCGTGTCCACATGGACTGCTCTCGGCCGGACCCACGGTCCTTGACCGCCATCGCTGCCGGGCATGTGGTTCTTGCGCCGAGGTCTGCTACTCTGGCGCGCTGCGCCTAGTGGGCGAGCGGGTCGGGGTCGACGATCTCCTGGAGCGGTTGTGTCGCGACCACTTGCTTCATGCCTCGTCGGGCGGCGGAGTCACGATTTCGGGCGGTGAGCCAGCGCTGCAGCCCGAGTTTGCCTCGGCGCTTCTCCAAGGCCTCCAGAGCCGCGGCCAGCACACCGCCATCGAGACGGCCGGACACGTGACGTGGCCAGCGCTTGCCACCCTGCTTGAGCACACAGATCTCGTGCTCTTTGACTTCAAGCACGCCGATGCTGAGGCCCATCGCCGCCTATGCGGAGTCGATAACTCGTTGATCATCGCCAACTTGCAGCGTATCTCTGGGCTTGCCGCCGGTCGCCGGGATGGTGAGGCGGCGGCGGGTTCGGGTGCATCGCCGGAGTTGACCGTTCGCGTACCGGTGATCCCCGGCTACAACGACGATACTGACTCGCTGATCGGTTTGGCCGACTTGCTGGCAGCGCTTCCGGCGCTCAGCGGGGTCGAGTTGCTCCCGTATCACAACCTCGGAGTGCCCAAGTATAGTGCCCTGGGCAGAACATACGACCTACCAGAGTTGCCATCTCTGGACGGTGCGTCAATGAGTGCGGCCGCCGAGCTACTCAGGCTACGTGGGCTCAAGGTTTCGATTGAGGGGTTGGTGCTCTGATGTCTACGTCTACGATCAGCGACCGCATCCTGAGGCTCCGTGCGGGGTATGCGGATTTCCGGCGCGCGAGCGACGGTGGGACTCCGGAGCGGCTGACTGTGCTGGACTGCCCCGGGGCGGAGCAACTGCCGGTGTCGATTCGTAAGGCGCAGGCGATCGCCCTGATGCTGCGCACCGTGCCCGTGCACATCTACCCGGATGAGCTCATCGTGGGTTTGCCGTTTCGGGAGGTCGGAGGTCCCGGCGAGCGGACGCTGACCGTGCACGGCGGAGTGCCCGGGCAGCAGTACATCGACGCTGCCCTCCGGCGCACTCGACAGACGTCCCCCGTGCCCTACTCCCCGGAGGTACCTGGGCCTGGCCCTGCCGCCGGCGACTTCAGGTACGGGCTGCTGCCCCGCTACGCGACCCCGCGTGAGCTCGAGGACGCGGCTCAGGTCGGCCTCGCCGACAACAGCAACCCAGGGCACCTGCAGGCTGGGCATGCGCGGGTGGTGACATACGGCTGGAGCGGGCTGCGGGCGATGGCTGAGGCTCGCCTGGCTACCATCGAGGACACATCTCCCGCTGGCGGGCGTCAGGCCGCGTTCTTGCAGTCCGTCCTGATCGTGCTGGACGGGGCCAGCGATCTGGCGATCCGCTATGCCACGCGCGCAGAGGAGCAAGCTGCGCAGACCACCGACCTCCGCCGCCGCTCCGAGTTGGAAACCATCGCCTCCGTATGCCGCCGCATCGCGACGGAGAAGCCCCGGTCCTGGTGGGAGGCATTGCAGCTACATTGGTTGACCCACCTTGTTGCGATGTCTCAGGGGGCGCGCCAGCTGGGGCGCTTTGACCAATACATGCACCCATTCCTGGCTGCCGACTTGGCGGCCGGCCGCCTGGATCACGACAGGGCTCAGGAGTTGCTCCAATGCCTCTGGCTCAAGTACGGCCAGGTAACAGACATCACCGAGGACAACCTGCAGAACATCATCCTGGGCGGTCAGACCCCCGACGGAAGCGACGCCACCAACGAGTTGACGTACATGTGTATTGACGCGACCGAGTGCCTGGAGGTGGTAGACCCGAAGCTGTCGATTCGCCTGCATCGTGGTACCCCCGACCGACTCCTGCGGCGCGTGGCGCAGCTTGCCGCGGCCGGTCGCCACCAACCGGGCCTGTACAACGATGAGGCGATAGTTCCAGCCCTGATCGCCTCCGGTATACCGGCGGCCCATGCCAGGGATTACACTAACGACGGATGTTCCGAGTTGCTCGTCCAGGGCCGCACCAATCCCTGGTGCTTCGAGGCCAAAGTCCACCTGTTGCAGTGCCTCCAACGGGTGACTGAGGACCTGTCCTCCTGCTCCTCGTTTGAGGATGTATATCAGAGACTGCTCGCCGAGATATCGGACGCGGCTGCCTGCGCCATCGCCAACGCCGACCGCCTACAGGCGGCAGTCCCAGCTATCTCGCCCAACCCCTTCGTCTCCGCCACCGTCGAAGGTTGCATTGGGCGGGCGCTCGACCTGACCGAGGGTGGTGCGCTGTATAATCCGGCAGCACTGTGCGCCTCCGGGCTGGCCGACACCGCTGATGGCCTGGCTGCACTGCGCAGCTTGGTCCAGTGGTCATCTCGCGCTGAGGAGAGGGCTTCGGTTTCAGTTGCCCAACTGGCCCACGCGCTGGCTGGTGACTTCGCCGGCAGCGAGCGCCTGCGGCTCCAACTGCTTAACCGGGCGCCCAAGTTTGGGAACAACGACGACGAGGTCGACCTGGTGGCGGTCCGCCTGGTGGAGCATCTGGCAAGGTGCGTCCAAGGGCGCCGCAATCCAAGGGGAGGCGGGTACGTACTGGGACTGTTTAGCTACGGTGATTACATCGGGCATGGAATCCTCACCGGAGCCACGCCCGACGGCCGGCGGGCCGGAGCGGGCATTTCGCCCAACTTCTCCCCTGCGCCGGGACGCGACCAGGCAGGCCCCTTCTCGGTGCTGCAATCCACTGCCAAAGTGCCCGCAGCGCTTACCCCGAACGGGCGGGCGGTCGACATCACCATCCACCCGTCGGCCGTGGCGGGTCCGGCGGGGCTGGCCGCGATGGCTGGGCTGTTGCGCGCCTTTGTCGAGGTAGGCGAGATGCAGGTGCAGTTCAACGTGGTCGACGAGCAGGTCCTGCGGGAGGCGCAGCAAGATCCGGAGCGCTACCGCAACCTGACGGTGCGTCTGTGGGGATTCCCCGCCCACTTCGTGGGTCTACCGGTGAAGTTTCAGGAGCACATCATCGCGCGGACGGCGCACCGCGGGTTGTAGGCTTACCTCTCGTCCACCGCCTCAATCAGCGCTTTGACGAAACCGTAATTGCGCTCCATTACCGCCGGATCCATCTTGTCAACCGTATCGGTCGGCAGGTGCCAGTACGGTCCCTTGCCTTCGCGCGTCAGCCCGATGACCGTGATCGCCGGCACCCCCGCCGCCAGCGCGTCGGACATCTCCGTCACGCCGCCGGTGAGCCGGGTGGGGTACGCCCCGAGATCTGGACGCTCCCTCGCGACCCGCTCTGCCAATTGCTGCAGGCCGGCGTCGCTCCGCAGGCGTAACACGATCTCCTCGCTCTCAAGCCACGCCGGGCCGCTTACGCCGAGCATCTCCAGGACGATTGCTCTCGGGGCGACCATCTCACTGCGATGCCGCCTGTAGAACTCCCTCGCACCCTCATGTAGCGCCTCCTCGCTGCCGCTGCACACCAGCCACACCCGGGTCCGGGTGAGCGGCTCCCGCCCAAGCTCCTCGCCCAGGGTCAAGACAAACGCCGCTGCAGTAGCGTTATCATTGGCCCCTGCCGTTTGTGGGCTCAGCTCGGCCTCGACGCACATTGCCACCACCAAGAGCGCAAGCACCGCGCCTACTGATGAGGCCGGCCAGACCCAGGGCCAACCGAGGGTAGCTCCGAGGACGTACCCCGCCGCCATCAGCGCAAACGAGACAAAGGCGACCGTCGAGAACACCCGGTACACCGTAAACCACCTCGGCGTACTGAAGATGATTGGCGTCCTCTGCGTATCGACGTGCCCCATCAGCACCAGGTCCTGCTGGACAGGCCCGGACCTAGGCTCAACCATCGCCCATACGTTGCGGCTAGGGAGCCGCGGCGGCACGAGTTGCAGCAGATTGGGGCGCAGGGTTAACTCAAGCACCTCAAGGACGACGACCGCCACCGCCAGCACCGCCCCGAGCCAGGGCTGGACGCGGTACAGCAGAAAGGCCACGATCACCCCGAGGCCGGCCACCAGGTGCGGGCGAAACACCGACCCCGACGTCAGAAACCGATCCTCGCCCGGGCTCAGGCCCAGCGAGGCCAGGGTCTCACGGCAGTAGTCCAGCGCGCGGCCCTCCGCAGGCGTCCCCGGACCCCGCGGACCGATGTCGTGCGCCAGCGCGCGCACATGCTCCAACCATCTCGTCACTGATCCTATCGGTTCGCCCATTGGCGCAGGCCTCCTCAGCCCGAAGTCCAGCAGGTGGTTTCGCCGTCAGGGTGTCGGGACCTACCCGGTTCACGCTCCCCTACGGCAGGGGCGGTTCGCGCAGGGCTCAAAGACAAACCCCCGGACCCGTTCCGGTGGTCAGAGACCGGCTCGGGTCAGGGGGCCGGGGGCTTGCCGCAGACCGCGTCGCTGCGCGACTTGCTCTTGGCGCGAGTCGTTAGGCGATCTTTCTCCTGGCCAGGGCTTCGACTTCGCGGCGCATCTCCTTGGCCTTGTCCTTGCCGATGATCAGGCCGCCAGATATCTCGCACCAACGGGCAAGCTCATCGAGATCATGCTTTGTCAGGTCTTTGGTGGGCATATGCAGGTGAAAGATGCACTGCCGAGACAGGAAAGACTCGGCTTGGTCGCCCAGGTAGGGCTTGCATACAGCGACGACGTTGTCGAACAAGGTGGTCCCCCCTCAACAATGGAGATGATTCTGCCCCGAAATCGATGCAAAGGGGACTCCTGTTAACCCATTCGCGCATCCTTTTCCTCAATCGGGCAGCAGCAACCTCACCCACGTGGGCCTTTACCAGCAGATTCCCACCCCCGGGCGGCGCCGACGGCCTGGGCCGCCGGTCGGCATAACATCGCGCTCTGCGACGATGCTTGGTCTCCGCCGGCCAAGTGTCCAGACTTAGGACACACCTGTACAACCTGTGACGAGCCCGCCGGAGGAGCCTTCTCGGCGGTCAGCGAAGAAACGAAGACACGCCAAATCACACAATCCTTACGGAAAAGCAGGTGCTGCATTGAGGACACACATCCGCGTTGACAGAGTGATCGATGGGTCCGGGCGCGAGCCGTTCGGGCCGGCCACGGTAATCGTTGAGGATGGGCTGATCACGGGCATCGAGCTCTCCGCCACCCGCCCTGAGGCCGGCGCAGTGGTTGTCGACCTCCCCGACTGCACTCTCCTCCCCGGGTTCATGGACGCCCACGTCCACGTGACTGGAGTCAACAGCAAGGGACCTGTGCCGCCAGCTCCGGACCTAGCCTACCGTACGCTCAGCAGTTGCCTATCGGCTCTGCGCCACGGCGTGACCACCATTCGCGACGTGGGCTCGTACCACGGTATCCCCGTCGCGCTACGCCGGGCCATTGGCCGCAAGCACCTGATTGGGCCGCGCCTGATTTGCTGCGCAAAACTGGTCGCAATGACGGGGGGCCATGCCTATCAGCTAGGAACGCAGGCCGACGGTGTCACTGCGGTCGTTGCCGCCATCCGCGAACAAGTACGTGACGGCGCCGACTTTATCAAGGCGGTGACAACGCACCGCGCCGCGTTGCCGGAGTTCACCCAGGAAGAGCTCGACGCTCTCGTTGGTGAGGCCCACCGCCTCAACCGCAAGGTATCGTGCCACGCAGGCATCGAGCCGGGCGTCATGATGGCCGTTCAGGCGGGTGTCGACTCGGTCGAGCACGGCTGGATTGCTTCAGAGGAAACCCTGCTGGCCATGAAAGAGCGGGGCACAGCCCTCGTCCCCACACTGGCCGTCACCAACTGGGCGTTTGACTGGCCCAACGAGCCGGTGATCACCCCGGCCAGGGAAGCGCAGATCCGGCAGATGACCCTCGACAACGTCGACATCCTGGAGCACACGCGCAACTACTCCGAGGGCACGCGTCGGCGGCTGCCGGAGGTCGTCAAGCGCGCCCGCGAGCTTGGCATCATGATCTGCGCCGGGACCGACGCGCCGCTACTCGAGCTACCCTACCACGCTGTGATCTACGAAATGGAGCTACTGGTCAAGTTCGGTCTCACCACGCTTGAGGCGATCACGGCTGCTACGCACAACAACGCCAAGCTGTTCGCCATCGACCATCAGGTTGGTAAGGTTGAGCCCGGCCTTGGGGCGGATCTCGTCGCAGTACAGGGCAATCCGGCCGACGATATCCTCCATGCCCGCAACGTGTGCTGGGTGATGCGCGACGGCGTGCCGGTCCACGACGTCGAGCCAACAGTGGCTTTCCGCTAGATGCTCTCCATCACACATGCATGATCTGGCGGGCGGTGCGGGCTAGAGGCCCGGCCGCCCGCTCGCACTTGCTGTCCCTTTCGGCGGTGTGGGCAGGATAGACATCGGTTGGCGAGAGGGGGCTCTGATGCAGTGCGCGTGCCGGGCTACCATCGTCGCCAGGAGCTTGTCTACCGTGCAGTCGCGCCGCTCTACGATGCGCTGATCTATCCACACCTCTGGCCCATCTACCGGGCAGGTCGCTCACTGTTGGGCGATGCGCGCGGCCTCACGGCGCTCGACGCTGGGACCGGCACCGGCAACTTTGCCTTCGAACTAGCCAGCCACGGTGCCAGTGTCACCGGAATCGACATCTCCCCATCTCTGCTCGCAGTCGCCAAGCGCAAGGCTGCAAGACGCGTGGCTGAGCCTGGGCCAGGCTGCGGGGGAGGGACGGTCGGTTTCCACCTGATGAGCGCCACTGATCTCGACTTTCCGGATCGGTCCTTTGACTACTCCGTTGCCGCGATGCTGCTGCATGAGTTGCCGTCCGGCGTGCGTGAGCAAGCGCTGGGCGAGCTGACCCGAGTGGCTCGACGTGGGGTCCTGATCATCGATTTCGGCCGCACGGGCCAGCTCTACTGGGGCACGGCGCTGATTGAGTTGCTTGAGGGCAGCCATTGCCGCAACTATCTTTCGTATCCCTTGGAGGAGCGTGCGGCTTCTCTCGGCTTCAAGGCCGCCGGCCGAGAAGCAATCGGCCAGTTTGAGGTGCTACTGCTGTCCCCCCGTAGCTAGTGCGTACCTCGTCGCGTGCGCAGGGCCGCCTGACGCAGGCACGAAGTTGTGTGCCACGACGACTCCCTCCACCTGGACCGCAAGTTCGCAAGAATTGTCAGGTACCAAAGCACGCTGCACGCTATCGTAGGACGTGGTGATTGGCCAATGTTGACGTACACCGGCGACATCCTCAGGGCAGTGGAATTAATGGAGCAGGGGCTCAAGGCGCCGATTACTCTGGATGGAATCGCGGCGCATACGGGCTACTCCCCCTGGCACTTCCATCGTCTGTTCAGTGCGGTGTCAGGCGAAACCCCTGCTGACTACCTCCGCAAGCGCCGGCTGACAGAGGCTGCCCGTGAGCTCCGGGGCACCCGGCGAAGGGTGACGGACCTTGCCCTTGAGTACCAGTTCGGCTCACCGGAGGCGTTTACCCGAGCATTCGCGCGCGTGTTCGGCGTGACCCCCAGTGAGTACCGGCGCCGGGGCACCTTCGTTCGGGGCAGCCAGAAGGCCAAAACCACCGAGGCAACTATTCGCCACATCAAGGAGGGACTAAGCGTGCAGCCCAGATTCGAGGAGCTAGGCGCCATGGCACTGGTGGGCATGATCTGCTATCAGGGCGGAGTAGACGGTGTTGGGCGTCTCTGGCAGGGCTTTGGACCCCGCATCCCGGCAGTACCAAACCAGACCGAGCCCGACGCAGGTTACGAGATCCACTTCCGTACGGAGCCGGGAACCTGCTTCATGCCTGCCGTGCGAGTCAGTGACCTGAGCAATGTGCCCATGGATATGGTAGGCAAGACCCTGCCCGCTGCGAGATATGCCGTCTTCACCCATCGGGGTCCGGTCGGCAGGCTCGGCATGACATATGAGTACATCTACGGCAAATGGCTACCCGAGTCTCCGTACGTTCTGGCCGGTGACTATGATTTTGAGCGCTACGACTCCCGCTTCGGGGACGGTCGCTCGGAGGATAGCCAACACGACATCTACGTGCCGGTCCGGCCAAGTAGCTAGAGAGCCTGGTCAAGTGATCGCGTGCCTCAGCCCCCGGTTATGTGCCTGGGGGCTGAGGCTTACTCTCGGAGGTTACTTCGCCCGACCGGGTCCGGGTCAGGGGCGAGGCGCGACTTTGCGGCGCAGCTGTGGTCACGATGCGGAAAAACCACGCGCGGGTGAGCAACTAGTGCTTGAATCTCGCGCGCCGAGGCACGCACGGCTCCCGTGGGCGCGAATATCGAGCACAGTCTTTGCCCCAGCGCGGCAAAATGCCGCGTCGCCGGCCGGAGCGCGCCGCAAAAACACGCACGGCGCACCGCCGCCGCCCGCACGCAGCCCAGCCCGCAGCCCAGTCCGCAGCCCAGCCCGCCGAGCCGCCCTACGTCGCCGACGGTGTCGCAGTTGCCGGGACCGGTGTCCGACCGCCCGCGGCCTCAGCCTCGGCGACCACCGCGGCCTCCTCATGCGTGTTTGGCGGCTTAAGCCTCAGGCAGAGCAAAGCCCCAGCCAAGCTCAGAACCGCCGACGCCAAGTAACTCAACTCATAGGTCCCGGTCAGATCCCGCACCGTGCCCCCGACCAGCGGGCCAAAGACGCCGCCGATGCCCCATGCGGTAATCAGCAGTCCGTAGTTGACGCCTAGGTTACGGAGCCCGTAGTAGTCAACCGCGAATGCCGGGAATAACGTCAACATGCCGCCAAACGTAAAGCCGACCACCGAGATCCCTGCCATCAGCGCCGCCGGCGTACCGAAGCGGGCGAAGAACACGTACACGACGACCTGAATCGCGAAGGCCGCAAACAAGCTGCGGCTCCGCCCAAGCCGGTCCGAGATAATGCCCCATACCACTCGCCCGGTCGCATTGAACGCCGCGTATACCGAAACCAGCAAGAACGGCGTCGCCATTCCTGCCTGCTCTATGCCAATCTTGGACATCTGCCCGATGATCAGCAGCCCAGCGAAAGTGCCAAAGCAGAACATCACCCACAACATGTAGAACTGCTTGGTCCGCAGGACCTCCCGCCAATCGCGGTCCTGGGCCGTAGTCGTCCGGCCCTTGAAGGACGGCGGCGGCGGAGCCGGTTGATGATCCGCCGGTGGATTGCTGATCAGCCGCGACAGAAGCATCAGGGCCCCAAAGAACAACACGCCGAGGGCGGCAAACGCGCCACCGATGCCGAGACGGCCGATCAGTGCTGTCGTCAGCGGCGCCATAATGATCGGCGCGAGCCCAAAACCGCTGACCACGATACCGGAAATCACCCCGCGACGGTGCGGCCCAAACCACTTGACCGCGGCCGGCGTCGGCGCTGCGTATCCCAGCCCCATGCCGATACCAAACACCAGCCCAAAGAACAGTACCAAGCCGATGACGCTCAAAGTCATGGCGGCGAGAACGAAACCGAGTCCCGCCATGACTGCGGAAGCGACAATCACCGGCCGCGGTCCATACCGGTCCTGCAGCCGTCCGCCCGGGACCATCGACAAAGCGAAGCAGGCGCACGCCATCATATAGGGCAGCTGCGTCTGTGTCGCAGTCCAACCCAGTTGGTCGATGAGCGCGGCCGAAAAAACGCCCCAGGCGTATAGAACTCCCAGACAGAGATTGACCCCGAGCCCGGCCAGGGTCACGATTGTGCCACGGTTGACGGTACGCAAGACCGATCCTCACCTTCTCTCGATAAACGAGATTAGACGCCGGTGTGCAGGGCGTCTTCGCTGCTAGATGCTGACTTTGGGCAATCGCGTTCCTGCCCAGGACCAACGGCATGGCCGCCGCCATGCCTCTGCTCACGGAACGGAGGGAACGCGTCCCCCTCCGCTAGGTGCGTATTCTTGATGCGTTAACATCAGAAGTTCGCAATATAATGACTTCCCGACCGGCGCCTTACCTACCTGCTAGCGCTGACCGAGAGGCTTAGGCATCGGCCGGCAATGTTGTCTGCCATGTTTTCTCTGCAAGCGCCATGCGATGCAGCTGCCGGGCGGCAACCGCACCATGCTGCTCAGGCACCCACATACTGGCCCACGAGCCCTCGCCGGCCGTCGCAGGCACCGGCACCCCATCGATTCTGAGGCTCTCGGCGACGGCAAGCAGTCCGGGTAAGGCAGGCACGTAACCCTCACAGACTAGGCTGACCCGCGTCCATGGCGATTGCGGTCCGCCACTTGGCTCGGCCCCCGCGCTACCCGGTAGGGCATCGCCCAGCAACACGGACACTCCGGCTACCGTACCCGCATGCGGCGGCTCGGCCACTATCTCGGTTCCTGCGGCGTCGCTCGCCGAGTGCCGCACGCAAAGGCGCATCGAAGGGCTTAGCGCGGCGATCTGCACCGCGCGGGGGTGCATGACCCTCGCTCCCAGTCTCGCGAGGTCGGCGCAGGCGTGGTGGGACAGCCATGGTAGGGGCAGAGCATCAGGCACAAGCTGCGGGTCTGCGGTCATGATCCCCGGCGTGTCGGTGTAGATCTCGACGGCGTCGGCAGCCAGCGCCACACCTAGCGCACAGGCGGTCGTGTCGCTGCCGCCTCGCCCCAAGGTGGTCACCAGGCCGTCGCCGGTCATCCCCTGGCTGCCCGCGACCACCACGACTTTACCCCCACAGAGGCCGTCGAGCACCCGCTGCACGCGCATCTCCTTGATGCGGGCGTCATCGACCAGCCCGTCGGTGATGATTCCGGCCTGCCAACCGGTTAGGCTGACCACCCGGAGCCCCTGCGCCTGTAGCCCGGCGGCCACCAGCGCAGTGGACAGCAGCTCTCCGGAGATGTACGCGAGGCTGAGCTCCCGCGGCGATGCGCCAGGACAATCCCCACGCACCAGATCCAGCAGGGTATCGGTCGCGTAGGGTGCCCCACGTCTCCCCATCGCGGAAACCACCACGACCACATCCCACCCGCTAGCTACGGCAGCCGCAACCCGCGTCGCGAGTCTGCGCCTTGCCTCGCGCGTGTCAAGCGAGGTCCCGCCGTACTTGTGCACGAGGATCAACGCTGACCGACCTCCTGGGCGGCCGGGCTTGAGCCGGTTTCCAGTAGTGATAACAGCTCCAGCACGGGCTCGACCCTGCCCATGGACATTACGTGGGCCCCCTGGGCCAGGGACGAGATGTCCCGCACAAGCCCCGCGAGGATACCGAGCCCTGCAGCAGGCCCACCTTTGGCAAGAGCGCCGGTAAACGACTCCGGGATGTGGATGCCGGGTACTTGGCTCAGCGTGTTGACCAGCAGACCGTAGTTGAGGACCAGCAGCACTCCGGCGATGACCGGCGCGCCTGCAGCCTTGATGCGCTCGACGAAGTCGCCCAATATGTCGAGGTCAAACACGGGCTGGGTCTGAACAAAGTGCGCTCCCCGAGCCAGCTTCTCCAGCACCCGGTCGATCTCGCGCTCGCGATCATCTGCCAGCGGGTTGGCCGCAACTCCGACGTAGAACGACGTCGGCGCGTTGAGCGTGCGCCCGGCCATGTCCTGGCCCCGGTTGAGGGTGTCGGCCACCTCCACCAAGCCCAGCGAATCGACGTCATACACGCCCCGGTAGAGCGCGCACCCGCCCGCAGCGGGAGGGTCGCCGGTCAGCGCCAGGATGTTGCGCACCCCGAGAGCAGCAGCTCCGAGCAGCTCGGATTGTAGGCCAATGAGGTTGCGATCGCGACAGGTAAGGTGAAACACCGTCTCCAGCCCAGTCTGCTCCGTGATCATGTGCGAGAGGGCGATCGGGCTCATCCGCATGTTGGCCCGCGGCGAGTCGGTAACATTGACCGCAGCAACGCGCCCGGCCAGGAGCCGCGCATGGCGCATTACCCGCCCCGTATCCACTCCGCGCGGTGGCTCCAGCTCGGCCGTAACCACGAACTGCCCCCCACCGGTCAGTTCAGCTAGTCGACTCATCCCCGTCAACCTCCTCCAGTACCAATCGGCCCTGTGCGCCAAGATGCTTTCCCACGATGGCCAACGCCCCGTGGACCCCGCGAATCCGGCAGATTCGTGCCAACGCCGGCTCGATGTCCGCTGGCCCATGCACCAGATTACCCAGCGCCGTTGCAGCCGCGTCGGCCAGCGCTGCGCTCCGGGCGGCAACGACCGCAGCGTCGGCCCGGCCCAAGCTCAACGAATGCCCCACCGTACCCGAGGATGTGCACACGCCGAGGGGTGTTGCCTCAGGCTCGATCCGCAGGGCTATCCGCCCCGAGAGCGGCGAATCCCCCGCCCAGATCACCACCCGGCGCGCCTCTGCCGTGGCCAGAAAGATGTCGCCGCCGTTCTCGACGATGACCTCCGGCGAGTGCCTTCTCAGCCGACCGCCGACCCTCTGCGCAATCGCGCCCGCGACCGCCGCCATAGGCCCGACGCCCGCCGCTCGTCCGGCCTCCGTCATGTCGCGAACGATTCCCGGGGCGCCTTGCTCTGCCTCAACTGGCTCAAGGGCCGCCGCGAAGCCGGGGTGCTGCGCGAGATACCCGGTCAAATCGGCTCGGTAGCATCGCAACCAGTGCATCGCAGCAGCTCCCAGCTGACAGCGGGCCAGGATGCGCAGGTCCGACTCCCCCTCTACAACCGTGAAACCAACCAGCCCTCCCGGGCGCATCAGCCTCCTGTACCCATCCCTCGGGTGCAGCACCTCAGACGCCATGGCTGATGGCCCCCAACGGGCAAGCCTTACTGCAGCGGCCGCACCCAGTACAGTGAGCCCTGCTGTACACCAGGCGCGATGACTCGGGCTCCATCCGTAGAGCTCCTGAGACGCACACTGCAGTGCAGGCGCCGCAGTCCACACACGACTCGCGGCGGACCAGGGTGTATGCAGCTGGCTGCCCGCCGAGCCGGACGCCAAAGCGGGGTGTACCCTGCGCGGCAAGACCCGCACTCATCTCGCGGTTTCCTGCAAGCCATCGGCGCACGCGATCGGTACCACCGGGTCTGCGAGCGGCAGCACGCCGCCGATCTGTGGTAGCCCCTGCACCGGAGCGTGCAGCTCAAAGCGCCCGGAAATCAGCCAGGAGCGCAGTACCTCCGCAATCTCACGCGCGCGGCTAAGGCTAGAGAGCGGCACCGTGCGGACGCTTTGCCCGCCGATCCGGACCGTGCCGCTACGCAACTCGGCGTAACTCACGCGGCCGAGCGAAGGCCGGCTCCGGCTCTGGACTGAGTAGTCATATACATCAGTGAGGATCTCCGCATCGGAAACCGCGGCCGCGCGCAACACATCTTCGTCCAGGACCGGAATGGGGATTCCGATCCCCACCATCAGCGTCGGACCGTAGCCCGCGAAGAACGCCGCACGAAGGTAGCGGCTGGACATGTGTTTGAGATCGCCGATCACGGCCAGCGTGCCCGCCCCCCCGATGGGAACCCCGGCCTCAGTCCGCAGCTGGGAGGGGTTGTGTTGGGTTCCCTCCCACGCAACCAGGCCGGGCGCGCCACCCAAGAAGATGCGCGTACCGATGCCGATTGTGCGGTAGTGCGGGTCGCAGAGCAGCGGACTTAACTCGCCGGCGCTACAGTAGGTTACGTTGCCCAACTGGGGCTCAAGCGTGCCCATGTAGGTGGCCAGGGGCCGCTCGGAGGTGTTTGCGGCCGCCGGATAGTTCTGATAGCAGTTGCGTGGGTTAAAGAGATAGGCTTGGTTGACCCGGTCCAGCGACACTTGGGCGGCGTACTTGGTACGTGGGTAACAGTCGGTACCAGGTGAGCTAGCCTCAAGGTAGACGGGCTCACGGTCTACGAGCGCCTGGATGACATGCGCCCCGCCGTACTCCGGCCGCGAGCGCGCGGCCTCGGTGGCGCCGAGATAGCAGTCAACGGCGGCGATCCCCGCGTACGCCGGGACATCGTTGAGGACTGCCTGAGTCATGCGGATGGGCGGGTCGCTGTGCCCGAAGTTGATGAACACCCCGCTCGAGCACATGGGTGCAAAGGTCGCGGTCGTCACGACATCGATCTGCCGAGCCGCGCGCCGCACGCCCACGTCACCGACGATCCGCGTGAGCTCCTCCGCGCTAACCACAACGGCCTTGCCGGAGCGCAACCGCTCGTTGATATCCTCGTAGGTCCGCTTGAACATGAGCCGCCTCCACATAACGGGCCGCCGCGTCCCCCTCCGCTCGCTCGGAGGCTGCTCAACAAAAATGCTCTTCCTGGCTAAGGAAGAGCGGTTGACGCTTCTCTTATCTGCCAGGGGCGGACGGCCTCTGCTGGAATTGGCACCTTGGCCCGAATGGGGGCCAGGTTGCCGGGCTTCATCGGGCCAGTCCCTCCGCCTCTCTGGATAAGAACTGCCATATTCGGTTATGGCGCTGATTATATGGGCCTCAGGCTTGACCCGTCAAGGGGAGCATTCGGTGACTGCTTCCACTCGGCCGCGCGCCAACCGCAGCTGCTCCTCCACTGCCCCAATGGCTGCTAGCTGCTCGTCCGCGGACTCAGCAACGGAGGCTCTCAACCTGCGGGCTTGCTCAGCGGTCGTGCGCGTCGCGGTGAATGCCTTTTCCAACTGATCGCGGTGCAGCAATCGGAAGCGCTGGAACACACGCTGCAGCCCCTGTAGGGCCGCCCAGCGCAGGTTCTCGACGTTGCGGATCACCAGCGCATCAACAGAGGCCTCAAGCCGCCGCCTGACCCGCTCACGGCGCAGTGGCGCGGGCAGCAAGCGATCAATCGCCTGCGGTGAAACCACGCCCAGAGTGACATTCCAGTCATACTTGACCCAGTAGGGCTGCTGGCGGATCCCGAAGTCCTCAGCCGGTGCCGGCCGGAAAGGCGCCAGGTCAAATGCCTCAGCCGCCGCCGTGTATACACTCCTAATCAGGTCATCCAGCTTGGCCTGATGGCCGGCGATGAGCCCCGCCGACAGCCGGGAGAGATCGTCGGACATCCTGCCAAGCTCTCTCTCAAACATCGCCGGGATGGCTTGTGAGACTGCCTCCTCCGCCTGCCGCTCCGCATCAGGAGTGTGTGAATCGTCGGCAAGGACCGCTTCGACCCGTTGCATCAGTTCCTGCCGCGCCTTGGACCGCAGGGACTCGGCTTGAGCCTCAAGGTACTCCGTGGCCCGCCGGAAGTCGCCATCCAGCACGTCGATTGCCGTCCGGCGTTCTACCTCAGCCCTGCATAGGCTCTCCTCCAACATCGCCAGCCGCTGCTCCAGGTCCTCCAGCGGCATCTGGAGCGACCGTCCCAGCATGCTTGTTTGGAGCATCGCCTGATCCACTAGCGTTACCGCCTTTCCGGCGATTGCCGTGACCAAGGCGGCGGCTTTGCCCTCAACCAAGAATGCGGAGAGGCACTGCTCAAGGTTGGCCATCCCGCTGTCGCGCCACCCCACCGGATCATCCGCGAGCCTGGCGAGGAGGCCGGCCCGGGCCGATACCGCGAACACCGGCGCGTTCCTCACCAGCTCACTGCCTCCGGCTAACTTGGAGATCAAGAACTCGCGCGCAGCCTCTAAGTCGCCAGGATCAAGATAGTCGATCTTATTGAGCACCACGAACAACCGGGCGACCCTCGCCTCGACCTTTCCGAGAAACTCAGCCTCCGCTGCCGTCAGAGGCGGGTCCGCCGAAACCACAAGTATCGCACCATCGCAGTGCGGGAGGAAACGGAGCGTGGCCTCGGTGTTGTGGGACAGCGTTGAGCCGATGCCTGGGGTGTCGATCAGCACCGCGCCGCGCCGGAGGAACTCCGCGGGGTGCTCCAGCTCGACTGAGCTGATTCCCAGCTTGTTGTGCGGGTTGCCTTCCTCCGTGACCAGGCCCACCAGCAACTCCTGCATCGAGGTTGCAGTCAGGCCGTCGTGGCGGGTCACCGGCCGATCATCCAGATAGGAGACAAGCACAGCACGATGGCTAGCCGCCCGCAGATAGGTCGGGATGGCAGTCACCGGCAACACCGAAGCAGGCAGCAGCGGCTCACCAAGCAGCGCATTGACCAGGGTGCTCTTGCCCCGCTTGAACTGGCCTAGTACGGCAAGGTGAAACCGTCCTTGGCGGAGCCTGTCGCGTAGCGCCTCCAACTCTCCGGTGCCGCTGGCCAGCCCGCTTGGCACTGCGGAGACTGCAGCCTCAGCCTCAACTAGGGCGCGCTCCAGAAGACTCACGCGGTCCACGTCCACATGGTTTGCCTCCCTCCGAACACAAAAAAGCTCCTGCCTTAAGCAGGAGTCATCAGTCTGCCGACATTACGCGAACTCCATCGCGTGACCTGTCCACCTAGTGAAGGTCACAAATATCTTCTTGCCAAGGTGAGCAGTACCTCCCACAGTATACGTACTGCGATGACAGGAGCCGCGGCGTCTCCGCCACGGCTCCTGCAGAACATTGATGCTCCTGTCTAGCTGGTCTTACCGGCGCTGCCGATCAAAGCAGTCGCTGCAGTATACCGGCCTGTCGCCACGCGGCTGGAACGGTACTTCCGTCTCCTTACCGCATGCGGAGCATGTTGCCGGATACATCCGGCGCTCGCCCCGGAACCCGCCACCCATACCGCCTCCGGTACGGGGGCCTGCGGACCGCCTGGCGTTACGGCAGTTGGTGCAGCGCGACGGCTCGTTCTGGAAACCGCGCTCGGCATAGAACTGCTGCTCACCAGCGGTGAAGATGAAGGACTCGCCACAGTCACGGCACGTCAAAGTCTTATCCTCAAACACGGCGCTCGCCTCCTTTCTCATCTGATGGGCCAGCGTCACTGGGGGCTTGGATCTTCCCGCTGGCACACCAGCCTTGGAGAAGGACCATTGCGCCGCCTAGAACGCGTGCGTGTGATATCACTCTACCAGAATTGTGCGTCAGAAGATACAGGTTTTACTACTCTTCCTGATCGCCAGATACCAACTCGCCCGTGGCTGCTATGTATGAGTATGGATGAGCATGGGATCCGCCCCCGCCTAATCGGCACAACGGTGGGGACAATAGGCAGAGGGGTTTGACCTCCGGGCCGAGACCTGCATGGAGGATTTTGCCGGGACAGGCCACCCTGTGCCGGGAAGGAAGGACTTGCACGTTTGTGGAAGACATGCGGGCCCTCGGGCGGACATGAATTCGTAACACACTTTAAGCTGGGAGGGATATGTTTGTCACTTCGCACAAGCCTTGACCGCTTGAGGCGGAGCAAGACCCTCCAGCGTCGCACCATCTTCCTAGCCCTCGTCTTTGTCCTGGTCTTCGGTTACAGCGTCAGTTCCATGCGTAAGGCCGGTGCCTGGTCTGTGGTCATTGGCGAGCAAGTTGTTGCGACGGTGGATAACCGCCCGCAGTTTGAGCAACAGATGCAGGCTCTGCTCCAGGACCTTGAGGCAGAGCTCGGGCGGCCCGTCCAGCTTGGCGGACAGATCACATTTCGGCGGGCAGTTGCCGGCGTGACGGCTGTCGCGGCAACCGACCTCGCCGAGGAGTTGCGCGAGAAGCTACCCTTAGTCACCACTGCCACAAGCATCGTGGTCGAGGGTCAGCCGGTCGCGGCCTGCGACACCCGCGCGGAGGCTGAGCATGCCGTTGCGCTTGTCATGGAGCGGCACCAAGCCCAACTGGTCAAGCGGTCCGGCGTGGAGGTACTCAACTGTGAGTTCCGTGAGGAGATCTCCTTCGAGGAATGCGAGGTACCCCTGTCGGAGATCCGGGAGCCGAGTGAGGCAGCTCTGATTTTGGAGCGCGGTTCGGACAAGGTTGTGGAGCACAAAGTGCAAAAGGGCGAGAGCCTGTGGGCAATCGCCAGTAAGACCTCGATCTCGGTGACCGATCTCCGCCTCGCCAATCCGCAGATCAAAGGTGACCTGATTCGGGTCGGGGACACTCTCAATCTCGTTGTGCCTGATCCTTACCTGACCTTGGTCAGCAAAGAAGTATATACGTACAGGCAGGCAATCGGCTTTACCACTCAGCTTCAGACAGACTCCTCGCGTTGGCCTTGGGAGCGCGTCATCACCCAGGCCGGCCGCAACGGGCAAAAAGAGATCGTCGTCGAGATTTCTCGGGTCAACGGCGAGGAGGTTTCCCGTAAGCTCCTCTCAGAGACCCTCCTCAGCAACCCCGTGACGCAGATCGTGGTCCAGGGGACCAAGGTGGTTCCGGACCGCGGCACCGGTCGACTGGTCTGGCCGGTCGTTGGCAAGATCACCTCACCGTTCGGTATGCGCAACCGCGTGCTTCATACAGGTATCGATATCGCGGCGCCGACGGGCACTCCGGTGCTCGCGGCCGACAACGGGATGGTATCCATCTCGCAGTCCAGCCTGGGCGGATATGGGCAGGTCATCTTCATCGATCACGGCGGCGGATCGTTGATAACGGTCTACGCGCATTTGTCTAAACGGCTGGTGAGCGTGGGCACCGTCGTCGAGAAGGGCCAAGTCATCGGCCACGTGGGCAGCACCGGACGCAGCACCGGGCCGCATCTGCACTTCGAGACGCGGGTTAACGGCACGCCAGTCAATCCGCTGCAGTTCTATCCGAGCACGTAGTGTAGTGCTAGCAGCGTTGTAACTAGGGTGCAACAAAAACCAATACCGTAGCGACAGGACTCGGCGCAGGGCTTGGCAAACCCTGCGCCGATATGTTTATGTCACCTACGCAGGTTGAAACCACGCTGAGCCCGCCCCGCTTGTCGCGGAGCGCGGGCGGCCGCGTCCAGAGACTGGGTCGCCTGCTGCGCGCCATCGCCTGCCTTGTGGCCGTGACGGCCTGCACCGGAGCCGTCATCTGGCCGTTATTGCCCGCCCCAACGCGGCGCGGCGCGGCGGATTGGGTTAGGTCGCATGCTGGGCTGCTCAGCAGCAGGGCCTACTACGCCGTATCCCACCGCGGGTGGCGGTCGGTGCAGCTGGGCAACTGGGAAGTGTTGCTCCCGCCGGCCGGCGGGGTACTGCACGATCACCGCGGGGAGCCTCAGGTGGCCTGGCCGCACATGGAACAGGGACTCTGGCTGTCGCAAGCCGCGGATGAGGCACTAGCCAAGTTGCCGGCGGCCAGTGGGCTGAGTGAGGCTCAGATCGGCCAGGCAGGTGAGCTGCCACGGCTGATCCTGTATGCGTCGCAGAGGCAACTTGCTGCGATATGGCGGTGGCCCGAGGCCCACGCCACGACGGGCATCTACTGGGGAGGGTCGGTCGGAGTCGTAGCGCCGGTGACCTGGCTGCCGGTGATGCATCCGGAGCACCCGGGCCTGGCTGCTCTCGGTACGCAAGGGAGTTCGGTTCTACAGTCGACTCTCGTCCATGAGCTGACTCATTGGGCGCACGATCGGGTATCGCTGGGACGGATGCCCAGGTGGCTGAGCGAGGGGATCGCCGTTCGGGCGGAGGAGCGGACCTTCGGGCACGAGGCGCCGGCCGAGCTGATTGCGGCTAGAGCGATTAGGGCAGGGCAAGCGTCGATCGCGGAGTTCGCGATGTGGTTCGGAGCGACCGACGCATCGCGCTCGCAGGAGCTTCAGGCTTACGCCCTGGCGCGTAGCGTGGTCTGCTATCTGGACCATTCGGCCCTGGATGGGTGGGACGAGCGGATCCTGGCCCGGCTTGCTGCCGGAGACAGGTTTGAGCAGGCCTTCGTCGCCGCCAGTGGGATGACGCTGGCTGAGGTGGAGAAGCAATGGTTAAGATGGCTTGATGTTTCAGCAAAACCGCAGTAATGTACATGTTTGGCGGCCCAAAGGGCAGGAATGCACCGGCGTACCGAGAAATATGGGTGACGCTTTATGACAACCGCTTGGGGGAGCCCATTTGTCCAGACTGATAGTTGAGGGCGGGTGCCGTCTCTCGGGCACTACGCGTATCGGGGGCCGCAAGAACTCGGCGGTTGCCGTTATTCCAGCTACAATCCTATGCGGCGACACCAGCCGCCTCGAAAACATCCCGCACATCACCGACGTTGAGGTCTACAAACAGCTGCTCGAGTCGGTCGGCGCAACGGTTAGCTGGACCCGCAACGGCTGCTCCCAGGGGCTCGAGGTCTGCAGCAAGCCCGCTCAGCCTGTCCAGGTTCCGTACAATCTGGCAAAAAAGCTGCGCGCATCCTACTACCTGATCGGAGCGCTGCTCGGCCGCTTCGGCGAGGCCGAGATTCCACTGCCCGGCGGGTGCGACATTGGGCTGAGACCAATCGATCAGCACATCAAAGGCTTCGAGGCTCTCGGTGCTGAGGTCAGCATGGAGGGCGGGGTTGTCCGCGCCCGCGCCAAGCGCTTGGTCGGCGCCACGATCTACCTTGATGTTGTTTCGGTCGGCGCGACGATCAACATCATGCTCGCCGCCGTCCTGGCGGATGGCCTGACCGTGATCGAGAACGCGGCCAAGGAGCCGCACGTGGTCGATTTGGCCAACTACCTCAATGCCTGCGGAGCCAAAGTCCAAGGAGCCGGGACCGACGTGATCCGCGTGCGCGGCGTCCGCCCCCACGAGCTGCACGGCGCTTCACACGCCATCATCCCGGATGAGATCGAAGCTGCCACGTTCATGATTGCCGCCTCGGCAACGCACGGCGACGTGACCTTGGAAAATGTGATCCCGCGGCATCTCGCGCCGGTTTCGGCCAAGCTCGAGGAGATCGGCGCCAACGTCTACGAGAACGGCGATCTCGTGCGCGTCTGGACCAATGGCCACCGACCCCGCTCCGTGCACATCACCACGCTGCCCTATCCCGGTTTCCCCACCGATGCGCAACAGCCCATGACCGTGCTCCTCGCGACGGCGGAGGGGACAAGCGTTGTGACGGAGACCATCTTCGAGGGCCGCTTCAAGCACGTTCAAGAGTTAAATCGAATGGGCACACGGATCCGCGTGGACGGACGCACTGCCCTGATTGAGGGCGTCAATGGGCTTTCTGGGGCTCCGGTGCAGGCGAGCGACCTCCGGGCCGCCGCAGCGCTGGTGCTGGCCGGCCTGGTTGCCGAGGGCCGCACCGAAGTCGGCGGTATCGAGCACCTGGATCGCGGCTACGACAACGCGGTCGCCAAACTGCAGGGTCTCGGAGCCCGGGTGAGCCGCGCCGACTAGTTGGCATTGCATGCACGGTAAGCTCGTTATAGAGACTACCACTGAGCCCCCACACCCGGGGGCTTTGGATTGGTCCAATTGCACCTCTGACCAGCCCAAGTCCGAGTTCTGAGAAAGTTGTGACAACGGCAAAACTGCAGGGATTTAGCATGCAGCTTGGCGAACACCCATGGCTGTGTTACTGCGCAGTGGATTGGTCCATTGCCCATTAGACCCACCTGATTGTCCGGCCCGGCAAAGCGGTTTTGCCGGTGCATTGCATGTTATGGTCCTGGCTGACCGGACAGCCGCAAGGATGCGTGGTGGACCGAAAGGCGGTGCTACAGACGTTGGCCACAGAGTTGGTTGGTAAAGTGCGCCAGGCTGAGGCAGAGGCGCGTGAGATGATTGCCGAGGCGCGCGCGGCTTCTGAGCGGATGCTGAGCCAAGCGCAGACCGAAGCAGCCAAGGCCGTTGAGGCAGCGGAGACCGAGGCACGGAGCATCTCCGCGGCCGCCGTCGAGGCTGCCCGGAGTGACGGCCGAGCCGAGGCCGCCAAGCTAGTTGAGGTGGCCCGAGGTGCGGCAGACCAGACTCGCAGCGCTGCCGGCGCACGGGTGGGAGAGGCTGTCAAGCTCGTGATGGAAAGGATCGTGAAGGCCTGATGGCAGTCACGCCCATGAAGTCCGTCACGATCATCGGTCACGCCGGTGACCGTGAGAGCGTGGTCGCCCGCCTGCACCAGTCAGGCGTCATGCAGCTTGCGGACGTAAACGGACACACCGGCGGGGATCACGAGGATCAGAGCGTCGCCGCCACTCTGACCACCGAGGCCGCAACCGGCGCCAGTGGTACAGGGGGCAACGGTGCCGCCTTTGCCCGATCCCGCGCGAGGGCTGAGAGCCAGACCAAACTGGCTGAGACAGACCGCCGGATCGGTGAGCTGACGACATGCCTCAACTATCTCATGCGGTGGGACCCGATCCAAAAGGGCCTCATCGAGAGCTTCCTTGCCGCTCGTGAAGAGGTTGATCCGGCTGCCTGGCGGGCGGCCGCTCAATACGACGCCCAGCCGGTGGTACAAGCCAGCCAGCGGGGCGAGGCTCGGCTCGCGGAGATCCGCACGCGGGAGAATGAGTTAGGCAACCTGCTTAAGGAGCTTCTGCCGCTTGCGGCCATGTCGCTGGATCTTGGCGCCCTCCATGACACGGAGCAGGTTGCGGTGTTCTTCGGCCAGGCCCAGGAGTCGCGCCTGGCAGCCCTTGAGACCGCGCTCGCGGCCAAGGGTTGTCTGCACCACATCAGCCGCCTGGGTGCTGTCGGCAAACAGGTCTTCTTTGTTGCCCTATATTTTAAGAACGATGTTGCGGCTGCCGACGTCATCAGGACCGCGGGTGTCGAGGCTGCTAGTTTGCCCGTCACCAATATGAGCGCTGGAGACGCCATTCTGGCGGCGCAGAGCGAGCTGGCGGAGCTTGCGCGCGAGCGCGACGAGATCGCAGCTCAAGGTCGCGAGCTGGCCAAGGAGCGCCTTCAGATCTATGCGCTCTACGATCACCTGCTGCTAGAGAGACAGCGGTATGAGGCTCAGGCGATGCTCGGGGAGACCCAGTCGACGTTTGTCATCCGCGGCTGGTGCCCAGCAGCTGTTGCGGACAAGCTCGAGGCGGCGCTGGGCGAGGATGGCGCGGCGGTGGCGGTCCAGACGCGTGACCCGCGCCCCGGGGAGCAGCCTCCCGTCCTCCTGGACAACCGCAAGTCGTCGGCTCCGTTTGAGATCGTCACCAACATCTACGGTTGGCCGTCGTACCGCGAAGTTGACCCGACGCCGGTACTGGCCCCGTTCTTTGCCCTCTTCTTCGCGCTCGCCTTGACCGACGCCGGATACGGCATCCTGATGGTGGCGTACTGCTGGTGGATGATGAGGCGCAAGTCCACGCCCAAGGCTAGCCACAAGTTCTTCCGGCTGATGCTGATCGGCGGCGCCGTCACGATCGTCACCGGCGCGCTGACCGGCGGCTGGTTTGGCAACGCGCTGGACTTCGTTCCCTCGTCGCTTGGGTTCCTGACTAAGGCAAAGAACGTGCTCCTGATGCTCGACCCGATCGAGCAACCGATGGTCTTCATGATGATGTCGCTTGTGCTCGGCCTACTGCACCTGATGACCGGTATTGGCGTCAAGATGCACATGACCATCAAGCAGGGCCGGGTGATCGACGGCGTTCTCGACCAGGGACTCTGGCTGATTCTCCTGCCCTCGCTCGGTTTGATGGCTGCAGGGTCGGCGCTCGGCCCCGGGGTCGCAACCGCAGGCAAGTACGCAGCCCTCGCCGCCGCGGCAGGCCTCGTGCTCACGCAGGGGCGTGCTGCGCCAAACATCGTGGGCAAGGTCTTCGGCGGCCTGTACTCGCTGTACGGGTTGATCGGGTACTTGAGCGACACGCTCTCGTACACCCGGCTATTCGCACTCGGTCTCGCCACCGCGTCGCTGGGCATGGCCATCAACCAGATTGCACTGATGGTCCGGCCGGTGCCCTTCGTGGGCGTGTTCCTGACGTTGGGGATCATGGCAGGCGGACACTTGATCTCACTTTTGATCAACGCCTTTGGAGCGTTCATCCACTCCGGGCGGCTGCAGTTCGTGGAGTTCTTCACTAAGTTCTTTGAGGGAGGAGGAAAGGCGTTCAAGCCCTTTGCCGAGCGTCCGCGGTTTACGCAAGTGACCGAGGACTGAGCCTCGCGGCGCTCCGCGGGGTGTTGGCGTTGATTCGGTTCCCTTGACTCAAAACAAAGCAAGGCAATCTAGGGCAATATGCACTCATCCGTCAGTGCTTAAGGAGGCTATCAAGCTAAGATGACTGCAATGGGTTCGGTCTTTGGAGTCGCGATTGCAGCGCTCGCATTCGCTCCGGTGTTCATGGCGCTGTTCACTGAGTTCATCTCGGGCCTCGGCGCTGCGTTCATCGGCGTCGGCTTCGCGATCTTCCTCGCGGGCATCGGCTCCAGCGTCGGCGTGGGTGTGGCCGGCGAGGCCGCATCGGGTATCGTTGCTGAGGAGCCGGAGAAGTTCGGCCGCGTCCTACTGCTCCAGGCGCTTCCCGGTACGCAGGGCGTTTACGGTTTCATCGCGGGCTTTCTCGCGCTGCAGCAGATTACCTCGCTCGGCGCCGCGGCGATGACCCTCGCGCAGGGAAGGGCGATCATGTTCGCCTGCGCGCCGGTCGCCATTACCTGCCTTGTATCCGGCGTGTTCCAGGGGCGGGTTTCGGCCGCCGCGATGCAGATCGTGGCCAAGAAGCCGGAAGAGTCGGGCAAGGCTCTGATCTTGCCGGCGCTCGTCGAGTTCTACGCCGTACTCGGTCTGCTCGGCACCATCCTGCTGCTCCAGGCCATTAGATAGGTAGTGGTGACCACATGGCGCTAGAAGACATCCTGCGCAAGATCAAGGGAGAGGCCATCGCCGAGGCAGAGCGCATCCAGGCCGAGGCTCGCGCCGAGCAGGAGCGTTTGCTGGCCGCCGGACAGGCCAAGGCCCAGGAAGTGGGCGACCGCATCCGGTCTGCCGGACAGGCTCTGGCTCAAGATACTCGCCGCAGGGAGTTGGCTACGGCCAGCGTCGAGGTGCGCCGGGTAGTGCTCAGCGCCAAGCAGGAGGTCCTCAGTGAGGTCTTTGAGCGGGCGCTTACACAACTGGCCGATTTGCCTGATGATGAGTACCGGGCGCTGCTGGCCGAGCTAGCCGTCCGAGCAGCTGTCACAGGCCGTGAGCAGGTTGCCGTCTCGGCAAGAGACCGCTCGCGGTTGGACGACCAGTGGCTGGCCGAGGTCAATGCCAAACTGGCCGCCCGTGGGCTAGAGCCCGGCCTGACCTTTAGCGGCGCGACACGTAACCTGCGTGGCGGGCTGGTCCTGCTGGCAGGCGACATCGAGATCAATTGCTCCTTCGAGCGCACGCTGGCTGCAGTACGTGAGCAGTTGGAGCCTGAGGTGGCGGCAATGCTCTTCCCCGACGCCGTCGAGGAGGCGCATCAATGAGTGACTACGCCGGCGCATCATCGGGAGACGAGCTGTTCCTGCCCGATGACGACCAAGGCGAGCAGCAGGCGCTTCATGACGAGTTCGAGTACACCCGGTTTGTGTCCCAGCTCCGGGTACTCGAGACCCGGCTCTTGACCCGCAGCCAACTGCTGCGCATGGTTGAGGCGCCGGACGCCGAAGCCGCATTCAGGCTGCTGGCGGAAACCGAATATGCCGCAGCCGTGGCCGCTGCCGGGAGCCCCGCCGAGTACGAGGTGGCGCTGTCCAGCGAGCTGTCCCGGGTGTTTACCATGTTGCGTCGCAACGCCCCCGAGCCGGACCTGGTCTGGGTCCTTGGCCTGGGATACGACTGGCTCAATCTCAAGACCGTCCTTAAGGCGGCCTTGGCGGCCAAGCCGGTCGAGGCGCACCAATTGGTCGCGGCAGGGAACCTCCCGCACGAGCAGCTGATGGCGATCGCTAGGGGCGGGTCACTTGAGGTACTGCCGGAGCCTTACCGGTCCGCCGGCACCGCGGCCGCGAGGGCGTTTGGAACTACGGGCGACCCGCAGGAGATCGACTTCGTTCTCGACGCGGTGCGTTTCACCTCCATCGGCCGTCTGGCCACAGCCCACGGCTTCGAGTTGGTCGCTAAGGTCGCGCAGGCGACTGCAGACCTGGTCAACCTACGGACCGCTCTCAGGCTACGGCTGTTGCGTGCCGGCGCGTCCGCCCTTGACCGGGCCTTTGTGGCTGGCGGTTCGATCGACAAGTCGCGGCTCGCCGCAGCCATGGTGCTTGAGCCGGAGGAGATGGCTGTTGCCCTCGCCGGAGTGTCGCACTCTGACGTGTTTGCGGCAGGGGTCGCCTCATACCGGCAGACCGGATCCTTGGCACAGTTCGAGAAGCTGATGGACGACCGTGTACTGAGCCTCGTGCACGCTGCGCGGTACACGGCCTTTGGACCTGATCCGATCATTGCCTACCTGTTGGCGAAAGAGGCTGAGATCAAGAACCTGCGTATCGTCTTTACCGGTAAGCTCAACCAACTACCAGAGAACTCGATCCGCGAGAGGTTGCGTGAGACCTATGCCTGAGCAGTTGGGGATCGCCATGGTCGGCGCGCGCGACTCAGTGATGGGCTTCCGGGCCTTGGGCTTGGACGTCTATCCGGTAACGAGTCCGGCGCAGGCGGCCGAGGCCTTTGACGATTGCGTGCAGCGTGGCTACGCTGCTATCTTCGTGACCGAAGGGTTCGCGGCCGAGCTGGCACCGCGCATGCGCGCGCTATCAGCCCGTCCGTTGCCGGCCACGATCGTCATCCCCGAAGGTCAGACGTCAAGCGGCCTTGGGCTGGCTAAGCTGCGGTCCATCGTTGAGAAGGCAATCGGCGCGGACATCCTCTTCAGAGGTGAGGACACGAAATGAACCAAGGTCGCATCATTAAGGTGTCCGGTCCCCTCGTCGTCGCGGACGGCATGGCCGACGCCCGCATGTACGATGTGGTGCGCGTCGGTGAGCTAGGGCTCATCGGCGAGGTCATCGAGCTGCGCGGCGGCCGGGCATCGATCCAGGTATACGAGGAGACCGGCGGCATCGGCCCCGGTGAGAAGGTCGTAAGCACAGGCCAACCGCTCAGCGTGGAGCTTGGCCCGGGTCTGCTAAGGTCGATCTACGACGGCATCCAGCGGCCGCTCAACGTGATCCGTGACCTGTCTGGCGATTACATCGCCCGCGGCGTCGAGGTGCCGGGGCTGGATCGCGAGGCTAAGTGGCACTTCGTTCCCACGGTCAAACTCGGTGACCAGCTCGTGGCGGGCGACATCTACGGTACGGTACGGGAGACCGAGATCATCGAGCACCGGCTAATGGTTCCCCCTCGCGTAAAGGGTGAGGTCGTCGAGATCCGCGAGGCCGAGTGCACGGTCGAAGAGGTCGTCTGCCGGCTTTCGGATAACGGCAAGATCCACGAGCTGACTCTCTACCAGCGCTGGCCGGTCCGGCTTGGCCGCCCGTATGCGGAGAAGCACGGCCCCGAGTTGCCGCTGATTACCGGGCAGCGCGTCATTGATGCCTTCTTCCCCATCGCTAAGGGCGGCACGGCATGCATTCCTGGCCCGTTCGGCAGCGGCAAGACGGTTGTGCAGCACCAGTTGTCCAAGTGGGCCGACGCCGAGATCATCGTCTTCGTCGGCTGCGGCGAGCGCGGCAACGAGATGACCGACGTGCTGCTCGAGTTCCCGCACCTAGAGGATCCGGCCACCGGCAAGCCGCTGATGGACCGGACCGTCTTGGTAGCCAACACCTCCAACATGCCGGTTGCGGCGCGTGAGGCATCGGTTTACTCCGGCATGACCATCGCCGAGTACTTCCGCGACATGGGCTATAACGTCGCCTTGATGGCCGACTCGACCTCTCGGTGGGCCGAGGCGCTGCGCGAGATGTCCGGACGCCTCGAGGAGATGCCCGGCGAGGAGGGGTACCCCGCCTATCTTGGCTCGCGCGCTGCCGAGTTCTATGAGAGGGCAGGCCGCACCACGGCTCTGGGTTCCGACCGCCGCATGGGCTCTCTGTCGGCGGTAGGCGCGGTTTCACCTCCAGGCGGCGACCTGTCGGAGCCGGTCACCCAGGCTACCTTGCGCATCGTTAAGGTATTCTGGGGCCTAGACGCCTCCTTGGCCGACCGCCGGCACTTCCCGGCGATCAACTGGCTGCGGTCGTATTCGCTGTACCTTGACCGCATCGACGCCTGGCTGCGGCAAAACGTCGGGCAGGACTGGCCGGAGATGCGGGCTGAGGCCATGCGCATTCTGCAAAAGGAGGACGAGTTGCAGGAGATCGTCCGCCTGGTCGGTGTGGACGCCTTGTCCCGCGAGGACAGGATGACCCTTGAGACGGCCAAGTCGGTGCGCGAGGACTTCCTCCACCAGAACGCGTTTGACGACATCGACACGTTTACGACCATGGCCAAGCAGTATCGCATGCTCCGGCTGATCCTAGAGTTCCATCATGAAGCTCAGGCCGCGCTGGGCCGCGGGGCCGATCTCGAAAAGCTGTTGGTGCTGGGCGTGCGGGAGGATATCGCCCGCTCCAAGTTCATCCCCGAGGAGCAGCTGCAGACGTTTGACACTCTTGCGGACAGGGTCCGCGAGCAGGTGGCCGGCGTCGGCGCCGCGTCCTAGAGGGAAGAGGCGGTGACTACGAGTGCTTAAAGAATATAGGACGATCTCCGAGATTTCCGGGCCCTTGATGGTCGTGGAGAAGGTCAGTGAGTCCAAGTACGACGAGCTGGTCGAGGTCGAGCTGGCCAACGGCGAGATCCGGCGTGGTAAGGTGCTGGAGGCCCAGGAGTCGGCCGCTCTGGTGCAGCTCTTTGAGGGCACCTCGGGGTTGGATGTGACTCAGGCCAAGGTGCGGTTCCTCGGGCGCGTGTTGGAGATCGGCGTAAGCGGCGACATGCTCGGCCGCGTCTTTGACGGCTTCGGCAACCCCATCGACAATGGGCCGCGGATCGTGCCCGAGAAGCGACTTGATATCGCCGGCAGCCCGATCAACCCCTACGCCCGCGCATACCCGTCGGAGTTCATCCAGACGGGAATCTCGACCATCGACTGCATGAACCCGCTGGTTCGTGGGCAAAAGCTGCCGATCTTCTCTGGCTCCGGACTGCCGCACGCACAGATGGCCGCGCAGATCGCCCGCCAGGCCAGCGTGCTCGGCAGCGGCGAGCGATTCGCCGTCGTGTTCGCGGCGATGGGCATCACCTTCGAGGAAGCGGACTACTTCATCCAGGACTTCAGGGCTACCGGCGCGATCGAGCGCGCGGTGCTGTTTATGAACCTGGCCAACGACCCGACCATCGAGCGCATCGCGACGCCGCGTATGGCCCTGACCACTGCGGAGTTCTTAGCATTTGAGAAGGGCATTCACGTCTTGGTCATCCTGACGGACATGACCAACTACTGCGAGGCTCTGCGCGAAGTCTCGGCGGCACGCAAAGAGGTTCCTGGACGCCGCGGGTATCCTGGTTACCTCTATACAGACCTCTCGCAGATCTACGAGCGGGCCGGCCGTATCGCAGGCAAACCGGGCTCGATCACGCAGATGCCAATCCTGACCATGCCCGAGGACGATCGCACGCATCCGATCCCAGACCTCACAGGCTACATCACCGAGGGCCAGGTCGTTCTGTCGCGCGAGCTGCACCGCGCCGGCATCTACCCGCCGGTCAACGTACCGTTGAGCCTGTCACGGCTCAAAGACAAGGGCATCGGCCCGGGCAAGACCCGCGAAGACCACGCTGGGGTCATGAACCAGCTCTACGCGGCATACGCGCGCGGCAAGGAAGCCAAGGAGTTGGCCGTCGTGCTCGGCGAGGCCGCCCTCTCGGAGAACGAGCGGCGGTTCTTGCAGTTTGCAGACCAGTTCGAGGGCAGGTATGTCAGACAGGGCGAGAATGAGAACCGTACCATCGAGGAAAGCCTCAATCTCGGTTGGGAGCTGCTGTCGCGGCTGCCGCGGGCGGAGCTCAAGCGGGTACGCCTAGAGCACATCGAGAAGTACATGCCACGCACTGGGGAAGCGGCGGGGAATAGCTGATGATTATCGACGTCAGCCCAACCCGCATGGAGCTGCTGCGCCTGCGCAAGCGGGTAGCGGTAGCCAAGCGCGGGCACAAGCTGCTGCGGGATAAGCGCGACGAGCTGATGAAGGAGTTCCTCCGCCTGGTGCGGGAGAACCGTGAACTACGGCGCCAGGTGGACGAGAAACTGCTCGCCGCCAACCGCAGCTTCCTGGTCGCCCGGGCGGTGATGCCGCGCGAGGCCCTCGAAGAGGCGATTATGGCGCCCAAGCAGCGGATCTACATGGAGATGGACACAACCATCGTCATGAATGTCCGGGTGCCCAAGTTCTCGCTGCGCCAGGAGGGCGACCCCCTCAGCTACGGGTTTGTGGACACCTCGGGCGAGCTTGACGCGGCCCTGGCGGCGTTCTCTGAGGTTCTGTCCTTGCTGATCCGCCTTGCCGAGGTGGAGAAGTCGGCCGAGTTACTGGCCGACGAGATCGAGCGGACCAGGCGCCGGGTCAACGCACTGGAGTACGTGATGATCCCGGAGTTGCAGGCGGCCGTAAAGAGCATCAGTATGAAGTTATCCGAACAAGAGCTTTCCAACGTTGCCCGGCTGATGAAGATCAAGGAGATCGTCCGCACGGACAAGTAGCGCGGCGGCCTTGGCCCGGGTGGCGGGCAAAGCAGCCGGAGGTATCTTGGCATGAACGATTACACGTGGCAAGTGCAGGGCACGCGGCCTCGCCGTGGTGCCCTGCTGTCATACCTGCTGGTTGGCTTGGTCGGCGCGATCATCGGCGGGATGCTTATGATTGCTGTCGCTCCAACGTACTTGGCTGATCGTCTTCCACCCACCCAATCTCCAGGAGGGATCTCCGGTGATCCGAGCCTGGGCCTGCCCGGTGGCGTCGGCAGCACCGTCCAACCCGGAGGGCATCCGGCAGAGCAGGGGACCGTGATTTTTGCGGCAGAGGCGGTTTCGCCTGCGGTGGTTGGGATCATCAACAAGTCCGTTGCCTACGATGTCTTCCGGCGCCCCTTTACCCAGCAGAGCAGCGGCTCAGGGGTCATCTTCCGTCAAGATGGGTACATCCTCACCAACAGCCATGTCGTCGAGGGAGCCACGGAGCTGATTGTCAGCCTTGCCGATGGGCGCGTACTCAACGGCACGCTGATCGGCAATGACACCTTCACCGACCTAGCCGTAATCCGGATCGACGCCGGCGACCTGGCGGTCGCGGCGTTCGGCGACAGCGACGCCCTCCGCGTAGGCGAGTTGGCCGTCGCAATCGGTAACCCGGTGGACATTGAGTTTGTGCGCACCGTAACCGCCGGCATCATCTCAGGGCTCAACCGGCGCGTCCAACACGGTGAGCGGCAGTTCGTTCTGATCCAAACCGACGCCGCGATTAATCCCGGCAACAGCGGCGGGCCACTGGTCAACGGCCAGGGTGAGGTCATCGGTATCAACACGCTCAAGTTTGCCGCCTCGGGCGTCGAGGGGATGTCCTTCGCCATCCCTATAAACACGGCCCGGCCTATCGTCAACGAGTTGATGGCCAGCGGCAGGGTCGTCCGTCCTTGGCTGGGCGTACGCATCGTTGATCGCACCGACGCCGTTCGTTACGGCGTGACCGTGGAGCGCGGCGTACTCGTGGTTGAGGCGATTAACCGTGGTCCGGCAGCCAACGCGGGCATCCGCGCGGGCGACGTGATCCTATCTGTCGGTGCGACCGAGGTAAACACCGTCGCTGAGCTCACCGGCACGGTCCAGCAGGCGAGGGTGGGCGATCGGATTCGCGTCGTGGTGCTGCGAGGCGGGCGCGAGGAAACCTTTACGGTCACTCTCGAAGAAATGCGCACGCAATGACGCGCCGCGCAACGTCGGCCGGACCCTTGACCGAGGAGCGGTCCGGTCTGGGGTATGCTTTGCTGGCAACGGTGTTTTTTGCGACCTCGGGCCCAGTCGTAAGGCTGGCCGGCGCCGCCGGCCCGGTCAGCCCGACAGCCGTGGCGTTCTGGCGCGTGCTGTTGGGAGCGGCATTCGTCGGCCTGATCGGTTGGTCTAGGGGCACCCCGCCCCGCGTCTCGCTTGCCCACCTGCCGGCGATGTTTGGCTACGGGGCCGTGCTAGGGCTGCACTTCTACCTGTACATCGGCAGCCTGTTTGCGACGAGCCTTGACCATGCACTGGTCCTGGTCAACACGGCGCCGGTCTGGGCGGCGCTGCTTTCGTGGCTCGTCCTGGGGGAAGGGCTGCCCTGGAACAAACTCCCCGGCGTGTTCCTGGTGCTTGCCGCCACCGCCTGGCTGGTCGGCTTTGACCCGGCGACGCCGAGCGGTCACCTCCGCGGGGATCTGATGGGCCTCGGCGCCGCCATCACCTATGCCGTCTACGCTGTCGCCGGAAGGCGCGACCGTGACCGCTACCCGCTGCTTACCTATGCCTTTTGGGTCTATCTCGGCGCTGCTCTTAGCCTTGCGCTCATTGCACCCCGCGCAGTCTTCTGGACGCCCGTGCCGGCCGCCTCGTGGCTGCCGATTGTCCTGCTGGCATTGCTCCCGACAACCTTTGGCCACACTTTGTTTAACGCCGCCATCCGCCGCATTCATGTGGCGACGGCCAACCTCATCGGCACGCAGGAGGTGTCGGGCGGCATCCTACTCGGCTGGCTCCTTCTTAGCGAGATCCCCACCCGCACCGCCCTGCTGGCTTGGCCCCTGGTGCTGGCCGGCATTGCCTGGGTGATCCTCTGGCCGCCCCGCAAACGCACGAGTGAGATAGTAGACAAATTCGCTCCGCCACCCTCTACATCGGCCGGCTGATTGCCGATATCCCTAACATCCAGACTCCCTGGTCTTGGGTGTGCGGGGAGGCGACACCGTCATTGTCCACCAAACATAGGCTCAGCCTGTATTACGGCATAGTCGGAGCATCAGGCTTCCTATGCTTCATCCTGGCGGCCCGCTCAGTGGAGCACTGGCGGGTGCAAGAGATCCTCGCCTTGCTGCCGATGTACCTGTTGCTCAGCCAGCTCTCCGTGCGCCTGCCGTCCGGCATGAACATGACGCCTGTCTATCCGTTTGCCGCGGCCGCAATGGTCGTACTCGGGCCGCCGCACACCATCGTCATCGCGGTTGCGCCGTTCTTGGCCCGCGTGCTCCTCAACCGGGAGAAACCGCTATTTGCCCTGTACATTGTCGGGCAGCTCAGCTTGACCAACTTCCTGGCCGGCACCGTATATCGCCTTGCAGGGGGCGAGTTCGGAGTCCTGGCGCTGCCGAAAGGCCTGCCTGCCTTTATCGCGTTTGCCCTGACCTTTGACTTCGTCAACATGGGGTTTACCCAGGGCCGGCTGAGCTTGGCCAACGGTGAGCCATTTCTCCGTGGTTGGTGGCGCAGGGTCGCCTACGACCGCGGCTGGGCCATGCCCCTGTACCACGCCCTTGGACTGCTGAGCACGCTGATCTACCTAGACCGCGGCGTCTTCGGATTGGCCGTAGCCATCCTGCCGCTGTTTGGGCTCCACGCCTTCTTCACGCTATACACCCAGGTCGCCGAGGCCCGCCAACTGGCGATGACCGACCGGCTCACTGGAGTTGGCAACTATCGGGCGCTTACGGATTGGTTGGCCCGCAGCTTTGACCGCGTTGTCGCAGGAGACCGGCCGCTATCCGTACTGGCCATGGACGTCGACGGGATGAAGGTGACCAATGACACCTACGGTCACGAAGCCGGCAATGCCGTGCTTCAGGCGGTGGCCCGCACGCTCGAGGCAACCACCCGGCATAGCGACATCGTGGCAAGGTACGGCGGCGATGAGTTTGTGGTGCTGTTGGTCAACACCACGGCGCAGGAGGCGAATGTGGTCCACTCGCGGATCAGCGAGACAATCGCGGCCCTCAAGGTTGAACACGACGGGCACCAAATCGGGGTTTCACTCAGCATCGGTTTGGCGACTCACCCCCACGACGCAGGCACGGCCGAGGAGCTGCTCATCGCCGCCGACAAGGCAATGTACGAGGTCAAGAACAGGCGCCGCAACTCACGGGAACGCCTAGCATCCCCCGTCACGGCGCCACTACAGATCATCCAGATGACGGAGTGCTAACCGTCCGGCTCAGAGCCAAGGGCTAACGCCTAGGGTCCTTCCGGTAGGATATCCCCCTCGTAGTGCCACGCCTCGAGAATCTGCTCAAGCCAGCGCCGCCAAGCTGCTGCGGCCTCCTCGTCCTCCTCATCAAACTCAAAGTAGTGGTACAACCCGGGCTCGTCCGGCCCGCCAGGCTCCTCATCGTCGTCCCCATCCTCGCCCGGCTCAGGTGGTTGCGGTGGCTGCGGCTCGCCAAAATGCCACAGCGGGCAAACCTCAATTGGCTGAGTGCCATCCCGAAAGCGCTCGGTGGTCGTCGGACAGGTCGGGTTGGCCAGCTGCAGGGTCTCCCGGCAGAGGGTCACGTCGACAACGTCGGGCGGCCGCGGGAAGTCCGCAACTGGTACTCCCCGTAGACCCAAACGCATGAACTCCGCCCAAATCGGCCCGGCCACCCGCCCGCCGGGGCCCCACAACGTTGCCGGCTCATCGTAACCGACGTATACGGCACATACGACCTGCGGGACGTAGCCGACGAACCACGCGTCCTTGCGGTCGTTGGTCGTGCCGGTCTTGCCGGCGCTCGGCCGATTGAGGATCCACCCGAGGTGCGCCCCGGTGCCCCCTGGCCCCATCACCGACTTAAGCATGTCGGTGACCAGGAAGGCGGTGGAGGCCGGGATCGCCTGCTGCGCCCGCGGTGCATTCTCCATGACCACGTTTCCTTCCCGGTCGACGACCCGGCGCACCGCGAGCGGCTGGACCCGCAGCCCGCCGTTGGCCAGCGGACAATAGCCGATTGCCAGCTCCAGCGGATACACCTCAAAGGTCCCCAGCACGATGGGCAGGTACGGCGCAAGCGGGCTAAACACGCCCATGCGCCGAGCGTAGTCGATTACGAGTTGTGGTCCGGCCTCGTACGCCCACCTGACGGCGCAGACGTTATCGGAAACCATAATCGCCTCACGCATCGTAAGCGGCCGGTTGTGAAAGGACGGCGTTCCGTAGTCCACCGGAGCGTAGGGCGGCTGGCCCGGCCCGGCGGGGAACGTAACCGGCTCGCAGGTCATCTGACTGATGACCGTGTACCCGCGGTCGATTAGCCCGGCATAGAGGAAGGGCTTAAAGGCCGAACCCGGCTGGCGGTGAGCTTGAGCGGTCCGGTTTAGTTGGGTTTCCCGGTAGCTCCGTCCCCCGACCATCGCGAGGACGCCACCAGTCTGCGGGTCGACGGCGACCAGCGCTGCCTGCGGCTGAGTCACTCCCCTGGCGTCCTGGTCCCCGCGCGTGAGCTGCGTGCGCATTGCCTCGTTGGCAGCGCGTTGCATCTCGAGGTCGAGCGTGGTATAGATCTCGTACCCCGACTGGTACACGCCGCGCGCCACTTCCGGCAGATCCCGGGTGATCTCGGCGAGGATGTAGTCGGTAAAGTACGGCGCTTCCTGCACACGTGGGCGGAGCTCACCTAGCCTGAGCTCCTCATCGCGCGCTGACGAAGCCTCTTCCTCAGTGATGTAGCCGAGCTCGACCATGCGGCCGAGAACGAACGAGCGGCGCCGGAGGGCGACCGTCGGATCCCGGTGAGGCGAGTAGTTCTCCGGCGATCGCAGGACGCCCGCGAGAAGCGCGGACTCCGCCAGGCTCAGCTCGTTGGTCGGCTTAGCGAAGTAGATCTGCGCGGCAACCTCCACCCCAAACGCTCCGTGACCCCAGTAGACCTGGTTGAGGTAACCCTCCAGGATCTCCTGTTTGTCGAGGCGCTGCTCCAGTTTGAGCGCGATGATCGCTTCCTGGATCTTGCGGGTATAGGTGCGCTTCTGAGTTAAGTACAGCGTCCGGGCCAGCTGCTGGCTGATCGTGCTGGCGCCCTCGGCTCGCCTGCCCGCCAGCAGATTGCGGTAGGCCGCACGGATGATACCGATGGGGTCGACTCCAGCGTGCGAGTAATAGCGATAATCCTCCACGGCGATGACGGCATCCAGGAGATGCTGGGGCATCTGGCGGATGCTGATCGGTGTCCGGTCCTCGAGGTATAGGCGGGCTACGACCTCGTCGTTGCGGCCATAGACCGTAGAGGCGATGAACACCGGCGCATCCGGCACCGGCATTGCCTGGACCAGAGTGAAGAGCACCCCCGCGCTAAGGAAGAAGGCGAGCACAAATGCCCGCACCGCCAACAGGACCCAGCGGTGCAGCGCCGGGTTGCGGTGTCGGGAGAGGCGGGTCTTGGTCTCTGCATCTTTGTGGCCCGCCTGACGCTTATCGGGCTGCGGAGCCCGCCCGCCGCGGCGGCTGATCCTGTGCTTTCCCATGGCGTGGATAGTCTCCCCAAATGGTGCGGTCACAATCGCGCCATGGAGCGCCGTAGCTGCCACGTCGGCGCGGCGCCGGCGCCGCGAGGGTAGCAGTTAGCCTCGGCGTTTGCCCTCCTGGGCAATACTGAAACCGTGAGGTGAGCCTGTTGGCCGACATCCAGGACTATCTCAACGTTGCGGGGCGCATCGCCACTGTCATCCCGCTCTTTATTGCCGTGGGGCTGGTCATGGGCAAGCGTCATCTCGGTGAGCTATCAGTGTTCGACCTGGTGATTGCCGTCACCCTGGGCTCCGTCGCAGGCGCCGACTTGGCCGACCCGGAGATCCCGCACGGCCCGACTGTGATGACCATCCTGCTGCTCGGTCTGATGCATCAAGTCATCTCGCGGATCGTGTTGCAACACCGCAAGATCGGCAAGCTCGTCACCTTCGACCCGACCGTGGTTATGGATCGCGGGGTCATCCTGCACGAGCACCTCGCCAAGATCCGCTACTCGACCGATGAGTTGCTGAGCCAGTTGCGGGCAAAGGACATCTTCGACCTCAACGAAGTAGACTCCGCCGTGCTTGAGCCGCACGGCGCCTTGAGCGTTCAGCGGCAGCCTCAGCCACAGCAGGAGGCACTAAGCCCGTCGCAGCAGGGTCTAGGACTGCCCGTTCCGGTCGTCCTCGAGGGCAGGGTTCATGAGCCGGGTTTGCGTAGCGCCGGGCGGGATCGGGTGTGGCTCAACAGGGAGCTCGCCGCCCGGGGCTACCAGCGTGCGGACCAGGTGTTCCTGGCCATGGCCGACCGCTTGGGAGGGCTCTACGTGTCTCCGATGGCGGTACCCGGCCCGGAAGCCAGGCTCAGCCACTAAGAGAGCTGTTTGTGCAGGGGCCTAGCTGCCGGAAGATAACGTTGAGGCCGGGGACCGACCGCTTATCGGACGATCCCCGGCTTGCACACGGTGCCGGTCTCTTGCCGCAATCTACCGGTAGTGGTGCGGCTTCTCCTCGGCCTCCGGCGGATTGTAGCCAGTCGTTCCTGCCGGGGCTACGCGCTCGCCCTGATAGCGGCCGATGCTGGACCCGCTGCGCCGCGGGTCGTCGAAGCTGGGCGGCGTCGGCTGCGGGGCATCGAAGTAGCGCCCAGGCGTCGATAGATCAAAGTACAGCTTGGAGTCTTCGGTCACGCCGAAGTCGCGGTTGGACCCCTCATCCTGCACCCTGTTAAGCGCTTCCCTAAACAGCGCGTTGTGTGCCTCTTCGCGGTTGAGCAGGAAGTCGATGGTTTCCCGGACTCCGTGGTCGTCGATTTGGCGGTACAGGTACTCATATACCACCTTGGCCCGCTGCTCGGCGGCGATGTTGGACAGGATGTCCGCCGCTATGTCGCCGGTCACGTTGACGTACGACGAGGTCCACGGCACGCCCGAGGCGTTGGTCAGGTCGGGAGCAAGCCCGGTCAGCACGTGGGCCTCCACGGAGCCCACGTACGCCTCATTGGCGCCGAGGTTGTCGCCGAGCAGCAAGTTGATCGTCTCCGCAACCATCTCCATGTGGGAGAACTCCTCGGTGCCGATGTCCTGGAACAAGTCCTTGATGGCCGGATCCCTGACCCGGAAGGCCTGTGAGAGATACTGCAGTCCCGCCTTGAGCTCGCCGTTGGGTCCGCCCAGCTGCTCAAGCATCATTGCCGCGTACTGCCGGTTGGGCCGGTCGACCCGCACCGGGTGGAGCAGGTTTTTCTCATGTTTGAACAAGCGTGATCACCTCTTCTGTGGCTGCTAGATGCAAAGAGTGCCGACGTACTTCAGTATTCCGCCGCGGCAGCGGGCCGCCGCAGAATTCACGCGAGCTGGACGGCGGCAGTTTATGGACGGCGAGCCCGGAGATGGGCGCTAAGCCATCGAGTTGCGCCGCGCGGCGACGCATGAATGCGGCCACAGGCTTGACGGCGTCTTGCTGGCGGTGTACTATCCATCCAAACCGCAAGTCGGTTACAGCACAGCTAGATAGGCTAATGGCTATGACGGGGACGAGTACTGCCGACCATCCTGCTCAAGAGAGCCGGGTCGCTGGGAACCGGCGCGGGACCGGCCCGAAAGACAACCCTGGAGCCAACGGCAGGCCTGCCTTACGGGCGTCCAGGCGTAATCGCCTGGAGTGAGGCTCTCTGACCGGCAACCGTGATGGGAGCAGCGCAGGGTGGCACCGCGGTCAACACTTGACCGCCCTTGTGGGGGCGGTTTTTTTGTTTGCCTTGATATCACTTAGGGCTGCACCGGGAGAGGATGGGCGATATGGGACAGCACGATGCAACAGGACCACAATGTCTAGGCGGTGAGCAGCGTATCCTAGCCGCCGAAGCTGGGCTGCACGAGGGGCGGGTGATCACGCTCTTTGGCTGGGCGTACCGCGTCCGCCGCATGGGAGCGCTCACGTTCGTCCTCCTCAGGGATCGCAGCGGCATAATCCAGGTCGTCTTTGACCGGAGTGCCGGGGCGGGCTGCGACGCGGTCGACGAAGTCGGCGTGGAGGATGCGATCACCGTCACCGGAGCCGTCCGGGCTGAGGCGCGCGCCCAAGGCGGCTTCGAGCTGGTTGGAGCCGGCCTCCGCGTGATATCGAGGGCCGCGACCTTGCCATTCGAGATCAACCTACCGCAGCTTAAGGTTGGTCAGGACCTGGCCTTGGACCACCGCGTGCTCTCGCTGCGGCATCCGCGCTCGCAGGCGGTGTTTCGGATCAAGGCGGCGATCATCCAGGCGTTCCGGGACTTCTCGGTCCGCCATGGTTTCATCGAGGTGCAGACGCCCAAGATCGTCGCGACGGCCACGGAGGGCGGCGCCAATCTCTTCCCTGTGGATTACCTGGGCCGGCGGGCGTATCTGGCCCAGAGCCCGCAGTTCTACAAGCAGATGCTGGTCTTGAGCGGGTTTGAGCGCGTGTTTGAGGTCGGGCCGGTGTACCGTGCAGAGCCGCACAATACCTCGCGGCATATCAACGAGTTCACCAGTCTCGACTGGGAGGTTGGTTGGATCAGCGGCGCTACCGAGGTGATGGATCTGGAGGAGGCGATGCTGCGCGAGCTCGTTGCCAAGCTCAGGGCAGAGCATGCTGCCGACCTTGCCGTGCTTGGGGTGGATCTTGAGACGCGGATGCCGGCTCTTGGCGGGCGTATCCCGCGCATGGCGCTGTCCGACGCTCAGCAGCTCCTGGCCCAAAGGCATGGCAAGCAGCTTCCGCCGGGCGATCTCGACCCAGAAGGCGAGCGTCTACTGTGCGAGGCTTTGGGTGGCGCGGTGTTCGTTACTGACTATCCCGTCGAAACCCGGCCCGCCTACGCCTACCCCCACCCGGACCGGCCGGCGCTCACAGACAGCTTTGACTTGCTGATGGGCGGCATCGAGGTCACCACTGGCGGCAGGCGCCTATCCGAGCGGGCCGCACTGGAGGCCAGCCTTGTTGCGCGCGGGCTCGACCCGCAGGCCTTCGCCTACTACGTGGAGAGCTTCGGCTACGGATCGCCGCCGCATGGCGGCCTGGCTATCGGCGCCGAGCGGCTGACGGTGGCGCTGCTTGGGCTGGGGAACCTGCGGGAGGCGACGTTCTTTCCGAGGGATATTGATAGGTTGACTCCCTAGAGAGCGATGGACGGCATCGGGGGGGTGACGGCCGCGGGGCGCGACTATGGCAACGCGCCGAATCGGCCGCCACCCCCCCGATGCCGTCCATCGCTTGGGGCGTGGAGGTCAGCACACCCGACGCACTGCGCCGCTCTTGCCTCATTGGCGCGGCTAGGGTCACGCGCCGGGTGAGGCCGCGAGCGGCGCAGCGCGTCGCTTCTGGTGATTGACCCAGTATTCTAGTCCACGGGTCTGTCCCGCTACTCCTCCGGCAAGCAGGTTGGTCTGAGCGTGCCCTGGGTGTCAGATCTTCACCGGGTCACCGTGCGGAGCGGGGCCACCGGCCCCGGTTACCACCTGATCCTGGTGAGTCTGTGACCCTCCCTGGCAAGCGGTGAGGCCCAAACCTGCCCAGGGTGTCAGATCTTCACCGGGTCACCGTGCGGAGCGGGGCCACCGGCCCCGGTTACCACCTGATCCTGGTGAGTCTGTGACCCTCCCTGGCAAGCGGCGAGGCCCAAACCTGCCCAGGGTGTCAGATCTTCACCGGGTTACCGTGCGGAGCGGGGCCACCGGCCCCGGTTACCACCTGATCCTGGTGAGTCTGTGACCCTCCCTGGCAAGCGGTGAGGCCCAAACCTGCCCAGGGTGTCAGATCTTCACCGGGTCACCGTGCGGAG
>Ga0228535_1000551_pt1 | contig 99280 bp, 78 predicted proteins | sample SJ1metagenome_FD_168457 | JGI IMG/M metagenome (GOLD analysis project Ga0228535, IMG submission 168457) | Enriched culture of PCE-dechlorinating microbial communities from Ithaca, New York, USA - SJ1 | ecosystem: Engineered > Modeled > Simulated communities (microbial... > Unclassified | place...
TGTGGATCCGATTGAACTATGGGAGCTAAAAAACCAATTGACTGCCCAAATCTTAAAGATTGCCGGGTGACATTTTTATTTGAGGCAACGTTTCCCCTTTAGTTACTTTTTATTATGAGGCAATACGCAATTAATAAGTATACACTTTTTGGCGTGAGCGCGGGATTGGTGGAGAGCCTTGTGTCAGCGGCAGGTTAAGGCCGTAAACGGCAAAAAATGTGTCCTGACCCTGATCTTGATTGGTCTCCTGATTACGCAGTATCCCTGTGGGACCATGCAAGGGATTTGATCGTCAGGTCTCTATTGTTGCCCTCCGGTCATTTTTGGTGAGTTATTTTCCCGCTACAATCCACGAAAAGTACTGAAATTCCAGTGCGTTGTTTGGCAAGAATTGGAAGTCGATCCCAGAGATTACGAAATTGTTGCAGATCCGGTATTGCAATACTGTAATCGGCTTCTGGGTCGTTCATTCGTTGAAGGGTTTCTCCGAGGATTGCTAAAAAATAATTGACGCGCATGGCTTGTCTGGAGCCTTCCCCTTTTACTTCAATCACCCACCGTTTATTGTCTTGAATCGCACATATATCAATTCCTTGCGAATGCCCCCATGCTACTTGCACTTTCCATCCATTATGAATTAGCCAATTTTCGAGATGCTGTTTTAGGGTGTCCTCCGACAAGAATTGACCATTTTCCACAGCACCCTTTTTCCCTTGTGGTTCATCAATTAATTTGGGCATATTGTTTGCGAGGTAATTTTTTATCCGCCCAACCTGTTTGGAACGAACAATAAGACCCTTGCTTTCTAAATCACGACACATTTGATTGATGGATTGTTGGGCAGCCCCTTTTGCTATCAATGTGTCAGTTATTTCTCGGTCTGATAGGCCACCAACATTTTCCCTCAGTAATTCAATAATTTGATCTTTCATATTAGTCATATAGATTCCTGTCTTTTAGAGTCGATCATGCCCCAAATAGATTATGAACTTTCTGCTCTAATCTAATTTTACAAGCAAAGAATGAAAACTTATAGCAGGTCGCATTAGTTCAACAAAAATGTTACTGAAATGCTATCCCCCTGTTCCTCGCTCGGTCAGGAGACCGGCGAGATTGGGGAAAGATCTGATCTTGCATGGTCTCCTGATTACGCAGTACCCCTGTGGGACCATGCCAGACATTTGACCGTCAGGTCTCCAGGTTAGTGAACTGACAGGCAAATAACAACTCTGTCGGAATGATGAGACCCGCGATCAAGACCGCTCGCTCGGTCTGCCCACACGCACCTACGGCGCCGGGGTGCTTCGCAAGACCGGCGGGATCGGGGTTTTCCCGATGGTTGTAAGGGCGAAGCAACCATTGATTACTGAATTGGGGAAGGCAAAGCATTTTTGTCCGGTTGCTTCGCCCCTACCTGATCTTGCATGATTTCCTGATTACGCGGTATCCCTGTCGGACCGTGCAACGTATTCAAGACCCCTCGCGCGGTCTTCCCAAACGCGCCTGCGGCGCTGGGGTGCTTCGCAAGACCGGCGAGACCCTGGATTTCCCGATGGTCGTAAGGGCGAAGCAACCATTGATTACTGAATTGGGGAAGGCAAAGCATTTTTGTCCGGTTGCTTCGCCCCTACCTGATCTTGCATGATTTCCTGATTACGCGGTATCCCTGTCGGACCACGCAACGTATTCGGGATCACTCGCTCGGTCTGCCCACGCGCGCCTGCGGCGCTGGGGTGCTTCGCAAGGCCGGCGGGAACGGGGATTTCCCGATGGTCGTAAGGGCGAAGCAACCAATATTTTCGTAGTGGGTAAGGCAAAGCATTTTTGTCCGGTTGCTTCGCCCCTACCTGATCTTGCATGATTTCCTGATTACGCGGTATCCCTGTCGGACCACGCAACGTATTCGGGATCACTCGCGCGGTCTGCCCTAACGCGCCCCCCCGACAGGCGGCGGTGCTATCCCTCCAAACCCTGCTTGCTGATGCCCTTGCCCAGCTCAATCCCGCGCTGGTAGGCCGCCCAGATGGCGCGCGAAATCGCGGTGCGGAAGCCGGCTTTTTCCAGGTAATACAGCGCTTCGGCTGAGGTGCCGCCCGGCGAGGTGACGTCGTCGCGCAGTTGGGCGGGGTGGCCGCGGCTCTGCAGGTAAAACTCCGTGCTCCCGCGCAGGGTCTGCACCACCAGCTGTTCCGCGATGCGGCGCGGAAAACCCATGTGCACGCCGGCGTCAATCATGGCTTCCATGAACAGGAACACATAGGCCGGACCGGTGCCCGAAAGCGCGGTTGCCATATCCAGATAGCCTTCATCGGCGACAAAGATTTCATCCCCAAGCGTGCGCATAATTTCCGCGGCGATTTCGTGTTGGGTTTCGTCCACGTCCGCGGCTTTGGTCCAGACGGTGATGCCCATGCCGATGCGGGCGGGGGTGTTGGGCATGGCGCGCACCAGGCAGCGCGTTTCCAGCTTTTGTTCCAGCGCTAAAAGCGGCGCGCCAGCCAGGATTGAAATAACCAGCGTGCCGGGTTTGAGCGCGCCTTTGAGTGACCGGGCGGCTTGGTCCAGGCGCTGGGGCTTGACTGCCAGAATAACCACATCCGCGGCGCTGGCGGCTTCCGCGTTGTTGGCGCTCCATCTCAAGCCGAGTTCAGCCTGCAATTGCTTCAGCCGCTCCGGGTTTGGGCCAGCCATGATGATTCGGCCGGGGAGGATTCTGCCGGTTTGTATCAGGCTGGTGGCGATGGTCTTGCCCATTACCCCGGGGCCAACAATTGCGATGGTAATTTCTTGTAACATACGACCTCCATTATTCCCCGGCAGCGCCTGAATAAGGCGGCTGATGAGGAGACGTCAACAAACTGGCGGAAGAGACCCGGCTGCGGCAAATGACAGCGCCGACCAGCCTATGAAGGCATGCCGCATCGGGCGCGGAGTTATTCCTGCGGAAGCGGCACTTTCCGGTTCTTGTTGGCGCGGCTGAGATAACCCATGGCAACAAAACCAAGCAGGGTTGGTATCCAGAAGCAAAGCAGCCTGTAGCCCAAAATCGCAACCACGCTGATTTCATCCGGGACTCCGAGGCTGGTCTGAATCGCGGCCATGGACGCCTCGACCACACCGATGCCGCCCGGGAAAATGAAAGCCATCTTAGCCAGCAGATACGGGATGCCGTAGCTGGCAAATAATACGCCGATGGGAATGTTGTAATTCGCTGCCTGGAATATCATAAACATAGCCAGCATATCAAACAATATATTTGCGAACGCTCCCAGCAAAGGCTTGTGCCAATTACCGCGCGCCAGTTCTTTCCACGAAAGGATAACGTTATTAATCATATCGTGCGTCTTCTGCGGGTTATATGGCTTTTTCCGAATCCGGCTCCAGCGCCAAAGGACAGCGTTAATCAGACGGTAGGTTTGTTTGGGCCAAACCAAAACCAACAGATAACCAAACGTGGAGATGGTTAATAGAAGCAGGAAGATGGCGTATTGAATAAGTTGGGAACTGGTAAGCTTCCCGATGATTGCCAGATAGATAATACCCAGGACAGCGATAACCTCGATGGAAAAGTTTAGTAACATGGTGGGCAGGATGCCAGCCATGGTCGCGATTGTGCCGTCATTGGTCTCGCGCCGGACAGAAGTAAAAATGGAGCCCGTCGCGGCAAACCATCCGCCGGCGACCAAGCCGACACTCGTGGCCGCCATGGCGATTAGCGCGCCTTTGGGGGTCGCGAGCTTTTTCCCGTGGAGGCTGACAATGGCGTGCAGGCAGTACCCATAGCTGAGATAACTGCACACCTCCGCTGTAACTGCCAGACCGACCAGCCACCAGGTCAACTGTTTCACGACTTGCCAGGAGCGGGTCAGATCAGAAATCTGAGGCAGCAGGAGGTTAACTGCCAGCCCAAGTACCACAAGAATAATCAGATATTGCCAAAACTTCTTTTTGTTTGGCGGCGATTGCGTTTCTAAGTTTTCCATACGGTTTCGCGTGATCAAGGCAACCTTGAACATGCATCCCTCAAGTATACATTAATCTGCGGGAGCCGGCACGGAACCCGCACGCGCACGAAGAAGCGCTCTCCAGGTTGTTTTCGCGCGCCTTAACGTTCATGTAATCATTTTCTCCCAATATCGATCTGCCCCCGAAACAGGGGGCGCGTTTGCTTCCTTCCATAATGAGCAATATTCGTGCCAAAGTCAGTAAAAAAGCGGCTGGCTTCAGAAATACAGCCCGCGAATCAGAAAACATACTACTTTCATGTATAATTATAGTGCGCGGGCACATTCATCAGCATCACCCGCGAATTACTGACCTTCAGCCCGTATGTCCGGGCGTAAGCATAAAAAAGAAAAGAGGAAACATGTCACTTCCAATCAAAACCAAAACACCTGTTGTACTCCCCGAACTACCCTTTGTTGAGACTGCACTGGACCCGGTCATTTCCGCGAACACCCTCAGCTTCCATCACGGCAAACACCACAAAGCGTATGTGGATAAGACACTCAGCCTGATCGCGGGGACCGAATTGGAAGGAAAAAGCCTGGAAGAAATCGTGCTCTCGGCTTATCAGGATGGTAAAACCGCGCTGTTTAACAACGCCGCCCAGGTCTGGAATCACAATTTCTATTGGAAGAGCCTGGCACCCGCCGGGTCCGTCGACCTGCCCGCTGAAGCCGCCGACCTGCTTAAAGACAGCTTTGAGAGCGTGGAAGCCTTCCGCAAGTTGTTTTCTGAGGCGGCTGTCGGGCAATTTGGCAGTGGTTGGGCTTGGTTGATTTGGGACGGAAGCAAGCTTAGCATTGATAAAACCAGCAACGCCCGGCTGCCCTGGGTGGAAGGTAAAAAACCCGTGCTGACGGTTGACGTTTGGGAGCATGCCTATTATCTGGATTATCAAAACCGCCGTCCAGCTTATGTGGATGCCGTCCTGGAAAAACTGATTAACTGGGAATTTATGCTCGCGAATATTAAAGAATAACCGGCACGCCGCGGATGCGGCTCCTCGCGAAGAACCCGGGAAATCGCGCGAAAGAAATTCGCGCGATTTTTATTCCATTTTCCGGTGGGGGGTTGAACACTATGCCCAATTCTTTTCGAGCTGGGGGAGCTGAATCGAATTTCGGACCCAGAGCCTGGCTGCCGTACGCGATTTGCGGCAGGAAAGCGGAGACGGGCCTGCCAGGGCATCCGGCAGCCCGTAGCAACTTGCTTGACGGTCTTTTAAATTTGATGATATTATGCAACCATGTATTTACGCGGAAGCAATCTTTCCCTCCGGAAGAAACGCCGGCGCGGCAACCCACTGCTCATCATCCTGCTGACGGCTGCCATCGCTTTTCTGGTTTATTTTAATGTGGTCGTTGCTCCAGACATCGCGCCGCCCTTTGTGCCGACCCCGACCGAAACCCGCGACCCGGTTTCTTTTGAGATTGAAGCGGACGGGCTGGCAATTGAGGGGAAGTTCCTGGCGGCGATTGAAACTTACCAGGCTGCGATTAATGCCAACCCTAAAAATATTGATAATTATCTGAAAATCGCCAGGCTGCAAATCTACTCCGGAAATTATTCCCAGGCACAGGTGAACGCCGAGAATTGCATTTTACTGGATAAGAGCAACGCCGATGCCTTCGCGTTGTTGGGTTGGGCCAAAGGCTTGCAAAAGCACTACCTGGAAGGCGAAAGGGACGCGCAAAGCGCCATCGCGCTGGATCCGAACAACGCTATCGGGCACGCTATCTGGGCCTACCTGCTCGCCCTGCGCGTGGAAGTCGGGGCGAATGAACTGAATACGGTCGACCTGGCAATCGAGGAATCCCGCACAGCCCTGGCATTGGACGCGAATCTATTGGAGTCGCGTTGGGCGCGCGGTTATGTGCTTGAAATCACCAGCAACTACGCCGAAGCCGCGGAACAGTATGAGGTTGCTGTTCAATTGAACACTAACATCGCCCAGCTACATTTGGCTTTGGGGCGCAACTATATGACCCTGGGCAGGCTGGATGAGGCGGTGTTCGAATTCACAAAGGCTTATTCGCTGAATCCTACTGACCCTGTGCCCAACTATTTTATTTCGCGCGTGTACGCCAACCTGGGTGAATGGGCGAAGGCTATCCAGTATGGCGAACAAGCCCTGAAAGACGGACCCACGGAAGCTTACTTGTACGCGCACCTGGGCACCATGTACTATCGCAGCAATTCTTATAACCAGGCGGTAGTCTACCTTGAAAAGGCGGTGCGGGGCGGCGTCGCGGATAATGGTCAGGTAATTGAGGGGATGCCGCTGGGGTATACCACTTACGTGATTGAAACCTACAGCCGTTATGGGCTCTCATTGGCGCGGATTAACCGCTGTAATGAAGCCGTCGCGGTTGCCAATGGAATGCTTCAGACTGTTCCTGATGACCCCGACGGTGTGTTTAACGCTAACGAGATGATTCGTATCTGCCGCGAGAACCTGATTAACCCGCCGACCGCCACGCCGGCGCCGACGGCGACGCCCATCACCGGTCCATCTCCAACCCCCCAAGGGACCCCTGTTCCGACTCTGACGCCGGCGCCATAAGTATGTACATCAAAGAGCGTCAAAACCTGTTTCGCAACCCGAAGAACCAATCCAATCCATACCGGATAATGCTGCTGCTCCTGGTGATTGTGGTTCTCATCGCGGTTTTGCGCAGTTATGCCGAGGGGGCAATCTGGCCGCCTTTTCTTCCAACGCCCACACCCACGCGCACCGTGAATTCGTACATGGTGGAGGGCAATACCCATTTTCAGGCGGGCAACCTGGACCTGGCAATTGAGTCTTTCAATAAAGCTGCCGCGATGGACCCGACAAACACGCAGCTCCTGATCGAGCTTTCCAAGATTATGGTTTACTCATCCAACACGCTGACGACCGATGCCGACCGGCGGACCCGCCTCAAGGAGGCGTTAACGGTTATTGATCAGGCAAAAGCGCTGGCGCCAAACGATTCCGACGTGCTTGCCACGCGCGCCTTCGTCCTCAACTGGAACGCGAACCCGACCCTGGCGGGGATAGAGTCGCAAAACTTGCAGAACGAAGCGGAGTCTGAAGCTTTGATGGCGCTGCAAATGGACAGTCGGAACACGCTGGCGATGGCGTACTATGCTGAAATTCTGACGGACCAATATAAATGGGTTCAGGCGCGGGAGTATATGGCCCAGGCGATGGAAAACGGCGGGCAGTATATGGATGTGCACCGCATTCAGGCTTACCTTTACGAGGTGCTCGGCGAATACAATCTGGCTATCGGGGAGTATCAAAAAGCGATTGAAATTACCCCGAACCTGACCTTTTTATATAATTCCGTGGGCAGGCTCTACCGCCACCTTGAGCAATATGACGTGGCGCTGGAATATTTTGACCGGGCAGCCAGCCTGAACGAACAGCTGGGAATTAAAGACCCAATCCCGTATATGTTGATTGCCAACACTTATGTGCGTATGGGTGAGGCGATGGTGGCCTCACGGAACGCTTACAAGGCGCTGACCCTGAGCCCGTATAACGCCGACACCTATGGGCAGGTTGGGGTTATTTATTATCGGGCGCGCAACTATGAGGGCTCCATCCCCCTGCTGCAGTGCGCCGTGCGCGGCTGTGATGCCGTCACAAGCTGCGAAGCGCGTGAGTGTGAGGACCCTGAAGCTGAGCAAATTGTGATTGCGGGGCTGCCGCTTTCGGATACCACCGTCACATATTATTATATTTACGGCTCCGTGTTGGCTGGTCTGCACCGCCCGGGTGATGATAAATGCGAAAAGGCGCTTGCGGTGCTGGCGGAGGTGCGTTCCGTCTATGCGGATAACCCGACGATTATGCGGATTGTGGAAGCCAGTGAAGCCATCTGCAGCGGCGAGTAGCCCCAGCTTTTAATAATTTCGCCAGTAAAATCCACCGTTACCTGAGTTTTCACAATTGGAGCTGCCGGCGGAGCCGAACGCCCGCGTCTGGCTCCTGAGCGCGCCGCTTTGGCAGGGAGGGACCTGTGCAGCTTTCCGGTCGTGAAACGCTAAAACCAGATCACCGCCGCCGCCCAGAGCGCAATCATCACCAGCACAATCCCGGCGCGAATCAGCGTGGACCAGCCCCAGCTCAAAGCCACTTCTTTCGTTGAGCTCCAGGCTTCCTCCGGCTTCTTTCCCAGACGTTGATACTCCACCAGGAACAAGGTCAGCAGTGCAGCAGCCAACCCGCCCAGCGGCGTAAGCAGGATGCCGCCCACAATCATCGCGAACCAGCTTAAGCCAATTTCCCACCAGGGGACGCCGCGCTTTCGGGCTTGCCCTGCCATCATCAGGTTGTCCAAAAACGAACCAGCAAGCATCAGGAGTGTGCTGAACGCGAAAAACGCGATGCTCAGCCCAAACTGCCACGACTCATGCCCGTAATTGAAGCGCGTATAGATCGCCCAGATGAGCTGCCCAATCCACGCGACCGTCGGGCCGGGGAAGAACACCAGCACCAAGCCCACCAACCCAACCAACTGGATCAGCGCGCAAATCACCAGAACGAGCGTATGAATTAATGCCGGGGGGATGCTCATCCGCGAATGACTTCTATGCCGCCCATCAAGGGCAGCAGCACCTCTGGCACGCGAATGCTCCCATCCGCCTGTTGGTAGGTTTCCATCACGGCAATCAACGTGCGCGGCAAGCCGAGACCGGAGCCGTTGAGCGTGTGCAGATACCTGGGGGAGGAGCCGTCCGTCGGGCGGTATTTAATGTTCGCGCGGCGAGCCTGGAACTCTCCGATGTTGGAAACAGATGAGACTTCCAGCCATTCCTGGCAGCCCGGTGCCCAGACTTCCAGGTCGTAGGTCTTGTGCGAGCCAAAGCTCAGGTCGCCGGTGGACTGCAGCAAAACGCGATAAGTCAGACCCAACAGGCGGCAGGTTTCCTCGGCATCCGCCACCATTTTTTCCAACTGCGCGGGCGAATCCTGAGGCAGACAGTATTTGTACATTTCCACCTTGTCGAACTGATGCCCGCGTTTGATGCCGCGCACGTCCCGCCCGGCGCTCATTTTCTCGCGGCGGAAGCAGGCGGTGTAAGCGGTCAGGTTCAGCGGCAGGGCGGCTTCTTCAAGCACTTCGCCCATCAGCATGCCGGTCAGCGGCACTTCCGCCGTGGGCACCATCCAGAAGTCCTCTTCCGCGTCGTGGTAGAGGTTATCCACGAATTTTGGCAGCTGACCCGAAGCGAACATGACCTCCTGGCGCACCATCCAGGGCGGGTAAATCTCGCGGTAGCCCTGGCGGATATGCAAATCAAGCATCCAGAAAATCAGCGCGCGTTCCAGCCTTGCCCCGGCCCCTTCCAACACGTAAAAACGGGTACCGGCCAATTTGACGCCGGCTTCAAAGTTAATCATCCCAAGGCGCGGGCCCAAATCCCAATGGGCTTGCGGCTCAAAATCGTAGCCGGGTTTCTCGCCAATGGTGCGCACCACGATATTGTCTTTGTCATCAACCCCCACGGGCACGTCCGGATCGGGGATGTTTGGAAGGCCGGCGACGATGAGGTGCAGCTCTGTTTCGGCGGTTTTCAGCTTCGCGTCCAGCGCCGAGATGCTTTCGCCCAGCTCGCGCATCGCGTCAATTTTTTCCTGGCGAGAGGCGGCATCCTTCATCCTGCCAATTTCCTTGCTGACGGCGTTGCGCTCCGCCTTTTTCGTTTCCACTTCCAGGATCAACGCGCGGCGCAGCTCATCCTGCTCCAGAATCTGCTCCACGACCTCAGATTCCATATGGCGTTTTCGCAGGGACTCACGGATTAGCTCAGGTTGTTCACGAATTAGTTTTAGGTCCAGCATATTAGTTCTCCTCGAAAGCCGGGAAGCGTCACCAGCATGAATGCTTATTATTCTACCAATGGAACCGGCTGGATACCAGAGAGCAGTCGCGACAGCGGGTTTTCGGGGTTGACAGGCGCGGGCACGAGTTTTATAAAACAGCTATAATAAGCCATCATGAAAAAGACGATTACCCTCGGTGTTTTAATCCTTCTTGTGGTGTTGATGATACCTTCCATGGCCGCTAACGCGCACCCGGTCAAATCAGGACTGAAAGCGGATTTCTACCTCAACCCGGCGGCAGAGCATCCTCAGCAGGAAGCCACAAGTTCTTACGTGAACACCATTATTACTTCCACCCCCAACGCGGACGGCTCAATTATCCATATCGTCCGGGAGGGTGAAACGCTGTGGGCAATTGCCTTGGCTTACGGCCTGACCGGAGCCGAAATTATGACCAACAGCGGCAACAGCCCGCTGGCAACCGATGTGTACGCCGGGCAAATCCTGATAATTCGCCTGGCAAACCCGGCCACTCCCACGCTGACCCTCACCCCCACACCGACACGCATCACCCCGCAGCCAACCCAACTGAGGCCGTCCCTGACGCCTGTGCCATCGCACACACCCCAACCCACGCCCACCGAAACAAGGGTGCCCCCTATTTTCCAACGCGCCTTCGCGGATGGAAAAACTGTCGGGTTGGTTTTGGCGGGCTTGAGCGGGATCGGCGCGCTCGTGGTGCTCGTTTTCGGCTTCCTGAAAAAAGCCAAATAAGAAACTCTATCCATAACTCGGGAAGCCTTGCGGCCTTTGCCCGCGTTTTTTCACTGTTTTGATTCCCGCCTGGCTCTGGGAGACCCCGGAAAAAATAGGCCGGCTGGCGCGCCGCCCTTGACATCTGAAAAAATGCGGTGTTAAAATAACCTGTAAGAGGTGCATTGATGAGCTTAGTTCAGCTGTTTTCATATCGAAACGAATGCCAGCATTCCGCCGGCGTTCCTGTTCATGGCCGTATTGCGCCTGTAGGTCGTTAATCCTCCAATTATCAGAAATAACAACCACGGGCGTTCGCGGACCCCCGTGGTTTTTTGTTAATCACGTTTTCCACGGGGGTATAAGGTTCACCGCCGCAATCTGACCGATGCGGTGGTCTGGAAGAAGGAAAAATGGAAAACAAGGACATTATTAAAGCATTACCCGACCTACCCGGAATCCGTTTCCGACATTTTACGGGTGAACGTGATTACCCGGCAATGGTGGAGCTTTGGAGCGCGATGTGTGCTGCCGGGTTTGGAGAGGGCGCATACACTGTGGAAGATATGCGGATTGATTACCGCCATCTGAGCAACTGCGACCCGTTCAGGGACCTGCTGATTGCGGAGCAAGGCGGAAAAATTATCGCCTACGCGCGCGCATTCTGGGAGCAAGTCGGCAGTCAGAGAGTGTTTTACCAACTGATTAATCGTTTGCCCGGAAAGACTTCGCTTTCTGTAAGCGAAGCTTTGTTGGGCTGGCTTGAAGCGCGTCAACAGGAAATCGCACTGGAAATGACTGACAGCGCCGCGTATATTTTTGCGCAATCTTGCGACCAAAGCGACCGCGAGCGCTGCGCGATGCTGGAAAATGCCGGTTACAGCGCGGTGCGTTGGTTCTTTTCCATGTCCAGGGATCTGGAGCAAATTCCGGATGTCGATCTGCCGGAAGGTCTCGAAATCCGCCCGGCGCTGCCCGGGGAATACCACAAAGTCTGGGAGCGCGGCAACGAAGCTTTCAGCGAGCATTGGGGCTATGTTGAGCAGCGCGAGGAGGATTATCAAAACTGGAAGGAAGGGCGCTGGTTCCAGCCTACGCTCTGGCAGGTGGCCTGGGACGGCGGCGAGCCCGTCGGGCAGGTGGACAACTTTATTGACGTGCTGGAGAATGAGAAAATTGGCAAATTGCGCGGATACACCGAAGGCATCTCCGTGTTAAAGCCCTACCGTGGGAAAGGCCTGGCGCGGGCGTTAATCGCGCGTTCGCTGCGCATGCTCAGAGCGATGAACCTGCAGGAAGCTGCCCTTACGGTGGATGCGGGCAACGCCAGCGGCGCCCTGAAGCTGTATGAGAACATGGGCTACCGCACCTACCGCACGATGGTGGAATGGCACAAGGCGATGCCACTAACGCGGAGAGAACCTTAAAATCACCCCCTGGGGGCGCTTGCGTGCCGTAGGCGAAGCTGGCGAGCGCAGCGAGACAGATGAGGGTCTTTGGCTCTTCCCCACCTGCCTCACGCGCAGCCAGCCGACCAGTAACGAACGGTAGGGGCGAAGCATCCCCGCAGGAAAGTCTGCCAGAACTGATAACGTGTTCAGGATGCTTCGCCTGAAAGGAAGTTTAAGTCCGGGCTTGCTTCGATTAATCTGAAAAGAACCTTTACCACCCGGTTGAAACGCTGCCGATTATCCGCGTTCCAAGCCGGTTAAGGCTCGGGTTATGCCAGTAATAAACAGGAGAAAAAAGTGAACAACAACTTAATTGGAAATTCGATCAATATACCGGATGCCCCCAAACTGGATGGTCTGGTTTTCCGGTTACTTCAGGATGAACGCGACCTGCCTGCGATGGTGCGCGTCGATGAGGTTCTCCGCCAAGCCGGCCAGTTTCCGCATGTATCAAACCTGGCTGACCTGACCGGTTGGTTCCAGCACCCTACCAACTGCGACCCGCGCCAGGATCTGCTTTTCGCGCAGATATCCGGGAACATAGTCGGGTATACGCGGGTATGGTGGGAAGAAGAAGAAACCCGCCCCGCCCGCATCTATTTCATTATGCTGCGGGTGATACCGGAATGGCAGGGCAGCGGAGTGGACGCAGCGCTGCTGAATTGGGCGGAGCAGCGGCTGGCGGCCGCCGCCGCGCAGCACCCCTCAGGTCTGGAGCGCGTTTTTTCAAGCTACCTCTCAGAAAAAAGCGCGGTGCAGCGGGCGCTGTTGGAAAGCCGCGGCTACCTGCCGGCGCGCTATTTCATGCGCATGCGCCGCGGGCTGGATATGCTGCCCGAAGCTCCGCTCCCAGAAGGCGTTGAAGTCCGCCCCGTGCTTCCGCGCGATTACCGTGCCTTGTGGGATGCTTCCGTGGAAGGCTTCAGGGATGAGTGGTGCTCCACCCGGGTGACGGAAACAGAATTTCAGCGTTGGCAGACCGAAAGTGAATTTCAACCCCTCATCTGGCAGGTCGCCTGGGATAAACGCGGGGACACGATCATCGGTATGGTTCTGAATTATATCGACCCGCTTGAAAATGAAATGTTCGGGAGGTTCAGAGGGTACACCGAAGGTATTTGCGTGCTGCCCTCCTGGCGCGGGAAAGGCGTGGCGCGCGCGCTGATTTGCCGGTCGCTGACGATGATGAAAGCGCTGAACATGCAGGAGGTCGCGCTGACGGTAGATTCGGACAATCCTTCAGGGGCCCAGCGGCTGTACCTCGGCCTGGGCTATCAACCGTACGAGACCTCGCTGGATGTGCGCAAACCCATGCCTTAGGCGCGGTGGGGAATAAGCTGTGCTTTTCCAAAGGCTGCTTGCGAACCAGAGGGGGTGTCGTCGGGGGAAGTGAGGCTGATGAGGCTCTTGTTGTTCTTGTATGGTCTCCAGACTATACAAGACGTCTGAGCATTGGGTCTCCTGGTTTATTGTTTTTCGCTGGGTTTTGACCCAGCCGCCAGGAGATGATAATTGATGGGACTATTGGTTAAATACTCTCATGGGTGAGGACACCTGCGAGAGCGAAGATGCGTCTATGCAGGGGCGAAGCAATCCGGGAAAAGTCTGGCAGTACATGGTCGGCAGCCGCGGGTGCTTTGCCCCTGCGAACAGGGCACCCCCAAAAACCTGATAAAACCCGCCCCGCCTGCCCCACTCTGATATAATACCGCGCATGTCTGAAGCTCAAACCTCAAACACGGACCGCCGCTTTATCGTCATCGCGGACACTCACGTTGGCGACCGGGTAAGACACCTTGACCCGCGCCTTTCAGAAGCCTTTCGGGTCTTCCAACCCGAAGCCATCTTGCATGCCGGGGATATCTGCGTTCCGGGCGTGCTTGAAGAACTGCAGACCATCGCGCCTGTCACAGCTGTGCAGGGCAATCGCGACTGGCTGCGGCGTATGAAACTGCCCAAAGAACAGCGCTTTGAGGTAAATGGCATCCGTGTCGTGCTCACGCACGGGCACGTCTCCATGTGGCACTACGCGCTGAACTATGTGCGGCTGCTGGTCACCGGGCGAAAAATAAACGTGCGCGCCTTCCGCGAGCGCCTCGCGAAGCTCTACCCCGCGGCTGACCTGATAATTTTTGGGCACACCCACTTCCAACTGCATGAAATCATCAACGGCAGACATTTCGTAAACCCCGGGGCGGCTTATCCGCATCTGTTGAATCAACACCGCGTCCAATATTGTGAGCTGATAATCACCGCTGCCGGGCAAATCCTGGTGAACAAGCAGAGCCTGCCCGGCGAACAGCATGTATAATGCTTTCAGCAGCCATGACACAGGAAATTATCACATCTTCCCAGAACCAGTACGTGCAGGAAGTCCGCGCTTTGCTAAACCAGCCCAAAGCCCGTCGTAAGCTGCAGGCTTTCGCCGCGGAAGGCGCGCGCCTGGTGGAAGACGGCCTGCGCTCTGGCGCGCGGGCGCGCTATGTGCTGGTGCGCGCCGCGCATGCCCCGCGAGTGGAGAGCGCCCTCTCCCTGCGGCCGGATAATTTACCCATTCTTAACGTGGAGGACCGATTGTTCGACTCGCTTGCCGACACGGTCACCAGTCAGGGCGTTCTCGGCGTATTTGACTTGCCGGAGTGGCAGCTGCCGGACGCATTGAACTTCGCGCTGATTCTCGACCAGGTGCGCGACCCGGGCAACCTGGGCAGCATTTTACGTTCAGCGGAAGCTGCCGGCGCGCAGGCAGCCTTGCTAAGCCCCGGCACCACCGACGCGTTCGCGCCAAAGGTCGTGCGGGCGGGCATGGGCGCGCATTTCCGCCTCCCAATCCTCAACCTGGATTGGGAGCTTATGGCGGTCGTCCTGGCGGGGTTGAATGTGTACCATGCCGACATGGACGGCGAACTGAGCTGCTGGGAGGCGGATTTCCGGGCTCCTTGCGCGCTGCTGATTGGCGGCGAGGCGGAAGGCATCAGCCCCGCGGCAAAGAAACTCGTCACCCGCAGCGTGCGGATCCCGATGGCGGGCGGGAATGAATCCCTGAATGCCTCAGTTTCTGCGGGTATCCTGCTTTTTGAAGCGCTCCGTCAGCGCAGCGAGGGGAGGGACCTGTGAAAATCCGCTCCATCACCGTTTTTTGCGCTCCCGGATACCCGGCCAACCGCCTGCTGCTCCAACACCTGGGCATTTTCGCCAATCACGCCCGGGCTGTGTTCACGCAGGAAGGTTTCGAAGTCCAGACCCTGCGTATGGCGCTTCCGCCCTTTTCCAGGTTTGTTGCTCCCCAACACCTTGCAGCTGCCGCGCGGGAACTGTCCATTGAGGCGCACGCGGAAGGCTTTGAGTACCTTTCGCTTGGCCCCGCTCTGACGAACGACCTGGAAACCTATCCACTTATCCCGGAAGTGCTGGCTGCCACCCACAACGTGTTTTTTTCGGGCATGCTCACCACCCCGCGGGGCGAGGTGTCTCTCCCGGCGGCCAAAGCCTGCGCGCGGGTCATTACAGCGCTCGCCGCGCACCGCCCTGACGGCTTTGCCAATCTGAATTTTTGCGCGTCCGCGAACGTTCCCCCGTACGCGCCTTTCTTCCCGGCAGCCTATGCCGAAAACGCGGCGCCGGCTTTCGCGCTGGCAATGGAAGCGGCTGACCTGGCTGTCAGCGCGTTTTCTTCTTCACAAAGCCTGCAAGAAGCCCGCCAATTGCTAATCGCCGGGGTTGAAAGCGCCGCGGGAAAGCTGGAAGCCGCTGCGCAAAAACTGAGCCGCATGTATAGGTACCCCTTTAAAGGTTTGGATTTCACGCTGGCTCCATTCCCACAGGAAAACGCGTCTGTCGGACGGGCGCTGGAAAGCCTGGGCGTGCCGGCCTTCGGGCTCCCCGGCTCGCTTTTCGCTTCAGCTTTCCTGACCGATACATTGGACCGCGCGCGCTACACCCGTACCGGTTTCAACGGCCTGATGCTGCCCGTGTTGGAAGATTCCGGGTTGGCGCGGCGCGCGGCCGAGAACAGCCTGAGCGTGACCGATTTGCTGCTGTGCTCTGCTGTGTGCGGCACCGGGCTGGACGTCATTCCGCTGCCCGGGGATACACACGCCGACCAACTCTACCCACTGCTGTTGGACCTGGCAGCCCTGGCGCTGCGTCTGAACAAGCCGCTTACGGCCCGCTTATTGCCAATTCCCGGCAAGCAAGCCGGCGACCTGACTGAATTTGACTTCCCATACTTTGCCAACAGCCGAGTCTTGCCGCTGCGCTCGGAAAAGGTTTCGGGCGCGCTGGCAGGCGCGGAGAATGTTCCCTTCGCGCCGCGTTATCCGCGATAGGGTTTCGGTTCGTGTTTTGGGGGTTAACGTACCTGTTTGTAATTCACAATAATCAGGTTTGCCTGGCAGGACGCGGTGATGTTCAGGAAGGTTCGCGCGGAAAGCGCCTCACCGTGCTTGTCTTCCAGTTGGATGTAGATATTGGTTTCCGCGATTTTCTTGTTTTTCAGCGCGAACTCGTAACCGGAACGTCCATAAATCAGCGCTGAGCCGCTTTCCGCGGTCATATCCACGATATCGCCACCGTAGGTGCCGCCCAGACGCAATACCAACCCTTGCAGCGCGGAGTCTTGCAAATCCCAAACCTGCCCCCCGATGAAAAGGTAATCCTCACATGAATATTCCGGGTGAAAAAGCGTGTGCGAGAGCCCTTCCGGCGTGCCGCGCATGACGAAAGGCATGCTCTTTTCCGTCGCGGTAGGCGTGAGGGTCGGGGTCTTGCTGGGGTTTGGGGTGAGGGTGGGGGTAGAGGTAGAGGTGAGGCTGGGCAGCGCGGTCCATGTGGCGGTTGGGGTTCTGACTTCATCCGGGGTGGCGCTAACTACTCCGGCGGACTGAGCGGCGCTGGTGAAGCTTGGGCTGGGGAGCGGCGTGGTCTTCCGTACGACCGGCGCCGGGATGATGCCGGATGCCGCCAGCAATACAATCAGGATGATTATCATCAGAAAAATGCCGATTGTGACGCTGGAGCACGAACCGTGCTTGCGGCGCGCCATGCTGGGGATGCCGCTTTGGGCTTCCGCGGCAGCGCGCCTCTTTGGCAGTCCCGTCGGTTTCTGATTTCTCATGGCAGCTCCAGGTCAATTTTCGCTTCGGCGCGGCGGACCTCAAGCCATTGCGCCAACGCCTGGGTTTGAAGGCTCAGGCGGGCGTCCGTGGTCAGCGGATGCGCGTCGGAGCGTTCCATTACCTGGATAATGTGGTAACCGATTTCCGTCTGAATGATGCCGGAATGTTCGCCGGGGGTCAGCAAAAACGCCGCTGCCTCAATATCAGGATAAAGCAGGTAGCCGCGCGGAAACCAACCCAGTTCTCCGCCGGTTTCTGGGCTGTACTGCCAGGCCAGATCGTCAAAGCTGGCTCCGGAATTGAGGCTTGTTAACGCGCGCTCCGCACCAGCCTGAGTCTGGGCGAAAATCTGGCGGGCGCGCACCTGTTCCACAGCCGTGGGCACCGCGTTTATGATTTCGTCGCGCTGCCAGGCGGCTTCTGTGCTGAGCTTCAGCGCGTAGCGGAATTCCGCGTCATCGTAATGATTAACTTGCATCCAATCGGTCAGAGCGCTGCCAGAGCCGAGCTGAGTAAGCAGCGCGTCAATCCGCTGCTGTACGTCCGCGTCCGTAAATGTAAAACCCGATTGGCGGGCTTGCTGCGCGAGCAAGAGCTGTTCGATCAGGGAATTTAGCACAGTCGTCTGAATTTCGGCATCTGTCGGCAGCGTTTCACCTTCCGCGAAAGACGCGCGGTAGCGCAAAACTTCGTTTTGGTAATAGCTTAGCGGAATAATCTCACCATTTACCAGCGCGGCGGCAGGCAGGCTGGTTGGGGTGGGGCTGGGGGCTGGGGTTTCTGAGGCCGCGGCAAGCGTTAGTTCAGTCGGGCCGGTTGTCGGGGTGGGTTCGACAGGCGCAGCCGGCTGGCAGGCGGCTAAGATGAGAGCCAACACAAACAGAAAGCCCATCAGCTTTGGTTTAAACATAGCTCAATTATACTCATTAATGCGGTTGCGCCCCGAAGGTTGACCCGACAACAGCTTACACTTCAATACCGAAAACGCTGCGAACAAGGTAGCCAATTCCGAAGCTCAGCGCGGCCACGCCCAGGCTGATGGCAACCATCCTGCCAAAATTCCTGAGGAATGGTTCTTCGCGCACCACGGAGCTGTAATAATTGAACAGCGCGATAATTAATACGCCAGACAGGAGCATCGCCGCGAGGGCCGCGTAGTAATTTGTGAACAGCAAATAGGGCAGGATGAGAACTGCCACGGTGATGGTATAGGTTATTCCGGTGTAGACAGCCGCTTTAACCGGGTGTTTTTCAGTTTCTTCGGAGCTGGTGGAGAGGAATTCTGAGGCTGCCATGGAGAGCGCCGCCGCGATGCCGGTAATCAGCCCGCTCAACGCAATCAGTCGCGTGTTCTGAAACGCCAGCGTCAGACCCGCCAATGTGCCGGTCAGTTCCACCAACGCGTCGTTCAGCCCGAGCACCACAGACCCCGAGTATTTGAGGCTTTCTTCGTCAATCATCGCGATGAGCTGCTCTTCGTGCACCTCCTCGTCGTGGATGATTGCTTCCAGTTCCGGGAAGCGCTCTTTGTAGGGCGCGTAGTTTTCGGAGGCTTTGTCTTCGTCTTTCTCGAGCATCTTGATGACAAAAGTGTATCCAAACAGACGCCCAAGCAGCAGATAGGCGAACACCTTGAATTTGTTCGCTTTCACATCCTTTCCACTGTATCTCCGCCAGGTGAGATAATGTCCGAGCTCATCCGCTGAGAGATGCGAAATAATTTTGCTGTCGGCGGGGTCGCGCACGATTTTTGCCAGCCCCTTGTAGATTACATGACCGTCAATTTCGTCCTGCTGGAATTTTAGTATTTGCTTGATTGGCAGTTCTTGAGTTTCCATTTGTCCCGTTCCTTTACTCCGTCTTATTGTATCAAACCCGTTACGCTGTTCAAATCAGCGGACCATTTGTATGGCCGAGTGCATCGTGCCCCGCGCGTGAATTTTTGTCAGATAGGTCTGGCTGCGCCTCGCAGGTCTTCTCCGCGTGCACTGTCAAGGCAGCGCTGTGTCTGGGTCCGACAGTGTTCTCTCGTTTATAAAAGAAACCGCCCTTGCGGACGGTTTCTTCTTTTTTACACAGGCGGATTTTAGTAATCCATGCCGCCCGGGGGCATAGCCGGGGCAGCTTTTTCTTCGGGGATGTCGGTAATCAGGGCTTCGGTGGTCAGGATCATTGCCGCGATGGAAGCAGCGTTTTCCAGAGCGCCGCGGGTAACCTTGGCGGGGTCAATCACGCCGCTGGTGACCAGGTCGCCATATTCCTCACTGAGGACGTCGTAGCCGAGGTGTTTGTTGCCGGTGGCAGCCTGCTTCTGGCGCACGGTCTCAACGACCACGGAACCGTCTTTGCCGGCGTTTTCCGCGATGCGGCGCATCGGGATTTCGAGGGCGTTGCGGACGATATTCACGCCGATTTGGGCGTCGGTGGTGTCCATCTTAATTTCTTTCAGGGCATCCACAGCGTTGACCAGGGCGACGCCGCCGCCAGCCACGATGCCTTCTTCAACAGCGGCCCGGGTGGCGGAGAGGGCGTCTTCCACGCGGTGTTTCTTCTCTTTCAGCTCGGTCTCGGTCGCGGCGCCAACCCGAATGATGGCAACCCCACCGGAGAGCTTCGCCAGACGTTCCTGCAGCTTTTCGCGATCGTAATCGCTGGTGGTGTTGTCAATTTCCACGCGGATTTGCTCGATACGGCCCTTGATGGCGGACGAATCGCCCTTACCGCCGACAATAGTCGTGTTGTCTTTGTCGGTGGTAACTTTTTCGGCGCGTCCGAGGTCTTCAATGCTCGCGCTTTCCAGCTTGCGGCCGGTTTCTTCGGAGATAACCGTGGCGCCGGTCAGGATAGCGATATCCTGCAGCATAGCCTTGCGGCGGTCGCCAAATCCAGGGGCTTTCACGGCGATGACATTAATCATGCCGCGGAGCTTGTTCACAACCAGGGTCGCCAGCGCTTCGCCGTCCACATCTTCAGCGATGAGCACGATTTCGCGCTTGCCGACCTGGATCATTTTTTCCAGCAGGGGTACGATGTCCGCGGCAGCGGAAATCTTCTTGTCATAAACCAGGATATAAGGATCGTCCAGGCTGGCTTGCATGTGTTCGTTGTCGGTTACAAAGTAGGGGGAGATGTAACCGCGGTCGAACTGCATACCTTCCACGTATTCGGTCTCAAATTCCAAACCCTTGGATTCTTCAACGGTGATAACGCCGTCTTTGCCGACTTTGTCCATCACGTCCGCGATGAGCTTGCCGATTTCGGCATCCTGGGCTGAAATCGTGGCCACAGAGCCGATTTCTTCTTTGGTGGTGATGTCAATCGCCTGCTCGTGAATCGCCTCGGCAACCGCTTTGGCGGCAGCTTCGATACCGCGCTTGAGCAGCATCGGGTTCGCGCCGGCAGCCAGGTTTTTCAAACCTTCGCTGACCATCGCGTGCGCGAGAACGGTGGAGGTGGTGGTGCCGTCGCCAGCGATGTCGTTCGTCTTGGTCGCGGCTTCCTTGAGCAGCTGAGCGCCCATATTCTCAAAGGGGTCTTTCAGTTCAATTTCCTTGGCAACCGTCACGCCGTCGTGGGTGATGGTGGGGGAACCGTACTTGCGGTCCAAAGCGACATTGCGTCCTTTAGGACCAAGGGTGGTGACTACCGCGTTCGCCACAATATCCACGCCGTTTTTCAGAGCGCGGCGTGCTTCATCCGAAAAAATAAGTTGTTTAGCCATAAAGTATCTCCTTCAATCGCAAAAGTTAATCGAGAATAGCGAGGATATCGCTCTCGCGCAGAATTAACAGCTTCTTACCTTCGTACTTGATTTCAGTACCGGAGTATTTGGCGAAGAGCACCAAATCGCCAACCTTTACATCCATCGCGATCCGTTCGCCTTTTTCGTTTCGGTCGCCAGGACCGACCGCGATTACAGTACCCTTCTGGGGTTTTTCTTTTGCGGTATCGGGCAGAACAATCCCGCCGGGGGTGACTTCTTCCTGTTCTTTTGGTTCAATCACCAGTCGGCTTCCCAAAGGTTTCATTGCTATTGTCATATAGTCCTCCAAAGTATGGTTTTTCTCATCAATTTAGCACTCTCATAAATTGAGTGCTAATACACCCAATAATACAACCCTTAAAACCGGAAGTCAAGGGCGGATAGACACTTCTTACACAATTTATATATCGGGGTTTGATGGTCTGGCGGTTGATTGACCGCGCTTTGCACGGCGCCGCGTGAACCTGGGCGCGCGGAGGCTGACTCTTGCCATTAAGCGCCAGCCAGGCCGACCGCTGACTCTTATCCAAGCGGTAAATCTGACTGCCGAGCCGGGCGTTCGGAGGAGGCGCCAAAAAGCTGACAGCTGGCGGGGAATCTCAGAACTTATCCCTTGCCTGCCGGGCGAGGAAAAGCGCGATGGAACCAGCCGCGGCGGCATTTAATGATTCTATCTTGCCGCGCATTGGCAGGCGCAGAAGCTCATCACAGTTCTTTCGGACCAGCTCGCGCAAGCCTGAGCCTTCGTTACCGACCACCAGCGCCAACCCGCCGTCCATGCGCAGCTGCGCAGGCGTCCTGGAGCGCGAAGCTTCATCCATGCCGTAGACCCAGAGGTCTTGCGTTTTGAGTTTGGCGATGGCTTGCGCCAGATTGTATTGGGCGATGAGCAGGTGTTCCGTGGCGCCCGAGCTGGCGTGCACAACCGTCGGGGTGATTTGGGCAGCCTGAGTCGATGGAATAATCACGCCGTGAATGCCGACCGCCTCGGCTGTTCGCAGCAGCGTTCCGAGATTTTGCGGGTCTTGAATCAGGTCGAGCAGTAAAAAGAAGGGTGGTTCGTCCTGGTTTTTAGCGTTTTGAATCAAATCTTCAAGCCCCGCATAGGGGTATTCGCTGACCTCCAGCGCGACGCCCTGATGATGGCTGGAAAGCGCGTCCAGTCTGTCGCGGGGGGCTTCCTCCGCAGTCAAACCGCGCAGCTTCGCCAACCGCAGGACCTCGGTCAGCTGACCTTCCACTTTCAAGCCGCGCGCGAGCACCAGACGGAAAACGTGCCGGCGTCTGGCGCGTAAAACCTCATATACCGGGTTGCGTCCGGTGACCCATTCGCGCAAGGTTACTCCCAGGTCCAACTGGTGCCGGATTTGCTGTCTTCCAATACCACGCCGAGAGCCGCCAATTCAACGCGGACCTTATCCGCGAGCGCCCACTGCTTTTGCGCGCGCAGCTCAGCCCGTAATGCAATCAGCAGTTCGATGAAAGCATCCGCTTTGGTCGTTCCGCTGCTTTCATCTGCCAACTGCAAACCGAGCACGCCGGTTAGCTCCTCAAAGACCTGCACAGCAGGCGCCAACTGCGCCTGGCTGGCGCCTTCAGAGCGCGCCTGGTTTATCGCGCGCACCAGTTCGAACAGGGCGGCCAGGCCAGCGGAGCTATTAAAGTCATCGTCCATGGCTTCCTTGAACTGCGCGCGGGTTTTCCGCGCCTCTGCTTCCAGGGCGGCTGCTCTGGCAGCTTCCAGCCCGGCGGCGCTGGGCTCGGCGCCTTTTTTGGCGCTGAGCAGGCGTTTATAAGCCTGTTCGGTTTGCGCGAGGACTTCATCGCTGTAGGTCAGCGGACTGCGGTAAGATCCATTCAAGACCAGCAAGCGCATAATATCTCCGGGGTGGTCTGCCAGAAACTCGTCTATCAGGACCATATTTCCCAGCGATTTGGACATTTTTTCGCTTTTCAACGTCAGCATCCCGTTGTGCATCCAATAAGTCGCGAAGGTTTTGTGGGTGAGAGCTTCGGTTTGGGCGATTTCGTTCTCATGGTGCGGGAAAATCAGGTCATTACCACCGCCGTGAATATCAATTTGTTCGCCCAGGTGGTGCATATTCATGGCCGAGCATTCAATATGCCAGCCGGGGCGGCCTTTTCCCCAGGGGCTGTCCCAGGCGGGTTCGCCCGGTTTGGCGGCTTTCCACAGTGCAAAATCCATCGGATGTTCCTTGCGGTCGTCCACCTGGATGCGCGCGCCGGCGTTCATGTTTTCCAGGCGACGCCCGGAAAGCTTGCCGTATTCCGGGTTGGAGTCCACGCGGTAGTAGACATCTCCGTCCACGGCGTATGCCGAACCCTGGTCAATCAGAGACTGGATCATTTCCAGGATGTGCGGCATTTCCTGGGTCGCGCGCGGATTGACCGAGGCGGGCAGGATGTTCAGGGCTGCCAGGTTGCGTTGATAGTCTTCAATGTAACCCTGAGCGAGCGCGAAGGGGTCCGCTCCGATTTTATTGGCCCGCTCAATAATTTTGTCATCCACGTCGGTGAAGTTCATCACAAAGCGCACTTCATATCCGGAATACTCCAGGTAGCGGCGGACGATATCAAAGACCAGCGCGGACATGGCGTGCCCGATATGCGCGCGGTCATAAACGGTTGGTCCGCAGACGTACATCCGCACTTTGCCGGGTTCCAATGTGCGAAAAACTTCTTTTTCGCGGGTCAGGGTGTTGTAGATGCGAAGGGTCATAAGGCGCCTCCTGAAGTTAGTCTGCTTCGCGCTTCGCGAAAATCATGCGTCCGGCGGAAGTCTGCAGTATCTTGGTCACAATCACGGTGATATCTTTGTTCAGGTAGCGCTGACCGTTCTCAACCACCACCATGGTGCCGTCGTCCATATAGCCGACACCCTGGTTGAATTCTTTGCCTTCCTGAATGACGCGGATATCAAAGCTTTCGCCAGGCAGGAGGATGACCTTGACGGCATTAGCCAGGTCGTTGACGTTCAGAACCTTAACGCCTTGAAGTTCGGCGATCCGGTTGAGGTTGTAGTCGTTGGTCAGGATAGGGCAGCGCATCTGGCGCGCCAGGACCACCAGGCGGTCGTCCACTTCGCGCACGCCTTCCACATCAATATCGCTGATGATGATTGAGATTTTATCGTCGTGCTGGAGTTCGGTGAGCACGTCCATTCCGCGCCTTCCGCGCTGCCTGCGGAGAGAATCCGCGGAGTCTGACACGTATTGCAGCTCATTTAACACAAAGCGGGGGACGATTAAAGTGTTGGAAAGGAAGCCCGTTTTGGCAATATCGGCAATCCGCCCGTCGATAATCGCGCTGGTATCCACCAAGACGCGGTGCTCACCATCCACCTGGGTGCGGGAGCCTTTAGTAGTAACTTTGTTGGAGAAGGAACGAAAAAGGTTCAAAAACTCCAGGTGCCGGCTGTAAAAAAGCGTCATCCCAAGGTAACCGAGCACCACCACGACTGCCAGGGGCAGAAATTGCCCCAACTGTTTTGGCAGGAGGGAAAGTGGATATGCCAGCAAAGCCGAGATAATCAGGCTGAGAATTAAGCCAATTAACCCGCTGAAAATTGCCTGTGGGGTGGATTTACCAAGAATTTTACTGATTGCCTGGACCGGTTTAACGCTGATCCAGGGGCTGATGATATAGCCAATCAGAATAAACAGAATAATACTAATAACGACAGTAATTCCGTTGGTGAATGGATAAGTTGCCCAAAAAGAAACAAGGTAGTTATGAATCGGCGTGCCGGAAAAGAAGCCAATAAGTCCAAAAATAACCGCGCCAATAATTCGAGATAATAAGACCGCGCTCATAAATAAAACCCTCCATTATTAAGGTACAGAATAAAAATAATGATTACTGTTATAAGATAATAGCACTGTCGCGAAGCTAAGTCAACAAAATTTCAGGTTTCTTACGCAACTCTTAGAGTAATTTGTTTTATTGTTCCCCCTCACCGCCAGGCTGTTTAAAAACTTTCGAGCGGTTTATCGGTCGCGGCGGGGGAGAGCGGCGCGGCGCGGCGCGCGCGGTGAGTTTTTACAGGCCGCGGGCGGGCGCTGAGCGAAGCTTCGAGTCGGCTTAGCGCGACGGGGTCGAACATATAGGCATGGCATACATCACAGGCTAAAGCCGGAAAGCGCGGGATGTTGACAAGCTGGTCTTCCACCACCATAACATAGGGGATGCGTTTGCGCCTTATGCGTCCAATAGAACAGCGGGGACAGATTTCCGGATGAGCTGACATGTGTATTTCCCTTCGGGGTAATTATAAGCGTTTATCGCGTTTATGCCTGGATGAGTTTTGTACGAATACTGCCAACGCGGCAAGCGCGGATTCAATTGGCGGCTTGCACCAGATCGGGGATGACCAGGGAGCGCACGGCATTGAACGGGAAGTAAACCAGGATGGCTTTGCCGATTAATTCGTTTGACTTCACATACCCCCATTGATGTGAATCTGAGGAGTTGTTGCGGTTATCTCCCAATACAAAATACGAGTCCTCGGGGACGCTCCAGCTGCCGGAATAGCGCGGCAGTTCGGCAAGGTAGGGCTCAGTCAGCGGGTGACCATTAACGCTTACGATACCATGTTCAACCACGACCTGGTCGCCGGGCAAACCGATGATGCGTTTGATATATTCTTCCTGCCCCGCGCCTTTGTAATCAAAGACGATAATGTCGCCGTGTTTTGGCGCGCCCAGTTTGTACGCTAATTTGTTGACCAAAATCAGATAACCGGGCTGCAGGGTAGGCTTCATGCTGATGTTTTCCACCCGCACGCGGGAACTGACGGCGTTGATTGCCAGGAAAAGCAGCAGCGCCATAATAATTGTTTCAAGCGTATCTATCCAAAAGCTGCCCGTACGCGGCTTGGCAGGGGTTTTTTCCTCCTGGTTTGTTTCTGGCGAAGACTGACTGGTGTATTGCTCCACGTAATTAATCCTGTTACTGTAATTTTAGCTCGGCTAATTATACAACTTTCGCTGTGTGTCAATCCTCACCGCGTTCGCGGGCTTTGAGCACAAGCCGGATGGGCGTACCGACAAAAGGATACTCCTTGCGAATTTGGTTTTCAAGGAAGCGCAGGTAGGTGAAGTGACCCAATTTGGGGTCGTTGCAGTAGAGCAGGAAGGTGGGCGGTTCGGAACGCACTTGCGTGCCGTAGTAGATACGGAACATACGCCCGGAGCCGGAAGACGGTTGATGCAGGTCTTGCGCGTCCTGCAGGATGCGGTTTAGCTGGGAGGTGGTCAGACGTACCAGGCGTTCTTCTTGCACGCGCGCCACCAAGGGCAGAATCTGGTTTACGCGCTGCCCGCTGACCGCGGAAATAAACACCAGCGGTACATAGGGCAGGAAGTTCAGCGCCTGGCGGATGTTCTGCTCAAACTCCGCCATGGTGTGCGTGTCTTTTTCAATGAGGTCCCACTTATTGATGATTACGATCACCGACTTCCAGGCTTCGTTGATATAGCCGGCGATGTGGGTATCCTGCGCGGTAATGCCCGTGACAGCATCCACCACCAGAAGCGCCACGTCACAGCGCTCTATGGCTTGCATGGCGCGCAAAACGGAATATTTTTCCACGCCGGGTTCGATAGCTCCGCGTTTGCGTATGCCGGCGGTGTCAATCAGGGTGATTGGCAGCCCCTCCCAGATGATCTGGGTGTCTATCGCGTCGCGAGTGGTGCCAGGGATGGGGCTGACGATGGAACGGGTCTCCCCTGCCAGCTTGTTTAGCAGGCTTGATTTGCCGGCGTTGGGCTTGCCCACAATCGCCACCTTGATGCTTGTGTCTTCCTCTTCGTTTCCCTCAGGGTGTGGGAAGTGCGCGATCACCTCGTCCAGCAAATCCCCGGTACCTGTGCCGTGGATGGCGGATATTGGAAAGGGTTCCCCCAAACCCAGCGAATAAAAGTCCAGCGCGTTCACGCGGTACGCTTCGCTGTCGGCTTTGTTTACCGCCAGAATGATTGGCGGGTGGTTCTGTCCGTCCACGATGGTTTGCCGCCGGCGCAGCATCTGCACAATTTCGCGGTCTGCTTCGGTAACGCCCTGCTGGGCATCCACAAGCAGCACAATGACATCCGCCGTTTCCATCGCGATTTCGGCTTGGGCGCGGATGTCCGCGATAAAGGCAGCCGAGCCAATGGAAAGCGGTTCCTGGCTGCGCTGTCGGGTGGGGTCTATTCCGCCGGTATCCACGACAAAGAAATCGTGCCCGGACCAATCGCCTTCGGCGACCAAACGATCGCGCGTTGTGCCGGGTATGTCATCAATAATCGCGAGGCGCTCGCCAATCAGGCGGTTGAATAAAGTGCTTTTACCAACATTTGGTCTTCCGACCAAAACAATTACGGGTTTCGTCATGACTTTCTTTCCTGAAATATTATCGGTCGTTACCTGGTGACGACCACCTCAATGGAGGCGGGAAGAATGGAATCGACATTGATCGCGAGATCTGCCAGGGTTACTGTCGGAATCAACTGGTAAGTTCCCGGGGTTTTATTCGCCAGGTCCAGCCTGACCATGATGTCCGCCTGGTTCAGCTTGTCCAAAAGGTAAAGCGGGCCTGAAATGTAAACATCCACCCGCTCCGGGGATAGCGCGGCTTTGAGCCCCGGACCAAGGTTAATCACCTCCACCGGGAGTCCGGTCAGCAGGATGGAGGATTGGATGGCGGCAATGCTCACCTGGACAGTCACTTTTCCGTCGCCAACCACCACGATGCCCTCGGGCAGATTGAGGCTCACGTCCTTCTGGAAACCCTCAACCGCTCCGTTCAGGTTCAGGGGTTTCGTTTCGATGAACGCGGGCATGTTCGCCGCGAGCTCCGGGTCGGTGCTGTATATCGTAATCGTTGGCGGGTCTGCCAGGATACCGGTCAGATAGAAGCCTTGCGCAATCTGTCCGGTGGTGACAATTTTTACAAACACATTCCGGTAACCGCCCAACTGCGTGATTGGGATCTCGACATTGACCTGGGTCGGGCTGAGGTTAATCCCGCTGACAATCACCCCGCGCGCGTCAATGGCTTTCAGGTCCACCTGACGGGAGATGCTGGTGATGACGCTGCTTAAGTCTACACTCGCGACAACATGTTCAACTTTCAGCACCTGACTTTCGGGCCCGATCACGAGCGCTGTTTCCTGGGAAAGAATGGGCGTCCCAGCCTCGTAACCGATTGGCAGGCTGCCAGTCTGACGCAGTTCTACGGGCACCTCTTTGCTGAGGATGTTCTCCAGCTGCAGGTCAATCTCGGATGGGGAGACCAATGTCACCCGCGTCGGGCTGAGATCAATCGCGATTTGGGGTTCAACCGTGTGTTCCCCAGCTTTTAATCCCGACAGGTTGATGAAGGCGTGTACCGCGTCCGGGTTGACAGCGAGGCGTTCCTGGATGGAGCGGGGCGCGCGGATGGTAACCTTAACTTCGTCCGCGAACTGACCAGAGATAATCAGGTCGGGGTCCAGACCCAGCACGGTCACTGGGATGGGCGCGGCATATTCGCGCTCCTCGTTCGGGTCGGAGCTGGAAACCGCGGAAACCCAGACGATCACAGCCAGGATCAGCGCCGTGAACAGCGTCGGCAGGAACCTGACAAACCAACGCAGCGATTTCATTTCGGTTTGTCTCCTGCTTTTTCATTTTCCGTGTTCTTCCTCTTGAAAATTCCAAGGCGCTTGCCCGGCAGTTCTTCCGGAAGAAGGAAAGCTCTCAAGGTATTCAACAAGCGTTCGCCGTCCAGCCGACGGATAAAACGACCCTGATAAGCGATGGAGATGCTGCCTGTTTCCTCTGAGACCACCAGGGCGACCGCGTCGCTAATCTCGCTGATCCCAAGACCGGCGCGGTGGCGCAGCCCCATTGATCTTTCGGGCAGGCTGTTGAGTACGCCGCTGGCGGAGAGGGGCATCACGCAAGCTGCCGCGCTGATGTGGTTGTCTTCGATAATCACCGCGCCGTCATGCAAAGGCGTGTTCGGATAGAAAATTTGCAGCAGCAGTTCGGCGCTGATATCCGCGTTCAGATAAACGCCGTTCTTGTAATACTGGTTCAGAAAATCATTGCGGCGAATGACAATCAGCGCGCCGTGGCGCCTCTCCGAGAGACGGACCGCCGCCTTGGTAATTTCCTGTAAAGTGTTCTCGGTGCGTTCGCGGGTCTTTGGCCCGGAGCGCCGGGTAAGAAAATCCATGTTTGAAATGCGTCCGACCCGTTCCAGCGCGCGGCGGATTTCTGGCGCGAAGATAACCGGAATAACAAATATCATGGCTGGGGCGATGGTATTCACAAGCCACGAAAAAGCGGGCAGATTGACCAGGGAGGTCATCAGCGTGATCAAAATGACAACCAGAAAGACACCGCGTAAAAGAGTCAGCGCTTCGGTATCCCGCAGCATATAAAGCAGGAACGCGAAAAAAATCGTCACCAGAGCGATGTCGATTACGCTCGTCCAGTTGAAGCGTTCGAGAATAAAGAGAAAATTGTTGATTAACTCCTGCATGCAGGCACCATCTTACGTTTTATCAGTGAAGCTAAAGTATAACCTGTTAACGGGCTCCACGCTAACTTCCCCCGATTAAAACCCGGACTGGACGAACACCTCTCCCAGAGCCAGCCCGTTTTTTCGGAGGAAATTGGCGCTGGAAAGCGGATGCACATCCACGAGCTCAGTTTCGCCCGGTAAAAAACCCAGTTGTTTGGCAGATAACGGCGCGATCATCTCGCGCGGGAGGTAGAGAGCCGTGCACAAGTGGACTCCAGCTTCGAGGGCAAGCACTGAAATCACATTTTTCAGTTGTTCCGAGGCGGGGGTGTAGGGTATGACGCTTTGTACCAGGGCAAGGAAAAATTCAAGCTTGCAGGACGCGAGGGAGGTCAATTCGCCTTCCCTGAAGCCTGCCAGCAGGGAACGGTGACTGAGCGAGCGGTAGATGTCTTCGTCTTCCCAGGTTTGCGGGAAAAAGCGGTTCAGCAGCGCCCGCGCTGACGAAAAAGCTCCGGGGCGAAGGGGCTCGAAAACTTCACCGTCGCGAGAGATGAGCTGGGCTGCCGGTTCTGAACGAAGCTGCTCGAGACCGACCTGGGTTTGCGTGTAGGTATCCTGAAAGCTGCCGTCCGTGCTGATGACGTAATCTGAGCGGCTGTTTTTCTCTTCCTGCGGGCTTTGGGAGCGGACGCGCAGCCAGGCGTCGGCTTCCGTCAGACCGCGGGTGCTCATCAAGCGGTCCCGACGAAGGCTGTCTTTGGCGGTGACGGCCCAGACAGCGCTGCAGCGTTCGTGAATCCCGGCTTCAAAGAGCTTAATCGCCTCCACGACCACCAGGTCCACGTTTGCGCGGGCGAGCACATCTTCGATGCCTTGCGTCACGAGCGGGTGCACAATCGATTCAAGTTCCCGCAGGGCGGCTGGGTCATTGAACACAATTTTCCCCAGCCGGGAGCGGTTGATTTGACCGTCCGAATAACAGATATCGCTGCCAAAACGCTCCAGGATGGGCTGGTAAGCCGGCATCCCCGGCAAATAGGTGGACTGCGCGAGCAAATCCGCGTCAATCGTCAGCGCGCCTTCGTTTTCAAGATACTGACGGACAGCGCTTTTTCCAGAGGCAATATTCCCGGTGATTCCAAGTAGTTTGGGCATAATTTCTTGCTCCTCTTGATTTAGTATACGCTAACAACGCAGAGGCAGCGCGAACCGAGCACAGGATGCTATAATTTTCCTGTGATTACTGAACGAATTTTATCATCACTTCGCGAGGATTGCGGTTGGAAGCCGCACAAGCTTCTGGTTATTGGGGTTTCCGGCGGCGCGGACAGCCTGACGTTGGCGCACTGCCTGCGCCAAGCCGGGGTGGATTTCCTCGCCGCGCATCTGGACCATGGGCTGCGCCCATCCTCGGCGCGAGAGGCTGAGTGGGTGCGGGCGCTGTTTTCTTCGTGGGGGCTGCCGTGTTCTGTCCGGCGGGTGGAGGTTGGCGGGTTTGCCAGGGAGCACAAGCTCGGCCTCGAAGAAGCCGCGCGGCGCTGCCGGTATGAATTTCTTTTCCAGGTGGCGGAAGAAAACAGGGCGCAGGCTGTCGCGGTGGGGCATACCGCTGACGACCAGGTAGAGACAATCCTGATGCACTTTATCCGCGGGTCTGGCATCAACGGGCTGCGGGGAATCCAACCGCGCGCGCTTCTGGCGGAATTTCACCCCTCGCTGCCTGTCTTCAGACCTATGCTGGGGATTAAGCGCTCTGAGACCGAAGCTTATTGCCGGGATAACCAGCTGGATTATCTCAGCGACGAAAGCAACATAAACACGAGCTTTTTTCGCAACCGCCTCAGGCACGAAATCATCCCGGCCTTGGAAGCGGCGAACCCCGCGTTCCGGAAAGTAATTACGCGCAACGCCCGGGTGATGCGGGCAGACGCTGAACTTCTGGCGGGTTTGGAAGAGCAGGCGCTGCGAAGCTGCCTGCGGGAGCAGAGCGGGGAAAGCGTTCTGCTGGATAAAGACGCTTTTTTGCATCTGGATGAGGGTCTGCAGCGGCGGGTATTACTGCGCGCCGTCAGCCAACTGCGACCGAACCTGCGCGACCTGGGGGCAGACACGCTGGACCGCGCGCTGAGCTGCCTGAGGGCAGACCAGACGCGGTTTGATTTGCCCGGCAATCTGGAAGTCTGGAACCAACCGGGAGGCATCCGCCTGATGCCAAAAGAGTATCCGCTGAGTTTTCCGCAGTATCCACAGCTGCGGCAGGGTGAACGCTTTGAGCTGAGCCTTGAAAAAGCGCTTTCGCTGGCGCAGGGCTGGGAACTGCGCGCCGAAATCGTCAGCGCGAAAACCTTCGCGGGCATTCCAGCCCAAACGCGGCGCAGCCCGGAACACGCCTGGCTGAACCCGGCCGACCTGAGCCTTCCGCTGGAAGTACGCGCCGCCCGACCCGGCGAGCGCTGGTCGCCGCTGGGTATGCCAAACCAGACGCAAAAACTCAGCGATTTTTTTGTGAATCAAAAAATCCCCCAGCCAGCCAGAGCGCGGTGGCCTCTGGTTCTCTGTGAGGGATCTCTCTTATGGGTGGCGGGGCTGCGGATTTCGCAAGCCTGGCGTTTGTTGGGGGATGAGCTGGAAATCCTCCACCTCAGCCTGCAAAAGCCAGCCTGATCCCCAGGCTCTACTCAATCCAAAAAACCTCTTTCAGGATGTTGTGAATAGCGCCGTAATCCGGTTGTAAAACCATCGCGCCCTCATCCGTGACGAAGCCGACAGCCTCATTGGGGCTCAGCGTGTACCCTTGCGCGAGGTCATCCGCGAAGAACTTATTGAGCGGCATGATATACAGCCACATATCCCCAATGGACATATCTGTTTCCACCACGTCCAAGGCGGATTCAATAAAGAAAGGCAGTTTGGGCAGGTTGGCCGGGCTGGTTATTTTTTTGGCAATCGCCCGGGAAACTTCCTGCGCCCGACGGGTGCGGTCAAAATCGGAGGAGTTCAGGCGGGCGCGCACATACCAAAGCGCGAAATTGCTGTCCATCGCGCGCATGCCGGGCTCCACCACGCACCAACGTTCGGGCGTGAAATCGCATTGGTCTTCCATACGCTCGGTCACCTGCACATCTATCCCGCCCAACAGATTGATTACGTCCTTAAAAGCCGAAAACTCGGCAATCGCGTAATGGTCGGGGCGAAAGCCAAAATTGTATGCCAGCGTATCCCCGAGCAGATCGTAACCGCCCACAGCGTGCGCGACGTTGAGCCGCTGGGCATAGTAACCGGGGATATCCACCCACAGGTCGCGCGGGAGAGAAAAGAGGTGAATTTGGTTGGTTTTCAGGTTAAAGGCTGCCAGGAGCATCACATCCGTGCGGTACCCGCTTTCGGGGGTGTAATCCGAGCCGAGCAGCATAATGGTTTTCACATACGGGGGAATTTGGAGCGCCTCCGAATAACCAGCCTGGTAAGATTCGTTGATTGCCTCCGGGCTTTTGTTCCAGAGGTTGCTGAGGAAGCTGCCCTGTCCATCCCGGGTCCGGTTTAGGCTGACCGCCGCGCCGAGGGCAATCCCGGCGATGAGAACGAGCAGGAATAAAACAGCGGGAAGTAAAGACTTCCGTTTTGGTTGTTGCATAGTCAGTTTCTTTCTATTTGGTAGTAGTACTCAGGGCAATTCCTGATTTTCGGGCGCTGCCGGTTCGTAGCCGTACTCCGTTGCCAGGCTTTGCAGCTTCTGGGAAATCTCGCGCCATTGAATTTTGGAAATGCCCAATTTCTGGCGGATTTTATCCGGGTCCGCGCCGGCGGTCAAGTCGTTCAGGGCGCTTGTCCATCGGCACATGGCAAAAGAAAGGTGCTTATCCAGCTGGGCGGCATTACCGACACCCTCCAGCAGGTATTCCAAAAGGCGTTGGGACCAGGGGAAAACGGCGTCCTGGATCTGATACGCGGCAGCGTATTCCTGAAAGGCTTGCGCCCACTCCGTCGAAACAGGCACTTTGCGCTCTTTGTAGCGGTAGCGCGGGCTGGAATATCGGATGAAGACGAAGGGACCCTCCGGTCCGTCCAACTCCACATGGTTTGTTTTCAGGTTCAGGCATTCGCCTTTTTTCATAGCTGTTTCGAGCACGAGCTTGAGCAGGAGGTATGGGCGCAAATCGCTGGCGGCGGCAGTCCGCAGCGCGTCGGCAGCCTCGAGAGCCCTTTCCTGTTCGCTTTTGGTCAGGACGACAGGCAGAGGGCTGATTACGGTTTTTTGTTCAACTTTTTCTGCCGGGTCGAAAGGAATCACGCCGCCTCGGGAGAGCCAGCGGAAGAAAGATTTTATTGAGGTAATCCGCCGCGAAAGTGTTTTCGGGCTGCAGGGGACGTTACGGTCGTTTTCCAACCAGCTCAGGTAGTTTTCGAGGTCTTTGGTGCCGACCGAGCCAATTTGCGCGTCGGTAGGCAAAAAGCTTGCCAGGAGCTGCAGGTCGGCAATGAATGCTTTGAGGGTATGGTTGGAGCGCCCCTGATCGCGCAGGTAAATTTTCCAGGCTTGGATGGCAGGCTGCATCAAGGTGCTGGAAGTCAGATGAGCGCTCATTTCTTCAGAAGTCGGATTCATTTTTGCTCCAATCTGTTTCGCGTAGATAAGTTCTGGATTGAGTGTATACGGGTTTCCCGCGCCTGTCAAATCCTAATCGTTCAGGTAGAGCGCTTCGGCGATTATCGGGTTAATCGCGTAGTAGTTGGGAATCAGCACCATCGCGCCTTCGGCAGTAATCCAATTGGTAACCGTATCGGGTCCGACGGCGTATTGGTTGATGTTCTGGGTTTTCATTACCTCAGAAGCCAAAGACATATACGGGAGGATATCCGCGAGCTGCAGATTGGTATCCACGTACTCCCGATACGCGCCATAAAGCTCGGGCAGTTTGAATACCACGTTGAGGTTCATCGCTTTGCGATAAATAGCTTTCACCACGTCCTGGGCGCGGCGGTTGCGGTCAAAGTCGCTGGTGGTCAGGCGCGAGCGGGAATACCACAAGGCTGTGCCGCCATCCATGTGGACGACGCCGGGTTCCATGATACACCAACCGCTGGGGTCCAGTTTACAGGAATCCTGCAGCTCCTGGGTCACTTCCACGTCAATCCCATCCAGGCTGTTCACAACATCCTTGAAGCCGTTATAGTTGACCATCATGTAATAATCCGGGTGGATGCCGAAATTTGCCTGGAAAGTGTCCGCGAGGAGGTCAAACCCGCCCAAACCCCAGGCGGTATTGATGCGGTTGGACCAATAACCCGGGATGGTGACGTACAAATCGCGCGGGAAAGAAATCAGGTTGATGGAGCGGTGCTTAGGGTTCAGAGAGAGCAGCATGATGACATCCGTGCGGAAGCCGTTGTCAGAAAAGTCGTCGCAGCCCAAGAGCAGGATGTTCAGCTGGTTATCCGGAAGCTGCGCCCGGGAAATCACAGGTACTGGCGTGGGTGTGTAAATCGGCTGTGGCAGCAATTCGATTGTGCCGTCCTCGAGGATGTTGGCAAAGGCATTGGGCTGGAAGGGAGTCGGGGTTGATGAAAAATCCTTGAAGCTGATGCGATAAGGGAACGCGCTGGAATTTGCTGCCGCGCTCACCAGCGCGCCGGAAAAAACCACCATCAGCGCGGTCAGCGCGAGGGCTCCAAATACAATCAGGGTGATAATCTGATGTCGTTTTAGTTTAATCATCGTTTCAAACTCCTGCCTGCGCCAGACCGTCTAATTATTTTCCGGCGGTTCAGGCTGCGCGTCGGCTTCAATGGGGAACAGCGCGCGCCAATCGGTCAATCCTCCGGGTTTGCTCTTTACCCACCAATGCCCACCGGATTCGCGCAGCAGGCGGGCCGCTTCGCGCAGCGCGCCAAAATCGCCAATACCCGCGGGCGGCTCAGCTTGCTCTCCGAGCAGAAGCCTGGGCAAGCGCTTTTGTTCGCCGGCTGTCAGTCCCGCGCCGGCGTGGGATATGAGAACCTCCAGACCTGCCGTTCCATCTTCACAGCGGGCAGACCCAACTTTCAGGCTGACCTCACTCTCCGGCGGTGCGGCGGCGAACGCGTTAATTGCCAGCTGCTCAAGCACTTGCCGGAGCAGGCCGTATGTCGGTTGACTTACGTCTGGCAGCGCGCTGAGGTCGCTTCGCAGCGCGACGCGTCGGGAATAGTAAGATAAAGCCAGTTCATCCAGCCTGTGTTGGAGGGCTTCCTGTTCTGCCGCAAGTTGGGCGCCGACCCCCTGCGGAGTTGCTTGGGCTTCTTGCGGGGGGCTTGCCTTATTCAGCAGGTCGCCCAGCGCCGCGCGCGCGTTCTCGAGCGCTTTGTGCAGGCTGAGCGCGCGCTGTTCATTTTCCTGCAGGGAAAGCTCAAGCGCTGTTTTTTGCTGGCGCAGCGCGTCCAACTCGGAGAGAGCTTCCTGCTGGGTGCGCAGCTTTTGTTCCAGCGCTTCCAGCCGGGCTTCCAGGTATTTCTGACGCTCCGCGCGGACGCGCAGCTCCGCGGCGTAAGCAGCCTGGTCATCCGCGCACTGGCAGAGCAGGGTGTTCAATTCAGATTGACTTGCCGAAAGCGCGTCCGCCAGATCGCGCTTTTCCCGCTCTGCCTGATTGGCAAGGAATCGGCTTTCGTCCTTGAGCGCGCTGTCCGTTTCGGCGGCTGCGGCGCGCCCCAGGATGCGAATCAGCTTTTCAGTGAGGGGTTTGAGCGCGTCCAGGTCCGCGTTGGTCCAGGCGCGCTGGGTGTAGGGATTGAGGCAGAGCAGCGCGAGCTTCGCGGGTTCTTCGCCCGTACCGATGGGGAAAAGCAGCAGAGGCCCAGTCGCGTTGAAGCCGCTGGCGCGCATAAGCGCTTGTTTTTCGCGGCTCAATTCATCCTCGGCATTGGCGGTCAGCGGCACCAGATCTTCAAAATGCCGGCGAAGTTTTGGAATCTGCTTGAACGGGACCTGAAAAGCCGGCAGGTATGTCTCACTGATCAGGTCGTAGGCGCTGCTGATGTTGAAGACCTGAACGAGGGGGTCTTTCTCCAGGATTCCGACCAGGTCGCTCATCAGGTAGAGAGCCAGACCGTGGGTGAGGGCGCCGCGAATTTCATTCAAGCGGGTGAGCAAACCGATATCCAGCAAAGCGGCCGCCATTTGCGGCGAACTTGCCGCGGAGCGGGGGGCATCTTGCCCGCGGCGGGACTGCCAGGCGGCGCTGATGAGCAGAGGGTAATACAGCAGTTGGCTCAGCATGACGCCGCTGGGCAGCTGACCTTCGGCAGGGAATAGGACGTTAACCAGGTAGCCGAGCGCGGCAATGAGGAGGATCAACACGCGTTCCAATCTGGGCGGGCGTTTGCCGCGCAGCGCCAGAAGCAGGGCAATCAATAAGACCAGGAGCGCGGCAGCCGACCAAGCCAGGCTTAACGCCGAGCCGGAAAAAGGCTTCCCGGCGGGCCTGGTGGACCAGGCGAAAACGCTGAGCGCCCCGGCCAGCAGGTCCAGCCCGCTGAGAAAGATGAGCAGATTGGGCAGGCGCCCGCTCAGCCGCTCCGTAAGCAAGCCAGCGCTGAGCCAAATCAGGGTGAGCAGGGTGAGCGTGTGGAAGACGGGCGGAAAAAAACGGGCAAGCCCGGCATAACCCTGGTGGATGAGCAGGCTGAGCGTAAGGAGGAGCAGTTGGCTGGCAAAGATGACGGCAAGGCTCAGGCGGAGAGCCGCGCCCGACTGAGCGCGCGCGGAAGAACGGCGCAGAGCCAAAGCAGCCAATAAACTGGCGCATAAGAGTGCGAGGTAATAGAGCAGCGCGTATGGGAAGACTGTGAGCAGAGGGAGTATGTCCGAGAGAGCTTTCATCAGCAGGCGCCAGATTTCCATTGATTAGTGCATTGGTTGCAAGAACTGTTCCTAAGCCTGCCAGGCTGGCGGAGGGGTCAGCTCTCCAGTTTAGACAAGCCAATGCCCAGCCGGCGCAGGCTTTCCGGCTTTCCGAGCAAGTCCGCCAGTTCGGTCGCGCCGCCCGGCGAAGTGGGCAGCCCCGAGAGGGCGGTGCGGATAGGCCACATGACCGTGCCGGTTTTCCAGCCCTGCGCGGAAGCGAATTCTTTTAGCGCCGCGAACAGACTCTCGTTATCCCATTTTTCCATGTTCCCGAGCAGCGGGATGACCGCGCGCAGCACTTCCGCGCTGGAAGCGAGCGTGGCTTTGGATTTCTGGTTTTCAAACAGTTCCACTCCGTATTCGGGCAGCGCGAAGAGGAAGCGGATCATACCGGGGATATCGGTCAGCTTTTCCACCCGGATTTGAATCAGGCGGCTGATTTTTTCGGTGTCCAGCTTGTGAGCTTCTTCGGGGTAATACTGGCTGGCTTTCTGATGAAAAGCGGCGGGGTCCATCGCGCGGATGTGCTCGCCATTCAGCCAGGTGAGCTTATCCATGGAAAATGCCGCGCTGGACTTGCCAATGCGGTCCATGTCAAAGGCAGCAATCAATTCCCGCATTGTGAAAAATTCCCGATCGTTGCCTGGGCTCCAACCCAGCAGCGCCACATAGTTTACAATCGCCTCGGGCAGATAACCCAGGTTGACCAAATCCTCAAATGATGGATCGCCGGCGCGTTTGCTAAGCTTGGCGCCGTCCTCGCGCAGGATGAGGGGCAGGTGAATATACTCGGGGATTTGCCAGCCAAACGCCTGATATAGCAGGTTGTATTTGGGCGTGGAGGAAAGATACTCCTGCCCGCGGATGACATGCGTGATTTCCATCAGGTGGTCGTCCACCACATTGGCAAAGTTATATGTTGGAAAGCCGTCCGATTTGAGCAGCACCTGGTCGTCCAGCTGGGCGTTATCAATGCTGATCCGACCGTAGACATGGTCTTCGAAGCTGGTGCTGCCGCCTTCGGGGATGTGCTGGCGCACGACGGGCTTGAGCCCCTGGCCCAGCTTCTCGCGGACATCGGCGTTCGTCAGCAGGCGGCAGGGGTCGCGGGTGACGTCCGGATGGGCGGGCTGGTCTTCGCTTTCGGGTTTGTCGTCTTTCTGGCAGAAGCAGTAATACGCCGCGCCTTTCGTGATGAGTTCATCCGCGTATTTTTGGTAAATCGGCAGCCGCTGGCTCTGGACGTAGGGTCCTTTGCCGCCGTCTTTATCCGGTCCCTCGTCGTAGCTGATGCCAGCCAATGCCAGCCCGTTATAAATCGCGGCGAGCGCGGCGGGCACATTGCGGGATTGGTCGGTATCTTCAATACGCAGGATGAACACGCCCGCGTGTTTTTTTGCCAGCAGATAAGCATAGAGGGCGGTGCGTAAGTTGCCAATATGCATGTAGCCAGTCGGGCTGGGAGCAAAACGTGTTCTGAACATAGGTATTCCTGTCTGTATTGTAAGGGTTCTCGCCAATATCCTACCATAAACCTGCCCGCGAAGTGAGCCGGCGTTGAGATATATAAAAAAACCCGCCGGCACGGCGGGTTTTCTGATGGACAGTTTCTGACTAGAGGACGCGGTCGAAAAAGCGCGCCAGATCTTTTTTCTGGTCTTTGTGCACCACTGCCAGGACTTCGTCCGCGGTTTGGAATTCCAGTTCACCGTGCGGGACAATCAATTCCCCGCTGCGCAGCACAGCCACTACTGTGCACTGTGAAGGAAGCGCCAGGTCGCGCAGTTTTTTGCCGTTGGCGAGCGCGTTTGGGGCAACTTTTTCTTCCACCAGGTCGAATTTCCCTTTGCGCAGTTTGTGCAGGGTAATCATGTCGCCCAGGGACATTTCTTCGGCAATCAAAGCCGCTATCAGGTCTGCCTGGTTTACCGCGGAATCCACACCCATCACGTCGGTAAACATCCAGGCATTTTTTGGGTGGTTGGTGCGCGCGATGGTGCGCGGAACCATAAACTCAAAGCGCGCCAGGCTGGTGGCAACCAGGTTGACCTCGTCCTGTCCGGTCACGGCGGCGAACACGTCCATCTTCCGGATTCCAGCAGCTTCCAAAACGTCCGGGTCGGTGCCGTTCCCAAGATAAACCGCTTTTTCAGGAACATCCAGCAGAATCCGGGGTTTCTCTTCCGGGCGCAGTTCAATCAACCGAACGTCATGCCCCTCGCTGATCAGATAATTCGCCAGGTAAGTACCAACTTTTCCGCCGCCAATAATCATTACTTTCATGTTGTCCTCCTTAGCCTTGCCTACGCCCCGAAAATGCGGCTGACCTTGTCTTTGGCGCCGAATTTTACGAAGAGATGCACGATATCGCCTTGCTGGAACTGCGTGGCAGCGTTCGGAAGAAAGGTCTTCCCACCGCGCGTAATCGCGACCACCTGAACCTCACCGGGGACTTCCGTCTCCTTGATGGTGTGGTTGACCAGTTGCGGTTTGACGTCCACGTCGATGAGGCTGACCTGCCCCGCGCCAATCGCGCGCTCAATATTGAGCTGCGAGTAAATCAGGGTGCTGATCAGTCGGTCGATGCCCAACGTGACTGGCGAAACAGTCTGAATACCCATCCGGCGGTAAATTTTCGCTTTTTGGGGTTCGTATACTCTGGCAGACACACTGGGCACCTTGAAGACCATTTTTGCCATACGCGCGGCGACGAGATTTACCTCGTCCGAAGCGGTTACGGCTGCCAAGGCATCGGCGCGTTCAATGCCCGCGTCTGAAAGTACCTTCTGGTCAAAGCCAATCCCGACAACGGTCTTCCCTTTAAAAGTTGGACCGAGCAACTCAAAGGCGCCTGGGTCGCTGTCAATCACAGAGACATCAATACCCTGGATGCTCAGGTTCTTCGCGAGACCCGCGCCAACACGTCCACACCCGATGATGATGACTTTCATATTGTTTCTCCTTTGTCAGCAATAATTTGCTTTTGCAGGACTCTTTTTTCTTTCCTGGATACAAGCGCTTTGCGGATGGCGTCCACAATGGGAAGGCTGGGGATCCATAGTAAATGGAACAGCCAGTATTTCGCTTCAAAAGGTCCTGTGCCAATGAAGCGCTGCATAAACGGTACGTAGACCATCGCCAAAATCAGGACCAACTCACTCAAAATCCCATACCAAATCAGTTTGTTGTTGAAGAGAGGTGTCTTGAAAATAGACTGGCGGCTGGCGCGCTGCGCGAACAGGTTGCCAATCTGCGAGAAGACTACCGCTGCCAACGCCATCGTGGTGGCAGATTTATAGACCGGCCCGCTGGCTGGCAAGTTTAGCCACTGACCAGCGTAGCCGTTGGTCCAGTAATAGAAGTAAAACGCCGACATAGCAGCCAACGATTGGACCGGTCCCAGGATCAGATAGGCGCGCGTGAGGAGCTGCCCGGTAATCAGGTGTTCGCTCAGTTTACGCGGCGGGCGGTCCATGGTGCCTTTCTCCGGCGGCTCGGTGCCCAGGGCTAAAGCCGGCACAATATCGGTGCCCAGGTCTATGGAGAGCACATGCATGACATTCAGGGCAATTGGAATCCGCGCGCCAGAAAGGGCATGCGCCATGAAAGGGACTGCTTCGGGGGCATTGCTGGTAAAAATGTAAGTAGAGAAACGTTTGATGTTCTCGTAAACCGCGCGCCCCTCCTCAATCGCGTTCACGATAGAGCCGAAGTTATCGTCCATCAGAATCATATCCGCGGCTTCCTTGGCAACATCCGACCCGGAAAGCCCCATCGCGACGCCGATATCCGCTTTTTTCAGAGCGGGCGCGTCATTGACACCGTCGCCTGTCACGGCAACCACGCTGCCGAGCTTTTGCAGCGCGGAGACAACCCTCAGTTTATGTTCCGGGGCGACGCGGGCAAAGATGACCTGACCTTGCACGGCTTTTTCAAGTTCCTCATCGCTCATGTTTTCCAGTTCACTGCCGGTTATCACGCGCAGGTCTTCACCCTGCACGATGCCTATCCGCCGGGCGATGCTTTCTGCCGTAAGACCATAATCCCCGGTAATCATAATGATGCGTATGCCAGCGCGGTGGCATTTCTTAACTGCTTCGGTTACATCTGCCCGCGGCGGGTCCATCATCGCAACCATGCCAAGAAAGGTCAGGTCGGTTTCAATGCTCTCAACCTGGTATTCACTAAGTTCGCGCGGGAGAACACGCGCGGCGGCGGCCAGGACGCGCAGCCCCTGGCGGGCATAGGCGTCATTTCGAGCCATGATGAAATCAACCCATTCAGGGCTGATGGGAATTACCTGATCGTTCACCCGGACGGAGGAGCAGACATCCAAAACCTCACGGATGCCGCCTTTAACGTAAGCCACGCGCTGAAAGTTTCCATCCACGCGCTGCAGGTGAACAACGCTCATGCGTTTACGCCGCGAGTCGAAAGGCAGTTCCGCGACGTTCTGGTCGCTCTGAAGGTCGTCACGGGAATAACCGGCCTTATCCGCCAGGACCAGCAAAGCGGCTTCGGTTGGGTCGCCCAAAACTTTCCAACCGGTTTTTGTGCCGTCCGGGCGTGTTTCGGGCGGGAGCAGCCGGGCGGTGTTGCATTTCGCCTGGGTCAGAATGACCTGACTTAACGCGTACTGGCTGCGGGGGTCCAGCGCGGCGCCGTTTTCGGTGAAAGTTCCTGTTGGTTCGTAGCCTGTGCCGCCAACCGCGATTTCGCGCCCGGCGTAGGATTCGGAAGCATCAGACGCGGGCACCCACACCGTGCGCACGGTCATTTCGTTTTGGGTCAGCGTGCCGGTTTTATCGGTGCAGATAACGTTCGTGCAGCCCAGGGTTTCCACCGCGGAGAGTTTCTTAATCAGCGCGTTGCGTTTTGCCATGCGCTGGGTGCCCATGGCGAGCGCCAGCGTGACGGTTGGCAGCATGCCTTCCGGCACAAAAGCGACCACCATACCCAGCGTGAAGATGAAGCTGTCCAGGAGCGGAATGTTAACCATCAAGCGGGCGGCAATGAGGAAGACAAGACCGACGCCCACGGCGATGATTGTGACAATCTTGGTCGCGTTTTTCATCTCTTTTTGGAGCGGGCTGAGTTCCTCTTTCAAGGCCTGGGTCATCTGGGCGATGTGTCCGAAGTTGGTGTTCATCCCGGTCGCGTAAACGATGGCTTTGCCAGAGCCGGCTGCCACGAAGGTGCCCGCGAATATCAGGTTCGGAATATCCGTGCGGGTCATATCCTCACCGCTGGCAGGTTCTGCCGAGCGATTTACAGGGTGGGATTCTCCGGTCAGCGTGGATTGGTTCACGCGTAAATCAGCGCTGTTCAACAGGCGGCAGTCGGCTGGGATATTATCGCCTTCTTGCAGGAAGATGACATCCCCGGGCACCAAATCTTGCGCGACGATGCTGGCTTCTTCGCCGTTGCGCATCACGCGGGATTGAGACGGCAGGATTTTCCTGAGCGCCTGGGTGGCTTTTTCTGCCCGGAACTCCTGGAAGAAACTGAACCCGCCGTTGATGATGTTTACCGCCCACACCGCGATGCCGAGTTCGGGCATTTTGGCAATAAAGGCGCCTATACCCGCAAGCCACAGCATGATTGCCATCACATGCGTGAAATTTGCCAGGAACTTCAGGATGAGCGGTTTGCCTTTCACTTCCTGGAGGACGTTTGGACCATAAACGCCCAGGCGCAGGGCGACTTCGTCCTGGGCCAGGCCTTCAGGTCTGGAATTTAACTCCTGAAAGAGCTGATCCGGGGTTAATTCCTGAATCCGCTCGATTAATTCTGCGCTTAAAGGGTTGAGCTGAGCTTCCATAGATAATTAATGATAATACTTTCTGAGTGGATGGGAAATGTTAGTTGTCTTTTTTTACCAACGCTCAATCCTACTCTCAATTTGCGGTATGTCAAATTAAATATCGTCCTATGTGAAAGGCATACTGGTTTTCCGCGTGAAATTTTCGGAAAATTAACAATTTAAGGAGGGCACGACCCAACAACTCAGGGCTGCAGGTTCCGCTGGAAGCTTTCCCATTTATCTTGCAGCTGGGGAATGAAGTATTGCTCAAAATACAGATTTCCAGGGTCTGCTTTTCCGCGTCCGACCTGGTAGTGCCCGAGCACATTGGCAGGGTCAATCTGATAAAACCACATCAGTGAAACCACCAGGTCTGTGGTTTTATCGGTTGTTTTCCGGATGGCTTCCGCCATCTCCGGGCTTGCCCAGCCAGCAATCAGCGCGTTATAGTCGTGCCCCGACATTTCAATGTGGATGGAACGGTTGTTATAAGTCACCCATTCGCCCTGGTCGTTGAATTGCGGGGCGGCGCCGCTGCCGTGCAAGACACCGCCCGGATACATTGGCAGCATTTGCAGGATATCATATTGACTGACCGCGAAATGCACGGAATACCATTCTCCCAATCCATGATATGTGCTGTCGGTGTTCCAGTCGCGGGGCAGGTTCGCGGTTTGTCCGTCGGTGTGAATAATGATGAGCTCGGGAATGATGATTTCGTCAACCATGTCTGCTTCGGGCAGCTGTTTATAGGCATCCCCAAAGTAGACCCGCTCTCCTTCGTCAGAATTTTCAAAGCGCGGCGGGACGGGCAGCAGACTGAGCGGGTCCTTTGTGGGCGCCGACGTGGGAGAAGCTGAAAGCTGGGGCGCGGCAGTGCTGGCTGGTGGGGCGGTGGGGGTTGGCGCGGACGTGCTGGTCGGGCTTGGGCTGGGAGCCGCCGCGGGCAATGGCGCGCAGCCAGCTATAAGCAGCAGCGCAGCCAGCAGTATGCTGAGCTTCCCGCGCACGGCTGTCTGGCGCAGGGTGGAGCCACCCGACCGTGTTCCGGCTTGTTTTTTGCGATAGTCCGATAGTTTTCGGGGGTTCATCTCAGCACCTCACCTGGTTTAGCGCAGCAGCCCCGCCAAAACCTCGGCGAACCGTGATATGCTGCTTTCCAACGCGGGGAAATTGCTGCCGACCAGTTCATCCGGTCGGCCGGAAAGGACGATAATCCAGGTTTTCCCCTGGTATTCCAGGATTCCCATATCGCCAACGATTGGCGGTGCGGCGCTGGTCCCGCGTTTATTGTAGAACACAGCTCCGGGGAGCATTTCAGTGAGAGGGCCAAGGTACAAACTATCGTTCTCAGTCCGCACCGCCATCAAGCCTAATAAGTAATCCCGCATAGCCGGGTTCAGAAACTCACCGGTATATAAGCCTTCTAATGCCCGGGTCAGATCCACGGCGCTGGTCCTTCGGGGGTTCAGGCTGGTGTCGGGCAGACCCCAATCCCGCAGGGTGGCAGCACCGACTTTCAGATTATCCGCGTAGATCAGCAGCGCCGCGGCCGCGTCCTCATCGCTGTAGACCACCATGTCCGTCAGCAGGCGGTCGAGCGTTTTGGTGCCGAAGCTGAGGGTTTGCAGGTCGGCAGGGGAGACGCCTTTGGCTTCCAACCCGCGCAAGACCAACAGCGCCAGCGGAATTTTAATCATGCTGGCCGGGTGGAAAAGCGAATAGGGGTTGCTCTCATAAACTGGCGGACTGCCAACTTCCTTAATAATGCCGTACCAAATCGTGCCCTCCGCCAAAACCGCGTCCAAAGCCTGATTGAATTGGGGAATGGCTGCCAGACCGCCTTTGCGGCGCACCAGCATAAAACCGCCGTCCCCGCTCAGGCCGAGGTATTTTACATACGCCAGCCGAACAGGGTCGGTCAGCTCGAAGAACAAGCCGGTACCCGGTTTGGTCGGGTCGTACAGCACTTCCTCCGTGATTTTGAAGCCTTCGCCGCGGTTCAGGTTGGTGACGGTATAGGCCGCGCCGTTTTCGTCCACGCGCGTGACCACCAGCATATGGTCGAAGCCATTATGTTTGACATACAGGTACAGCCAATCGCCCGCTTGCAAGGGATTGGCGCTGAAATCATAATCGCGCACGCTTTGGGTGGTTTGAAAGTAATCATATTCAGACGGTGGGAAGTACTCGCGTTGGAGAACAGACATCCCGGTGCACTTTCCGCCTTCGCGGGCGCAGAGCAGCCAGATATCGCGCACGCTGGTAGTGGCGGGAAGAATGCCGCCGCTGCGCATGATGGCGATGCTGAGCGGTCCGCAGACATTGCGCACGTTTTCGTAGGCTCCGCGGTTGAATTTGATGCTCTTGGCGATGGCATTTGCTTCGGCGGTGGTATCCGCAAGGTAATCAAGGCTGGCGTGGTAGAGGCTATCTTGCAGGGCGGCGACGCGTTCGGCGCTCGGGTCGGGCGCTGGCGCTGTGGTCGGGGTGGGGCTGGGGCTTGTCGGAGATGGGGCGGAAGTAGTGGGGAAGGCGGTGGGGGTAATTGGGATGGATGTGGGGTCCTGGCTTATGGCGTTTGCCGGTGCGCATCCCACCAGGAGCGCGAGGATAATAGGCAGGGAAAGTAAGCCGCGCAGGAGTTTTGTATTGGCTCCGGAGCGCGCAAGCGTAAACACAGGCTTCATGCGGGTTATTATAACGGCTTCCGCGGGCTTTGCCTGGCGGGGCCCAGCTTTCATCATCGCGAGAAGCGCAGCGGCACGGCGGTCTGCCTGTTGTTTACTAACGACAAATAGTCAGGTCCCTTTCGGATGTTACGATGCAAATAACAAATTCTGCGCAGGGGTTCGCAGCAACCAATCGTCGGCGTGGGGACGAATCACGCGCCCAGCCAGCGCGCAGCCTTTTCAGGTAAGTCAGCCAGAAAGCCTTCCATCACGGTGCAGCCGGGCAGGGATTCCATGAACAGGCGTCCGTACTGCTTGCTGAGAACGCGTTTATCCAAAATGGCGACCACGCCGCGGTCAGTCTGGGTGCGAATCAGGCGCCCGAAGCCCTGCCTGAAACGCAAAATTGCCTCAGGCAGCATATATTCGTTAAATGGGTCGTCAAAACTTTCCGAGCGGGCTTCCACAATTGGGTCAGAGGGCACATCAAAAGGAAGTTTGGTAATCACCAGCACCGAAAGCGCCTCGCCGGGCACGTCCACGCCCTCCCAGAAAGAGCGCGTTCCCAGCAGCACCGCGCGCGGAGTTTCCTTGAACACATCCAACAAGGCTGAAGCCGAAGCGCCCTCTCCCTGCTCATAGACGGTGATATCCGCCTTCGCCAGGGGGGCCTCAATCGCGCGGGAGGTCTTTTGCAGCTGGGCGTAAGACGTAAACAGCGCCAACATGCGTCCGCCGGTCGCTTTCGCCAGGCGCAGAATACTATCTTCCGCGGCTTTTTGGAAGGCGTAAGCCTCTTTGGGTTCGGGAACGTCGCGCGCGAGGTAAACAAGCGCGGAGTTTTCGTAATCAAAGGGCGAGCCGACGGTCAACTCATCGGCATCTTCAGCGTTCAACCGGCGGCGAAGGTAATCAAACTCTCCGTGTGTGGTCAGCGTGGCGGAGGTCAGGATGACGCTTTCTTTGGCGTGCCAGAGGGTCTTTTCCATCAGCGCGCCAATCTCGAGCGGGGCAGCCTGGAGCGTCAGCCGGTGCTGCAAAGGGTCGTGCTCCACCCAATAGATGGTGTTTGAGTCCGGATTCATGGTGAGACCGTCCAATTGGGTGTCAATTTCCAGCAGGGTTAAGGTGAGGGTGCTCAGCACCCCCAGCAGGTCTTCCGCTTCTTCGTCTTCAGCATTCATCAACCCGCGCATTCCTTCGCGGACAGATTTAAGCGCGTTGAGCAGGCCGTGAAGGCAGGTTTGGGCGGTTTCCCAGCTGACTTCCACGTCGAACCAGAACGGCGCTTTGCGTTTACTTTCCGTGATGCGTTCCTGTTGGGCGTACTGGCTCTCCGGTTTCCCCTCCCGCAGTTCTTCCATCACGCCGTCCAGGACGCGGAAATAGGCTGTGATGGCATTATCCAGCCGAAAAGCCTGGTCGGTGGCTTGTTCCACGGCTTTCGTCACCGCGGCAAGATCCGACGGCTTCAGTTGGTCATGCGCCAGTGCCAAAAGGCGCCCGAACAAGCCCTGCTCTGCGCTGCCCAGCTCCCGCACCAGGCGGGTGACATCTGGCGCGCGCAAGCGGAATGACATCGCGTCTGTTGTCGCGGATTCCAGGTGGTGGGCTTCGTCCACGATGAGGTAGCGATAATCCGGCAGGATGCGCCCTTCAGCGGCGGTATCCGCCAGGAGCAGGGCGTGATTGACAATCAGAACATGCGCCGCTTCAGCGGCTGTGCGGGCGCGGTAGTAGGGGCAGCGTCCGCCGGTGCGCTTAAGGCAGGTATCCAGTTTACAGCCTTCATCCTCGGCAGACAGGCGGGACCAGACAGTGCGTTCAATTGGTCCGTTCAGGTTGATTTCGTTACGGTCGCCGCTATCACTGGTTTGCAGCCAGACCAGCACCTTTGCCAGCACACGCAGCTCATCAACATTTTCGGGCTGCCGTTTGCGCAGCAGGTTCAGCCGGCGCGGGCAGAGGTAATTGTTCCGCCCCTTTAGCACCGAGACGTTGATATTCAGGTCCAGCGCGGCAACCATGTCGGGAATGTCTTTGTTTACCAGCTGGTCTTGCAGAGCAATGGTGTTGGTGGAAATGACCACCCGTTCGTTGTTTTGCAGCGCCCAGGCGGCTGCCGGAATCAGGTACGCCAGGGACTTACCGGTGCCAGTGCCGGCTTCCACCATCAGGTGCTTCTGCTGAGAAAACGCATCCGCGACGGCGCGCAGCATTTGTACTTGTTGGGAGCGGTGTTCAAACTCCGGAAAGTGGCGGTCAAATTCACCGCCCGGTTCCAACACGCTTGCCAGGCTTTCAGAATCAAGCGGGACGGTTTTGTCTGCCGGAATCAACGGCTTGGTTTGAGTGGGCTTTGCCGCGCCAAATAAGGCGCTTGAATCCGAACTGACTTTTCTCGGACGGATGCCCTGGCGGGATAGCTTTTGGAGCGTCCACCGGAAAGGCAGCTCTCCTTTCCAACCCAAACCTTCGCTCAGGCGCAGAATTTCAGCGACGAGTTCAATCGGCTGCTCTTCCAGCAGCTCCAACAACTGAACATAGACTGCCTGGGTGGCCCGCGCGTCATCCAGCGCGCGGTGCGTGGCGGGCTGCAGCACGCCCAGCTGACTGGCTAACGCACCCAGGTTGTAGCGCGCCGCGCTGGGCATCAAAACGGATGCCAATTCGTAAGTATCCAGGGTAGGGTTCGCGCGCAGGGCGCCCGCCTTGTGCAGGAAAGCCATATCAAAACTGATGTTTTGCCCCAAAATGGGGGCGTCTCCGATAAAATCCACCAGTTCTGGCAGGGCGTTAATCAGCAGCGGGGCGTTCAACACCATACTGTTTGTGATGCCGGTCAGGTTGGTGATAAAACCGGAAATCGGCTTACGGGGGTTGATGAGCGTGGAATATTCCCCTTCCACACGTTTTTCACTGAATTTTACCGCTCCAATCTCAATGACAGCGTCTTGCGCCGGGTCGAGACCGGTTGTTTCCAAATCCAAGGCGACGATGAGAGGCATGCGCAAAATTATACTCTATGCAGCCGCCGCCCGACGGCCCCGCTCGCCTTCGGGCTGGTGTTATACACAAGCTTCGCCAATGAAGCGCCTCTTCATAATCTGGGTATAATTCCATTTGAGAAGGAGTAAAACACACTTGACAACACTATGGACTGTATTGCAATTCGTGATTGTTTTCGGACTGCTGGTATTTTTTCATGAACTTGGGCATTTCCTGATGTCCAAGTCGCTTGGCATCCAGGTGGAAGAATTTGGTTTCGGTTATCCGCCGCGCCTGGTGAAATTATTCAGCTGGAAAGGCACCGACGTAACGCTGAACTGGATTCCCTTCGGCGGTTTTGTGCGCCCCAAAGGTGAGGGCGATGAGACCGTGGAAGGCGGCATGGCTGCCGCGCCCGCCTGGAAGCGCTTTCTCGTGCTGGTTTCTGGCGCAGGGATGAACTTCCTGATTGGCATTCTGGTTTTGGTGCTAATGTTCTCTGCTATTGGCAGCCCGGTGCAAAACCAGGCGCTCATTACCGAAATCTCTCCAAACTCGCCCGCCGCGAACGCCCCTTTGCAAGTCGGGGATGTGGTTACCGCGATTAATGGCAGCAGCTTTGCAGACCTGACGCAGATGAGTAAGCTGATTCAGGAAAGTATTGGCGTGCCGCTCACAATCAGCGTGCTGCGCCGCGGAGAGCGCCTGGATTTGGAGCTGACCCCGCGCCTGAATCCGCCCGAAGGCGAGGGCTCGGTCGGTATCTGGTATACCAATGCCTATGCTCCACTGCCATTCATCAAGGCGCTGGGCAGCGCGTTTCAGGCTTTCGGAAACCAAGCCAAACAGACCATCCTTTTGCCGTACAACCTGATTGCCGGCAAAATTTCGGGGGATGAAGCCCGTTTGGTTGGGATTAAAGGCATCTTCGACATCTTCAGCAACGCCAGCGAGCTCGACCAAAGCAGCGCCGTGGCTGCCGCCACCCCGCTGCCGGTTTTTCGCCTGTCGGTTATCAGCACGGTGTCCATCGCGCTCGGGCTGACCAATCTACTGCCCATCCCCGCGCTGGATGGCGGTCAAATCCTGTTTTTGCTGCCGGAATTTTTGTTCAAGAAGCGCATCCCCCAGAAGGTGGCGAACGCGATAAACTCGGTGTTCTTCATCCTGCTGATTGCTCTGATGTTCTTCATTACCGTGCAGGATTTCCTCCACCCAATCATTCAACCTTAGCGCGGGGCGCGTATGCAGAAAGAAAACACCATCACCGAAGTCATTCAGGCGCTGTTGGATAGCGAAAAAGCGTTTCCGATTTCCCTTCTGTATGCTTTCTCGAACCTGGAACCGCGGGAATGCGCGCAGATTCGCGAAATTTGGGAGCAAATCCCGCTGCAGCGCCGCCGCGCCCTGTTGGAAGACTTGAGTGAGATGGCGGAACGCGATAATTTGATGCTCTTTGAGGAAGTCGGGCGCATCGCGCTGGACGACAGCGATCCCCAGGTGAACATCTCAGCCGTAGACCTGCTCTTTCAGGCGGAAGATACCCGGCTGCTGCCCAAATTCCTGAGCCTGCTCACCGAAAACAAAAGCGAGGATGTGCGCGCGGCGGCCGCCAATGTGCTTGGGCCTTACGTCGCTTTGGGGGAATTTGACCGTATTCATACCTCACTGCATCAGCGCGTGGAAAACGCACTGCTGAAAGCGTATCACGAGGACCCCTCGGAGCTTGTCCGCCGGCGCGCCTTGGAATCCCTGGGCTACTCCAGCCGCGAGGAAGTGCCTGAATTGCTGCGTAAAGCCTACGCCAGCCAGGAACCCGGATGGCTGGAGAGCGCGCTCTTTGGCATGGGTAAATCCGCGGATGAACGCTGGAAAGACCAGGTGTTGGCGCACCTGAAGGACGACAAGCTGCCGGTGCGCCTGCAGGCAGTGCACGCCGCCGGCGAGCTAGCGCTTGCCGAAGCGCGCGCTTTTCTGCTGCGCGCCCTGGAGCGGGAATCCGGAATTGCTGAGCTGCGCCGCGAGGCGATCTGGGCGCTCTCGCAGATTGGCGGTGAGGGCGTGGAGTTGGCTCTGGAACGCTTGTTGGAACGCCTGAACGACGAAGAAGATATTGAAATGGTGGAAGAAGCCCTGGACCAGCTCAGTTTTACCGACGACAAGGAACTCTTTAACCTGATGGACCTGAGCCTGGAAGAAGAAACAGATGCCCAAGGTGCGTTTAGCCTGCCAGACGAAGAGGACGGGGAAGACGGTTGGGAAGGTCGCGGCTACGACCCCCACGAGTGGAGCGCTTACACCAGCGATGACGACAGCGGTCTGGACCTGGAAGACGAGGACGAGGAAGAGGACGAGCTGGACGACGACGAATTTGACGATGACGACCTGCTGTAGGCGGCAGGCAGCCTGAGGGACGCGCTATGGACAGCAGCTCTGAAAGCCCCCAACGCCTGCATGTGCTGGTGGAAGGCCATGTGCAGGGGGTGGGTTTCCGCTACTTCGCGATGGACCAGGCTCGCAGGCTGGGCTTGAACGGCTGGGTGCGTAATCTGCCCAATGGCTGCGTGGAAGCTGAGGCTGAAGGTCCGCGCGAGGATTTACTCGTTTTCCTGGAAGCGCTGGCTGAAGGGCCGGCCGGCTCGGTTGTGCGGAAGGTCAGGCCGGAATGGCTGCCTGCCAGCGGGGAAGAATTCGGTTTTCGCGTGCGGATTTACGATTAGGGCTCAGTCGTCCCGGCCTGCCAACAGGTCCTGCTTCTTCCAGGGGGGCAGGTTGGAATTTTCCGCCATCAGCGCGCGCAGCTCGTAAATCTGGTCGCGCAGCATTGCGGCGCGCTCGAACTGCAGTTCGGCAGCAGCGGCGCGCATTTGCTTTTCCATTTCCTTAAGCATCTTTTCCATTTCCCGGGTTTCCATGCGGGCGGCCAGCTCGCGCGCGCTGCCGCCAGCCTTGCGATCCTCACCCGAGGCAATCGCGAGCTGATCGGTGATATCCCGCACCGCTTTGGTGATGCTGACGGGTGAGATGTGGTGTTCGGCGTTGTAGGCTTCCTGCTTGGCGCGGCGGCGGTTGGTCTCGTCTATGGCGGTTTTCATCGCCTCCGTCATCTTATCGGCGTAGAGGACAACCTCGCCGTTGACGTGCCGCGCCGCGCGCCCGAAGTTTTGGATGAGCGCGGTGAACGAGCGCAAAAAACCTTCCTTATCCGCGTCCAGGATGGCTACCAGCGAAACCTCGGGCAGGTCCAGCCCCTCGCGCAGGAGGTTGATTCCGACGATGACGTCGAAAACGCCCGTGCGCAAATCCCGCAGGATGCTGACCCTTTCGAGGGTTTCCACCTCAGAGTGCAGGTAATGCACTTTGAAGCCCACTTCGGTAAGGTAATTTGCCAGGTCTTCCGCCATGCGCTTGGTAAGCGTGGTGACGAGCGCGCGCTCGCCTTTCTCGATGCGTTTGCGCAGCTCGCCGATCAGGTCGTCAATCTGCCCTTGGGTGGGGCGCACGCTGATTTGCGGGTCCACCAGGCCGGTCGGGCGGATAATCTGCTCCACCACCTGGTCGGCCTTGCCCATCTCGTAGGGGCCGGGCGTGGCGCTGGTGTAAAGCGTGGTGCCCATCATTTTCTCGAATTCGGGGAACTTGAGCGGGCGGTTATCCAGCGCGGAAGGCAGCCGGAAGCCGTAATCCACCAGAATTTCCTTACGGGAGCGGTCGCCGTTGTACATGCCGCGCAGCTGCGGCACCATCATGTGCGATTCGTCCAGCACGAGCAGGTAGCGCGAGGGCATGAAGTCCAGCAGTGTCCAGGGCGGGGTGCCCGCGGCGCGCTGGTCGATGTGGCGGGAGTAGTTTTCGATGCCGGCGCAGGAGCCGACCTCGCGCAGCATTTCCAGGTCGTAGCGGGTGCGCTGTTCCAGGCGCTGGGCTTCCAGGATGCGCCCTTCTTTCTTGAAGTAATCCAGGCGCGCGTCCAGCTCGGCTTCGATATCCGCCAGGGTCTTCTGCATGCGGGGTTCTTCGGTGATGTAATGCTTGGCGGGGTAGATTTCCACCTGGTCCGGCGCTTCAATCACCTCGCCGGTGATGCGGTTCAGGCGCGTGATGGATTCGACCTCATCCCCAAAGTAGCTGATGCGCACGGCTTCGCGTTCGCTGTAAGCCGGCAGGATTTCGAGGGTATCCCCGCGCAGGCGGAACACGCCCGGCTTGAGCTCCATGTCGTTGCGCTGGTACTGGATATCCACCAGCTGCCTGAGGAGCGCGTTGCGGCGGTAAATCTTGCCCTTCTGGATGGTGAGCACGCTCTTGCCGTAGGCTTCCGGGTCGCCCAGGCCGTAGATGGCGGAAACCGAGGCGACAATAATCACATCCTGGCGGGACATCAGGCTGGTGGTGGCCGAGAGGCGCAGGCGCTCGATATCCTCGTTGATGTCAGTTTCTTTTTCGATGTACAGGTCGCGGCGCGGGATGTAGGCTTCGGGCTGGTAGTAATCGTAGTAGGAGACGAAGTATTCCACCGCGTTGTTGGGGAAGAACTCGCGGAACTCGGCGTAGAGCTGGGCGGCCAGGGTTTTGTTGTGGGTCATCACCAGCGTGGGGATTTGGAGCTGCTGGATGACGTTGGCGACCGTGAAGGTTTTGCCGGTGCCGGTGGCGCCCAAGAGCACCTGGTCGCGGCAGCCTTTTTGGATGCCGGCGACGAGCTGGCGGATGGCTTCGGGCTGGTCTCCGGTGGGTTGGTAGGGGGCGTGGAGTTCGAAATCCATGCGGATATTATAGCGGATAAGCGGGGCGCTTGGATGGGGTTAAGGCGTTGGGGGGAGATCTACGGTCAAGGGCTCTCGCTGGTCAGGAGACCAGCGAGAGCAGAGCCCTACCGTCTGTAAAGTTATGAAGACCAGTGTTGGCTGATGTAATTTACCGCTTCTTCCATCTCAAGCGCCCGAGATGTATTGCCAGCTCGGATGTAAAACTCTTGTTGATTATCCAATCTTAGGTAAGCAGGCAACAACGATCTTTCCACATTCAGTTTACAAACTTTTGTTCCATTTATTGGTTCGATAGTTGTCTTGATCAGGGACGAAAACTCCGGTCCTATATTGTCACTGATTAGGTTATTGAGAAGAACCAGAAACTTGTCTTCAGAGTGATCTACAAGTGCAAAATCAAATTCCAAACCGCAAACTGATTTGTTATCTTCTACACCGATAACCAATGTTCCACCCTCAGAATTCAAAAAGGCGACGATAGTTTTCAAGACAGATTTACGGAGGACTTTGTTCTTCTCATTCCTAACGATATCCCATTGAAGTGTGCTCTTGAACTCCAGGTTTACACTTTCTCCTAATGCTACGATCTCCAAAATCGGTTTATCTTTGACCTTTACTGGTTTGCTAACCAGTGATCTAAGGTATTCATTGTACTTAATCGCAATTAGCTGGCGTCTTGCTTCAAGAAAATCGGGATACTTTTCGATTCTCCACAATTCAGGCTGCATAGGTATAAAGTGTTTCGAAAGCGCTCCGGGGTACTTCGATTCAATTTCAGGTAGGTATTCTTCAGGTAACGCGTTTGAAATTGATAGATTGGTATCGGCGGTTAAGAAAGCTCTATTCGCAATTTCATTAACTACTTTGCGATGCAGATGGTTATCCACATCATATCCATTCTCGTAAAGGATCGAGATTGGGAAAATATGATGACTGTGGACGTGATAGGGACCTTTTGGTTTTATCGATAGTGAAACCCCATTGAACCAATCTACAGCTCCATTTGCTTTTGCGAGTATATATGACATTAGGTAAAGAGGATGAGACGCAGTTCTTCCTTCTAGGTCATTAGGCTTTACATCGATTCTGCCACGTTGGTCAACCAGGGCATCTATCAGCTTACCCCAAGGGTTACTCTCACGCATAACTGTAGATACGTCGAAATCAAGTCTCTGGTCAGTTTGCCCGCTATATCGCCCCCAAGTTAGTGCCGAGTAAATAAAATGAAGAGCCTGATTTAAGCTTTTTTCATCTTGAAACTTCTCACCGTGCAAACCTAAGTAGGCAACAATAGGGACAAGGACGTTGGTCGTGCTCATGTCATCTGTCGAGTGGATATAACCTCTACTGGGAAGTATAGTTACAAGATAGTCTAGGATTTTGGAGAGTTTGTTCCAGCCTTTCATTAAATTTTCTTTTGGCTCTGTGTGGATGGTTTCATATAGGGCGCGGTGTGAAACGGTTGTAGTGAGGCAGCGAGTGATGAAAGAAAGTATGAATTTGAAGTTTTGCTTGTCAAGCACTTCAATTTTTTCTTTGATCACCCTGCGCGCCAGGGGCCATTTCCCAACGACATGGGTTAGTGCTAATTCTGCATCTGTTAACTTTGTGCCCTGGCTGTTGACAAGGTCAAAAATATCAATAGCTTCTTCTAATTTTGCTGAAGCTGGAATCATCAGGGCGGGCATATCTTTTTCGTTAATATTTTTTAACCTAGTTAGATTTCCCTGGAATTTTTGAGCCATGGTAAATTTTTCTGCATCGGTACCAGCTATCCCTGCTGCAATTTGGAAAACATTTATTGCGCTGCTATCATTGAAACAATCAACGACACTCACCCAAAGTGGATCATTCTTCATGAAATTTGTTTGATAATATTGAAATTCGCAGGAATCCAAATTAAAAAATAAATCACGGGGGTCCGTCCCTATATCCTCGATCTTATAGTATGGAGGGATTTGTCCGTAAATTAACATATATAGGGTGGTTAGTCTTTGCTGTCCATCCAGAATTATTTGATAAGAGTTTGACTGTTTAAGCATTTTCACATTCTTTAATTCTGGAGGTGAATCTGTCTTCCAAAATAAAAGCGAACCAACGGGGTAATCTTTAGTAAGGGAAGATATCAATTTTTTGGCTTGATCCCTACTCCAAACATACTCTCGTTGGAATTCAGGCAATACAAGATCTTTTATTTTTATGGAATATAGCAGATCACTAATCTTCATGATATTTCGTCCTTATCTATTGTGTTTGGTTTCATTAACGACTTGCGCAAATAATTAAGAAGTCTCATTAAATTGCTAATCTACAACAACAAGAAAAACTGCGTTTTAGGTCAAAATTTTCTGTACGAAAACTAAACTTGGTAAGGTTTAGATAATTTCCAATTATATATTGATAGTAGTGCTTTACTTATTTTCTCTGCATCCTTACCCCCCCAGCAGGTCCATTTGCCCGCTGGAGCCGCCTTTTTCCCGGCGGGCGCGGCGGAAGGTCTGGTTTACTTGCTGAATGGGGGGCATATCAATTTGTTTCCCATCCAAAAGTTCGGCGATGGTCAGGATTTGCACACGGGGGTAATCCCGGTTCCAGGTCTCCGAATGGTAATAGCCGGCCTGAGCCGCTTCGGCGCGCATCGGTTTTGAAGCCTCTTCAAGGCTGAGGTACACTCCAATTTCAGCCTTTTCACGCTCCAGCACGCCAATCAGGTCGCGGATGTGGCTGACGTTGACATGCGAGCCGCCTTTGACGGATAGAATGACCTGCTTGGTCTTGCCGGAGTTGTCGTCGTGGAAGTAAATCCGGCCGTCAATGCCGTGGTCAGCGCCTTTTTTCTGGTCGGCAGACCTTGCGCCGACTAAGCCTAATGCCCAGAATTGGAACTGATATTTATCTTGTTCCGCCAGCGTTCTGGCGTCGTCCACGGTGGTGGGTTCGCCGATGACCTCGTACTTCAGGCTGTCCCCAAAGGCGTCTTCCATGCGGCGTTTTATCAACCCGATGGCAAGGTGGGTGATATCAATGCCAATCCACTGCCGCCCCAACTTTTGCGCGGCAGCGATGGCCGTACCGCAGCCGCAGAAGGGGTCCAAAACAGTTCCCGACTCAGGACACGAGCACTGAATTACTCTACTTAACAAGCCTAAAGGTTTTTGCGTTTGGTACCCAAGCCTCTCAGGAGTTGTTGTTCCAAGCCATGCTACATCTTGATCTATTCCATCATCAGTTCCATAAACGGTTCTTTCAGTGTATGGTTGGTAAGCCCAAATGTCCTGTAATGGTTGCCCCTCATTGTCCGCTAGATATCGAACTGGAGTAGGCCATGCAGCACCTTCTTTTATTTCAATCAACCCGTTTTCATACAGCATATCAAGTTTTGCCAATGTCCCTAACGATGCAAATTCAGATGGCATTTTTTCAGTTAAGAATCCGGGTACTGCCCAATGACGTTTCTTATCAGACGGTCTGAAACCTCGCCATTCTGCACCCGATTCACCCGATGTTGCTCCTGGTCCGGTTAACACATTGCCACCACTTGTGAACTTGAACCTACCATCAAGATCTTGTTTATACCTCGTCTCTACATGCCCTTTCATGTAAGGCTTTAATTGGTTTTTGAAGAAGTAATTGCCTGTTTTAGTATAGAAAAGTAAAGTGTCATGAATTGGGCCAAAACTTTTTACTGCGCCATGCGCTCCAGTTCTACGCCAGATAATCTCATTTCTGAAATTCTCTGCCCCAAAGACCATATCCAGCAGCACTTTCAGGTAATGGCTGGCGGTTGGGTCGCAATGCAGGTACAGGCTGCCGGTGGGTTTCAACACCCGGTGCAGCTCTTTCAACCTCGGCGCCATCATGGTCAGGTACGCCATCATGTTGCTATCACCCAAAATCAAATTAAACGCCCGCAGCGCGTCCGCAATCGGTCCACCTTTTTCCACCTCGCGCGTGTAGGTCTGGATGGCATTTTCATCCCACTGCCATGTGTCCTCAAAAGCGTGAATTTGCGCGCTGGACTGCTTGCCGTCTTTCTGGGCGAAAAGCACGTTGTAATTGGCGTTGGAATTGAATGGCGGGTCCAGGTAAATCAAATCCACCGATTCATCCTTGATATGCCGTTGCAGAACCTCAAGGTTATCCCCATAATACAGCGTATTCATTGCGTCCACTCCCATTTTCTACGACTGATTAACAGAATTATACCCGTTCCCTCCCTCTACTGACGTTTGACATTCGCCTCGTTAACCTGTACACTGAATCTAGTAAGCCAATTTTACAGAAGGAGTATATTATGGCATTCAGTTTCAAGAACTCTAAGGGTAAGGAATACTTTCTCCATATGAAGAAAGTGGTCCGCGCCAGTGGGAAAGCGACCGAGTTGTTCTACTTCTCCACTGACCTTCGCAAAGGCGAAACCGTGGACGCCGTCCCGGCTGGCAAAGTCGTCATCGAGCTGCCTTCGGGCCTGCCCGTCCTCAAGAAAAAGTAAATCCCGCACGGGCGGTTTGCTCCGCCCAACGCCCTTTCAAACCGGCAGGCTTGCCCTGTCGGTTTCATTTTGCCCCTTTCTGGCACAAAGCTTGCATCCTAAACTGCAAGATTACCGCGCAAGATTGGAGAAGACCCATGTCAAAAAAGATACGAATTAGCACCGCACTGCTCCTGCTGCTCATCGCGCTGCTTTCGGCCTGCCAGCGCCCCTATTCCAAGGCGCCGGTGGCTACCCCCCAGGTGATTGACTCGGCCAGCACGCCGCTGCCCGTGGACCAGCAGATTTTGAACGCCACGATGACCGCCCAGGCGATTATGGAAAAATTCAACCAGCCGACCGTGATGGTGACCAACGCGCAGGGAACCGCAGTGGTGGCGACCGCCGCTGGCATTTTGCTGCCGACCAACACGCCGGTGCCCAACCCGACCGCCACGCCGCTGCCGGCCACGCCCGTGATGACCCGCCCGCTTACGCACACCGTGCAATCCGGCGAGACGATTTATTGCCTGGCGCGCCGCTACGACGTGGACCCGGCCGAGATGCTGGCGCTGAACAACTACGAAAGCTGGCTGAGCATTGGGGATGTGTTGGACGTGCCGCAGAGCGGGAGCTGGCCTGGCGGAGACCGCGCGCAGCTGCCTCACCCGGATACCTGGACCGTTTCCGCCGGCGAGACTGTGTACAGCATCGCCTGCGAGTACGGCGACGTGTGGCCCGAGGCGATTATCGCCGTGAACGGCCTGACCGCGCCGTATGAGCTGCAAGCCGGGCAGGTGCTGCAGATTCCGTAAGCCTTTTTGCGATTTGATGAGCCGGAGGACGCGCTTGCCCTCCGGCTTTTTGTTTGCGAGGATTGCGAGGCCGGATACTGCGCGCGGGCAGGCTGCTTTCGGGTAGAATCAGCGGGGAGCGAGGTGAAAGCATGCACAGACGAATTGCGCGCGATGAAGCCGACCTGCGGGCGGTGCGGGAGCTGGCGCGGGCGCTGCCCGGACCGACCACTATCCCCGACCTGGAAGAACGCCTGCTGATGCCCTCAATCTGGGAAAATCTGAGCCTGTGGGAGCAGGGCGGCAGGCTGGCGGCTTTTGCCTTCGTGGACAGCTACAACAACCTGAACTTCGAAATCCTGCCAGAGACGCGCAGCCCCGAACTGGAAGACGCGCTGGTGGCATGGGCGACCGAGCTGATGCGGGAACGCAACTTGCGGGCAGGCGCGGAAGACACCCTGGACGCCTGTTTTTCCCCTTCGGATACCTGGCAAATTGCCATGCTGCTGCGCGGCGGATTCGCGCAGCAGAGCATCCGCAGCCTGCGCTACAGCCGCGAACTGAGCGCGCCGCCTGCGGTGGGCGCATTCCCCGCTGGCTTTTCCTGGCGGCCTGTTCTGGGGGAGGGCGAAATCCCAGCGCTGGTGGAACTGCATCGCGCGGCTTTTGGCACCCAAAACATGGATGAAGAGCAGCGCTTGGCAATCATGCGCTCGCCGGAATATTGCGCTGAGTTGGACCTGGTCGCGCTATCGCCTGAAGGCCGGCTGGCCGCGTTTTGCATCGGCGGAATCTCCGTGGATGAGCCCGGTCTGGGTTACACCGACCCCATCGGGACGCGCCCGGAATACCAGGGGCTGGGCCTGGCGCGCGCGCTGGCGGCACGGTGCATAGCCGGCCTGTACGCCCGGGGGGTGCGCTGCGTGCGGACCGGCACCAGCAGCGAAAATTTGCCCATGCAAGCCCTGGCGCATGCGCTGGGATTTACGCTGGAAAGCGAACAAATCTGGTTCTCAAAAATTGTGGGCTGACGCAACGAAAGGACAGCATGAAATCACACGAAATCCTCTCCCGGAAGAAAGTTTTGGAGGCGCACGCCTTTGACGTCGTGCAGGTCGGGTTCCGCTTGCCGGATGGGCGCGAACGGGCGTACGACCTGGTGGACCACGCCAACGCGGTGACGCTGCTGCCCGTGACGGCGGACGGGGAGGCGCTGCTGGTGACGCAATACCGGATTGGGGCGGAGGGGCTGATGCTGGAGCTGCCGGCGGGTGTGATGGACCCGGGCGAGCAGCCCCTGGAGAGCGCGCGCCGGGAACTGCGCGAGGAAACCGGCATGGACAGCCGGGAGCTGGTGGAATTGGGCGGGTTTTTCATGGTGGCAGGATACTCGAATGAGTACATGCACGCCTATCTGGCGCTGGATTTGAGCGAGGCACCGCTGGAGCAGGATGAAGACGAATTCCTGGAGTTGGAGCGCATGCCGCTCGCGGAACTTTATCGCCGGGCTTTCGCCGGGGAGCTGACGGACGGTAAAACGATGGTGACTTTGATGCTGGCGCTGCCGGAGCTGAGCCGGCGCTTCCCGGGGCTGGAGGAGCTGGGGAGGATGTGATGACGATACCTGCGTGGACGTAGGGGCGAAGCATCCTGAATTCGTAAAACGGATCAGCCATTGCCTTTATCGGGGATGCTTCGCCCCTACCCGTAGACATCGAAGAACTGGCTTTTTAGTCTGCTGATTGTGTCAGGTTGAAGGACGCAACCTGACCTACAACAGACCCTCATCAGTCTCGCTGCGCTCGCCAACTTCGCGTCCGGCACGCCAGCAGCCACCTGGGGAAACGCGAAAATGTCTCGGCACTCACGCGTTTGTTCTGAACGCCAACACAGAATCACACTCCGCGCTTTACGCCTACCAAAATCATAAGAATCCCCTCAAATTTGTGAAAATAAGATACAATAAGTCAGAAAATATCAGCCACTCAAATGAGTGGTAGTTTAGTGCGACCCAAAACAAGCTCCCGGGGAAGACCGGGGTATTTTAAGGAGACAACGAATGAAACATCAGATGGTCATGACCGACGGCAACGAGGCGACTGCGCATGTCGCTTATCGGCTGAATGAAGTAATCGCGATTTACCCGATTACGCCGAGTTCGGCGATGGGTGAGTTCGCCGATCAGTGGATGGCGGAACGCGTCCCTAACTTATGGGGAACCGTCCCCTCTGTAGTCCAGATGCAGTCCGAAGGCGGCGCGGCTGGCGCAGTGCACGGCGCTTTACAAGCTGGCGCGCTTTCCACCACTTTTACAGCCTCTCAGGGGTTACTCCTGATGATTCCGAATATGTACAAGATCGCCGGTGAATTGACCTCCACGGTTTTCCACATTTCCGCGCGGTCATTGGCAGCCCAGGCGCTTTCCATCTTTGGCGACCACCAGGATGTGATGGCTTGCCGTCAGACTGGTTGGGCGATGCTCTCCAGCGGTTCCGTTCAGGAAGCGCAAGACTGCGCCCTGATCAGCACAGCCGCCACCTTGCGCTCACGCGTCCCCTTCCTGCACTTTTTCGACGGTTTCCGCACCTCGCATGAAGTGAACAAAATTGAGCGTATCTCAGACGAGGAACTGCGCGCGATGATTGATGATGAGTTAATCATCGAACACCGCAAACGCGCCCTGACCCCCGAAACGCCGGTTGTGCGCGGCACCGCCCAAAACCCGGATGTTTATTTCCAGGGACGCGAGACGGTAAATAAGTATTACGATGCCTGTATTGATGTCGTTGAACAGGAAATGGCCAAGTTCAGCAAACTGACCGGCCGCCCATACCACATCATGGAATACTACGGCGCTCCCGACGCGGAACGCGTGATGATTATCATGGGCTCCGGCGCGCAGACAGCCAGCGAGACCGCGGAACTGCTCGCCAGGAAGGGCGAAAAAGTGGCGGTGATTTATGTGCGCCTATACCGTCCATTCTCCATCAAACACCTGATGGCTGCCCTGCCCGCCACCGTGAAGAAAATCGCGGTGATGGACCGCACCAAAGAATCCGGCGCGCTCGGCGAGCCGCTCTACCAGGATGTGGTCAATGCCATTTCTGTGGCTCTGGATGAGGGCAGTGCGCCCTTCCAGCACAAGCCGGTCATCATCGGCGGACGCTACGGCTTGTCCTCCAAGGACTTCACCCCCGCCATGGCGAAGGGCGTCTTTGATGAGCTGAAAAAAGACCATCCCAAGCGCCAGTTCGTGGTCGGGATTGAGGATGATGTCACCCATCTGAGCATTTCCTACGACCCGACTTTTGAAGCGCTCGGCGACGACGTCATCCAGGCCATGTTCTTCGGTCTGGGCTCCGACGGCACGGTTGGCGCGAATAAAAACTCCATTAAGATTATCGGCGATGAGACCGAAAATCACGCTCAGGGCTACTTCGACTACGACTCTAAGAAATCCGGCACCGTCACGGTCTCTCACCTGCGCTTTGGTCCCAAGCCGATAAAAGCTCCGTATCTGATCTCTGAAGGCGAAGCCACCTTTGTGGGCTGTCACCAGCTCAGCTTTGTGGACCGCTTTGACATGCTGAAGTATGCCCGCAAGGGTTCGGTTTTCCTCCTCAACAGTATTTATGGCCCGGATGAAGTCTGGGATACCCTGCCCAAACAGATGCAGCGGGATTTGATTGAGAAGGAAATTGAGTTTTACGTCATTGACGCGTACTCCGTGGCGGAGAAGACCGGCATGGGGCAGCGTATCAACACCATTATGCAGACCTGTTTCTTCGCCATCAGCAAAATCCTGCCCCGGGACGAAGCTATCGCGGCAATCAAGCACTCCATTGAGAAAACCTACGGCAAACGCGGCGAAGCCGTCGTTAAAAAGAACTTCGCCGCCGTAGACGACGCGATCGCGAACATGCACAGAGTGAAGGTGCCTGCCCAGGTCACCAGTACCATCGAACGCCACAACCCGGTGCCCGCGAACGCGCCGGATTATGTAAAGGAAGTGATTGGCACGATTATCGACCGCAAGGGAGATACGATTAAGGTCAGCCAGATGCCGGTGGACGGCACCTTCCCGACTGGCACCACAAAATGGGAGAAACGCAATATCGCCCTCGAGATTCCGGTCTGGGAACCCGACATTTGTATCCAGTGCGCGCGCTGCTCTTTTGTGTGCCCGCATGCCGCCATCCGCGTCAAAATCTACCCGACCGAACTCCTGAAAGACGCCCCCGAAGCCTATAAATCCACAGCTTCCAAGGCGCGTGAATGGAAAGAGGGCTATTCCTGGACCGTTCAGGTAGCCCCGGAAGACTGCACCGGCTGCGGCTTGTGTGTTCAGAACTGCCCTGGGAGGGACAAGACCGATCCGAACCGCAAGGCGATTAACATGGCTCCCCAGCCTCCCATTCGCGAACAGGAAATCAAGAACTGGGATTACTTCCTCTCCCTGCCAATGTTGGACCGCACCACCATCTCCACGCATCTCATCAAGAATTCGCAGCTGCTTGAGCCGCTGTTCGAGTTCTCTGGCGCTTGCGCGGGCTGCGGCGAGACCCCATACATTAAACTTGCCACCCAGTTGTTTGGCGATCGCATGGTCATCGCCAACGCCACCGGTTGTACTTCAATTTACGGCGGCAACCTGCCCACCACCCCCTATACCACGAATCAAGACGGGCGCGGACCGGCATGGTCGAACTCCCTGTTTGAGGATAACGCCGAATTTGGCATGGGCATGCGCCTGACGATTGATAAACTGGCTCAGTATGCCCGCGAACTGCTCGCCAAACACGCCGCAAAAGTGGGCGCCGAACTGGCGGATTCCATTTTGAACGCCACCCAGAAATCCGAAGCTGAAATCAATGAACAGCGCAAGCGCGTGGGTGAACTGAAAGCGGCTCTGGAAGGCAAGACCGAACAGGAACTCAAGAACCTGCTTTCCGTCGCGGATTACCTTGTGCGTAAGAGCGTCTGGATTATCGGCGGGGACGGCTGGGCCTACGATATTGGCTACGGCGGCTTGGACCACGTGCTGGCTTCCGGCCGGGACGTGAACGTGCTCGTGCTGGATACTGAAGTCTACTCCAACACCGGCGGTCAGTCTTCCAAGGCAACCCCGCGCGGCGCGGTGGCAAAGTTTGCGGCCGACGGACGGGACAAGCCGAAGAAAGACCTTGGCTTGATTAGCATGAGCTACGGCAATATTTACGTGGCGCGCGTGGCGATGGGCGGCAGTGACAACCAGACCCTGCGAGCGTTCGTGGAAGCTGATTCTTACGAAGGTCCCTCGCTGATTATCGCCTACAGCCACTGCATCAACCACGGCATAGACATGTCCAAGGGTCTGGTCCAGCAGAAGCTGGCGGTAAACTCCGGCGCCTGGCCGCTCTACCGCTACGACCCGCGCCTGGCAGTGGAAGGCAAGAACCCGCTGCAGTTGGATTCCAAGGCTCCGAACATCAAGGTGTCGGAATACGCGTACAACGAGACTCGCTACCGCATGCTGCTGCAATCCGACGAGGAACGGGCGGAAATGCTGATGAACGAGGCTCAGGCAGACGCGGACCGCCGCTGGTCGCTCTATGAGCAGATGGCAGCCATGGATTACTCATTTGGCAAGAGCGCCGAAGAAGAAGCGCCGCAAGCCTGAAACGGAAATAGAGCCCTTCCCCTAAAACCCCGGGTGGAAGCAGGCGCGTAAATAAGGTAAAATAAGCGATGACGTGTTTTCCCGCGTCATCGCTTTCTATTCCATTACCCAAAGGAGGAGAAATGGCTGATCTGAAAACAAACTACCTGGGTTTGGCATTAAAAAACCCTCTGGTGGCGGGCGCGTCTCCTTTCTCTACACAGCTTGAGCTCGTCCGACAGCTGGAAGACAGCGGCATCAGCGCGTTGGTGATGCATTCACTCTTTGAAGAAGAGGTGACGCATGAAAGCCTGGAACTGGATTACTTCCTGAATAAGGGCACGGAAAGCCAACCCGAAGCGCAAACGTATATGGTGGAACCGCGGAAAATTGAGAGCATCGCGGATAAATACCTCCTTCAGCTCCAGAAAATTAAACAAAGCGTGGACATTCCCGTGATCGCGAGCCTGAACGGCGTCACGCCGGGAGGGTGGGTGCGGCTGGCGAAAGACCTCCAGGCTGCCGGAGCGGACGCGTTGGAACTTAATATCTACGCGCTGGTGACAGACCCAACGATAAACTCGGATTTGGTGGAAAAAAACCGCATCACCCTCATCCAGGAAGTTTGTAAAAACGTGAGTATCCCTGTCACTGTTAAGCTTTCCCCTTTCCTGACCACCCTGCCGCACTTTCTGGCGCGGGCGTATAAATCCGGGGCGGAAGGTTTCGTGCTCTTCAACCGCTTCATGCAGCCGGTTTTTGATATTGAAACGCTTGAAGTTGAGCGAAAAACGCCTCTCAGCACCAAGGCAGACCTGGCGCTGCCGGCGAGATGGATTGCTATCGCGTCTTCCCAGTTGGATGCCGACTTCGCGCTCAGCGGGGGGGTGCACTCCCCGGAAGATATGGTGAAAGCCCTCATGGCGGGCGCAAAGGTGACTTATGTGGTCTCCGCGCTGCTTCAAAATGGCATTAAATACGCGGCACGGCTGCTTTCCGGAGTGAATGCCTGGATGGATGAGAATGGGTATGAATCTGTGGACATAATGCGCGGCACTTTACGCCTGGATAAGATTGAAAACCCCGCGGCTTATGAACGCGCGAACTACCTGCGCACGTTAAAATCATTCGATGAGCATTTGCTCTGATACATGACCGCCTTGGCGTTTTATTCAAATACGAATTATGGGCGTTGTTGACGAAATTAAAGCACGGCTCGACCTGGTGGATTATGTCTCCCAGTCTGTTAAGCTGCGCCGTACCGGCAAGAACTACATAGGCTTTTGCCCCTTCCACAGCAACACGCGCACACCCGCTTTTGTCGTTTTTCCGGAAAGCCAGACATGGCGCTGCTTTGGCCAGTGCAATGAAGGCGGGGATCTGTTCGGTTTCGTGATGAAGAAGGAAGGCTGGGACTTTACCGAAACCCTGCGCATCCTGGCTGAAAAAGCCGGTATTCAGCTGAGCTCCCAACCCAGAGTGGATGAGGCAGACGCTCAGACGCGCGAAAACCTCATTCGGGTGCTCGAAGAAGCGGCGCAATTTTACCGCGCCCAACTGCTCGAAAGCGAAGCCGGAAACGCGGCGCTCGCCTATCTGCGGCGCAGAGGGCTGACAGACGCCACGATAAAAATTTGGGGTCTCGGTTACGCTCCCGAAGGATGGGAGGAACTGAGCAAGCATCTCAGCCGCAAAGGGTATACCAAAGAACTGATGCTGCGCGCCGGTTTACTCACCGAACGCGATGACGGCGACACTTACGATAAATTCCGCCACCGCCTGATGTTCCCAATCAGGGATACCTACGGCAAGATGGCGGGCTTTGGCGGGCGCGTCCTCCAGCCTGATGACGTCCCGAAATACCTGAACTCTCCGCGCACGGAACTGTTTGACAAAGGGCGTCTGCTGTATGGGTTGGACCTGGCGCGCCAGGAAATCCGTAAAACGGAACAGGCTGTCATCGTGGAAGGCTACATGGATGTGATTGGCTTGCACCAGGCGGGTTTTGGAAATGCCATTTCGCCGATGGGCACCGCGTTGACCGAAGACCAGTTCCGGCTGCTAAAAAAGTTTACCCGCAATATTGTGCTGGCGCTGGATCCGGATGTGGCCGGGGAGAAAGCAACCCTGCGCGGCTTGGAAACCGCCCGCAAATCGATGGACCAGGACGACCAGCCAACCTTCAACTCGCGCGGTTTGCTGCATTTTGAAGGGCGCCTGAAAGCGGATATCCGGGTGACTTCCCTGCCCGAGGGGCAAGACCCGGACGAAATCGCGCTGGCGGACCCGGACGCCTGGCGGAAGATTGCCGCGGAAGCCAAACCAGTGGTAGTGCATGTGATGGAAACTCTGGCAGCCGCCCGGGATATCAATGACGCGAAAGTGAAACGCGAAATTGCCGCCCAGGTCTTGCCGTTGATTGAAGACGTTGGCGACGCGGTGGAACGGGACGCGTACCGTCAACAACTCGCCCGCTTACTGCGTGTAGACGAACGCTCTTTGGTGCTTGCCAATCCAATTCAACGCCGCAGCAGGCGCGGAGCCGAAGAACGCGGCAGGACGGAACTTGAGACGAGTTTGAACGCTATCACCGAAAAGGCTCGCAGCAATCGCTTGCTGGAAGGGCAGGCTCTGCGGACGTTGGTACAGCAGCCGTACTCACTTAACGAACTCAATAAGTCCCTGGGGCTGTTGGGTATTCTGCAGCTTAGCGAGGGCGACTTTGTGGAGAGTGATTTTCGGCAGGTATTCGGCATCATCCTCAACAGCATACGGCAAGACTTGTTGAACCCGGAAGATTACCTGGCGGAAAACCTGCCGGAAAGCTTCAGCGTTGATGACGCGGCTGAGATGCTCGAAAAGTCCCGGCCGCCCAGCCAGGAGAAACGCCTTGCGGACCAGGTGCGCACCGTTTTGCGCCTCAAACGCAGCCACCTGGAGACGCGTATCCAGGAAATTCTGTTTTTGCAGTCCGAATTAGAGGAGAAACGCTACACAGCCGAAGAAGCGGAAGTGCTGCTCACCGAACTGATTGTCCAACGCCGGGCTTTGGACGAAGCAATGAAATCCAAGCTGGCCGGGGGGGACGGCACGGAGGAACACAAACCTAAACGCAAACTGGTGATTAGGGGGAAACTGGCTGATGGATGATGACGTTCAATTTGATTCCGATGACGAAGAAAGCTTAAGCGGTCGGGAAGCTGCTCCCGCGAATTTGACTTCCTCTGAAGACTTCAACCAGGAGGAGAGCGGGAGCCAATCTGAAGAACCAATCCAACTCTATTTGCGCGAGATAAATCGCAGCCGTTTATTGCAGCCTGAAGAAGAGTATCAGCTGGCAATTTGCGTTCAGGCGGAAAAAATCCTGAAACTGTTTATCAAGCCTGATGAAACGTTAAATCTTGCCAGCCTTTACGCGTCGGTCTTTTTGTTGGCGGATAAGGTTTCGGCCGCGGCAGCACAAACGCAAACAGCTGCTCCGGATTTGGCTTCGGTTATGGGTGAAGCCCTGGCGCTGCGTAGAGATTATCAGAACGCTTTGCCTTCTTTCACGCACAAATACCTGCGCGACGAACGCTGGAAGCAAGATCCGGATTGGCAGACGTTGGCGAATCTGTTGTCATCCTTTCTGACAGCGGTTTACCTGCTTCCGGTGGGTTATTTAGAGAATGTCGCGAAAAGCACGGCCGAAAACAAACGGATGCCCGCCTGGACAGACCTGGCGGATATACAACCTGCGTTGGAAGACCAGAAAACCAGCATCCAGCAGGTGCGCGAAATTGCCCGACTGGCCCGGCGCGATTTGGTTGAATACAACTTGCGTCTGGTGGTGAGCGTGGCGAAACGATACACTGGTCGGGGCATCAACCTTGAAGATTTGATTCAAGAAGGAAATATGGGCTTGCTGCGCGCGGTAGAAAAATTTGACCCGGCGCGGGGGTTTCGCTTCAGCACTTATGCCACCTGGTGGATCCGGCAGTCCATCAGCCGCTATATCCTGGAATATGCCCGCACCATCCGCATCCCGGTACACATGGTGGAATCCATCAGCAAGTTAATCAAGATTCAGCATTCCCTGGTTCAAGAGCTTGGGCGTGAACCGAATTTCGCGGAGCTGGCGGCTGCCTCTGATTTGCTGTCGGAAGAAGACCGGCTGAAAATCCGTGAAAACATGTTCTCGCGCGAGAAGCTCCCGTCGGATTTGCTGCACCGCTGGGACGAAGCCACCATCAAGGTTGAGCAAATTCTGAAATCCAGTGAAGAGCCTGTTTCGCTGGAGAGCCCGGTTGGGGACGAAGAAAACAGCACGCTTGGCGATTATATTGAGGACATAGACGCGCCCGAACCAATGGAAGCCGTCATTTTGGTGAGTTTGCGGGAGAGCGTGCAGGAATCTTTGGCGAATCTTACCGATAAAGAACGCGAGATATTGGAGTTACGCTTCGGGCTGTTGGATGGGGTTTACCATTCCCTTGAGGAAATCAGTGAGAAATACGGACTTACCCGCGAACGCATCCGCCAGATTGAGAGTTCGGCGCTGCGCAAGCTGCGCGAACCTCGCCGGATGAATTCTCTGCGGGATTTCTTTCAGAGTACCTGAGTTTATGCTTCGGCGCCAGGCGGTGAAGCGTTCCCTCGAATTTCTGGCGAGAACGCTCCTGGAATTCCGCGTGCCGCGCGCGGCTCGCCTTCATACCGGACAACGGAAACCCCAAACCTGCTCTGTTTCGTTATAATATTATTAACCCTGCTAAAACGAGCTCTGCCGGCAGCCGGGATAGCCATACAACGCACGAAAAACCCGGCCCTAACTGCTGGAGCGAGGAACCAATGCCTGAAATCAACTGTCAAGACCTGCCAGACAGCCAGGAACTGCCTCTCTATCAGCGTGTTTACCAGATGGTCAGGCAAATCCCAGCGGGAAAAGTGGCGACCTACGGTCAAATCGCGCGCTTGGTGGGCGGCTGCACGGCGCGTATGGTGGGCTACGCCCTATCCGCGCTGCGGGACGGGCGCGACCCTTTGGTCCCCTGGCAGCGGGTCATCAACGCGAAAGGGCGCATCAGCCTGCACGGCATCAGCTCCGTGGAGCAGCGTTTCTTGCTGGAAGACGAAGGCGTGTTTTTTGACGCCGCTGACCGGGTCGATTTTGACAAATACGGCTGGGAGGGGCGAGTTGATTATCGCGATCGCCGGCGGAAGGCTTAAACACTGATGACCACTGAAATACCGCTTTCGCTGACCTATCACGCGCTCCTGGCTGACTTTTCTGTGCTGGTGATGCCCGTTTTGGAGCGGAACGAGGAGAAGTATGCGCTGCCCTTGGGTCTTTGTTATCGCTTGCAGCAAACCTCGCAAGCTGAGCAGCCAAAGCCTTTGATGGTGAGCATCAGCTCGCGTGTGGGCGAACTGCGCGCGTCAGCGCTGCGAACAAGCCCGCACTACCTGCTTGTACAGTCTGAGCCCTTGTGCGAACTGGCTCTCGACCTGCTAGCAAATTCGCTCGCGGAACGTGGTATTGCGCTTCCGGGCGTAAATGGCATATCAGACGCAAGCGACTGCTTTGCCCGCTCTTGGGAGAGGTACACGAGCGCCGCGGCGAGCCTGGAAACACGCCAGCGGGCGTATACCCTACGGGAACTGAAACCTCAGCAAAAGCCCTTGGGAAAATTGATAAGAGCGCAGCCCGAAGACGCGATACTCGTCCTTGAATGGCTTCTCGCGATGATCGCTGAAACCGGTTCGGCTAATCAGTCCGCCTGGACGATAACCGAAGTCAGCATGCTTATTAAAGACGGGAATGCCTGCCTGTGGCGCGTGGGAGAGGAGCAGGCGGCGATGGCATTTTTCAACCGCCCCACGCGGCGTTCCGTTGCCATCAGCGGCGTCTATACCGATCCAGAGAAGCGCGGGAGGGGCTTTGCTACTGCCCTGGTCGCCGCGATGTGCGGGCAGGGGTTGGCAGGCGGGCGGGAATTCGTCACCCTCTTCACAGACGCGGAGAACCCGGTCAGCAACGCGGTGTACCAGCGCGTTGGCTTTTACCCGGTGTGCGATTACCATCAGTTTCGGTTTTTTTAGCGACAAGGCAAGGGGGGCCAGACGCAGGAACTGCCGCGATATCACAAGCCAGGAATGGGAGCAAAGAAAATGAAAACCATCGGAGCAAAAGAACAGCGCCTGATTGAAGAAGAAGCCGCCCTGGCAGGCGTTCCGGCAGCCGTGTTGATGGAACGCGCCGGGCGCGCGCTGGCAGAACGGATTTTGGGCTTGCAGGTCGGACGCGGGGGCGGGCTTGTCAGCATTTTGTGCGGCCCGGGCAATAACGGCGGCGACGGCTTCGCGGCGGCCCGCTGTTTGCACGGGAAGGTCCCCGACCTGCGGATTTACGAGGAGCAGCCTTCTTCCGGCGCTTGGGGGGCAGACGCCCAGGCGAACCGCGCCGCCTGCCTCGCGTTGGGACTAAAGCCTTATGAGCTCGCCGACTTCCTGCCTACGCCAGGCATCATCCTGGACGCGGTGTATGGGAGCGGTTTTCGGGCGGAGCGGAGCCCGCGCCCGGAATTTATCGCGCTCAGCCAAAAACTGGCCGCTTCCCGCGGGCAGTTTGGCGCGTACCTGCTCAGCGCGGATATCCCCTCCGGCGTTCAGGCGGATAACGGGGCGGTGTGCGACGGAGCGTTTCAGGCGGATGAGACCCTGTGTTTCATTCTGCCCAAGACCGGTGTGTACAGCTACCCGGGGCGGGCTTTTTCTGGTCAGATTACTGTGAATGACCTTGGGTTGGGAGCGGAATTTATCAATCAGGTCTGGGAGAAGCACGGTTTTCGCGCGCCATCTGTGCTGACCGGCAGCGAAGTTCGCGCCTGGCGGCCAATTCGGGCTGCGGACAGCCACAAAGGCAGCTTTGGCAGGCTGGCGATTCTGGCGGGCAGCGTGGGGCTGGCGGGAGCGGTGGTGCTTTCCACCCGGGCGGCAGAAATGGGTGGGGCCGGCTATGTAGACCTGCTCGTGCCGCCTGAGATTTACCCGGCAGTCTTATCAGCAGTACCCTCGGCACTCAGCCAGCCAATCCCGGCTGGCAAGGGCGCGGCGCTTGCCCTCTGGCGGGAGAAACTTGAAAACTGCAGCGCCGCGCTGGTTGGTCCTGGGCTTGGCAAGACGGCCGACCTTACCCTGATGTTGGAAGCCGCGGCCCGCGCGCCGAGATTGGTTTTGGACGCGGACGCGCTGAACCTGCTTGCCGCGCCGGCGAACCTGGAACGGGGACGCGAAGCCTTACGCGCGCGGGGGAACCGGGGCATGGAACCAGCCGTGCTAACCCCGCACCCGGGCGAGTTCATCCGACTCTGCCCGGAATTTGCCCGGGACGTTTTCCGGGACCGCATCGCCAGCGCGGACGCGCTGGCGCGTTTGACCGGCAGCGTGACGGCGCTCAAAGGGGCGGGCACCGTGATTGCCTTTCCTGGGAGCGCTGAGGCGGCTGAGATTTGGATTAACAGCAGTGGGAACGCCGGCATGGCAAAAGCTGGCTCGGGGGATGTGCTTTCAGGGCTGCTGGCGTCTTTCCTCGCACAGAAACTGCCCCTCCGGAGCGCGGTGCTTTCCGCGGTGTTTTTGCATGGGCTCTCAGCCGATTTGCGCGCTCTGGAGCTGAGCGAACGCGCGCTAACCCCGGAAGACACGCTTTGGGGGCTGCCCCAGGCTTTTTTGCAATCCGGCTGGGACAAGTAACCACACGGCTTTTCGCTTACAATTAGCAGCGATGCGCCCAGAACCTTATTCCAATCCGGATGCGATTCAGCCTTTCCTTTCAGACGAATCCAGTTCAACTGGCTGCGCCGAGGGGATTTTCTTCCCGCAAAACGAAGCGGAAATCCGGGAAGCTTTGCGCTTCTGCCGTCAAACCGGCGCGCCTGTCACCATCCAGGGCGCGCGCACCGGTATCACGGGCGGCGCGGTCCCTTCTGGCGGGCAGATTATCAATTTAAGCCGCTGCAACCGCGCCCTGGGGATGGGGTGGGATGAACCAAATCAGCGCTTTACGCTGACCGTTCAGCCCGGCATGCTCTTCAGCCAGACGCAAAAAGCTTTGGCGGAGAGGGATTTTGACACCGGGGGCTGGAGCGCGGAATCCCAAAGCGTTTACCGGCGTTTCTGCGCGGGAGGCCGCTGGTATTTCCCGGCGGATATCACCGAGACCTCCGCGTCCATCGGGGGGATGGTCTCTACCAATGCTTCTGGCGCGAAATCCTACCTTTATGGACCGATGCGCGCGCACGTGTTGGGCGTGCGAGCGTTGCTGGCGGATGGGCGCGCCCTGCTGCTGCGGCGCGGCGGGCAGCACGCGCGGAACGGCTGCTTTCAACTGCGCCTGGAGGACGGCAGCCTTGTGGAGGGTATGCTTCCCACCTATCGGATGCCGCGCGTTAAGAACGCTTCGGGATACTATATTGAACCGGATATGGACTTGCTGGATCTGTTTATCGGCGCGGAGGGCACGTTGGGTGTCGTCACGGAAATCACCATCGCGCTCGCGCCGGTTCCGGCTTGCGGTTGGGGCGTTCTGGTATTCTTTGATGACACGCCGTCAGCCCTGCGCTGCGTGCGGGCGCTGCAGAGACTGCGGGCTGAACATAAGCCTGCCGCTATAGAATATTTTGACCGCGCGTGCCTTGAAATGATACGGCGCGAACAATCAGAATTGCATTCCCATCAGAGCCTGCCTTGGCTGCCTGCCGCGGAGGCGGTTTACGCGGAGTTTCACCATGCTGACGCGGCGAGCATGGACGCAGGCGTGGAAGCTGTCGCGAACTTGCTGCAAGCAGCCGGCGCGAATTTGGCTGACACCTGGCTGGCTCTCACCTCGCAAGACCTGGACAAGCTGATTGACTTCCGGCACGCGGTGCCCGAAAGCATCAACCGCATCATCGCCGAACGAAAACGTGAGAACCCAGGCCTGACCAAGCTGGGCACGGATATGGCGGTGCCTGATGAGAAGCTGGAATGGGTGTTAGACCTCTACAGCGGGTCTATCCGCCAGCTGGAGCTGGATGGGCTAAAATTCGGTCATATCGGCGATAACCACCTGCATGTCAACATCCTTCCCCGCAGCGCGCGGGAGTACGCGGAAGGAAAAGCGCTTTTTTTGGATTGGGCGCGCCAAATCATTGCCGCGGGCGGAACCGTTTCGGCGGAACACGGCATTGGAAAACTGAAAACAACCCAACTACTGGCGATGTATGGGGAGCAAGCGGTGGCAGAAATGCGCGCGCTCAAGAGCTGCTTCGACCCGCTGGGTATGTTGAATCCGGGGAATATGTTCGCGCTGGATGGGAGCGTTTGAGCATGGAAATTGTGGTATGCGTCAAGCAGGTGCCAGCCAGCACGCGCGTGCGCCTGAACCCGGTTACGAACACGATTGTGCGCGAAGGCATCGAACTGATGCTCAATCCGTTCGATGCCTACGCGGTTGAAGAAGCGCTGCGCCTCAGGGAAAAAGCGGGCGGACGGGTCACGGTGCTCAGTATGGGCATCCCCAGCGCGGAGGGAATACTAAGGCACGCGCTTGGGTTGGGCGCCGATCGGGCGGTGCTGCTGAGCGACAAACGCTTTGCTGGCGCGGATACGCTGGCAACCGCTTACACCCTGGCAGCCGCTGTGCGTTTCCTGGGAGGTTGTGACCTGATTTTGTGCGGCAGGCAGGCTGTGGACGGGGATACCGCTCAGGTGGGGCCCTCGTTGGCACAGAAGCTGGGTATTCCCCATCTGAGCGCGGTCAGCCGCGCGCGATTGTTAAGTTCCGGCGAACTCTTGTGCGAAAAATTGGCAGACGAAGCGCATCTGGAGATCAAGCTGCAGCTGCCAGCCCTGATCACGGTGGTCAAGGAAATTAACACCCCGCGCTTCCTGAGCCTGAAGGGCTATTTGCGGGCGCGCGGCGCGAAGGTTGAAACCTTGGGCGCGGATGAGCTGAATATTGACCCGACACGAATTGGATTGGAAGGCTCGGCAACCCAGGTCGTTTTCACGGCTGCCGCTGAGCGCCGGAAAGCTGGTAAAGCGATCAGCGGCACGCCGGATGAAGCTGCCGCCTCCATTTTGGGTACGCTCCTGCAAAAGGGCTGGCAGAGACCCACAAGCGAGGTGAACCGTGGCTGAGATTCGCGTGCTGGTGGATAAGTGCACCGGCTGCCGCAAATGCGTGCCGGCCTGCCCCTACGGCGCGATTAGCATGGACGCGAAGAAAGCGCGTATCTCGGATGCCTGCGTCTATTGCGCGGCTTGCGTGCAGGTTTGCCGTTTTGACGCGATCGCGCTGCGGACGGAGCCTGCGGCGGACGAGGCGGCAGAGAGCAGCGGCATATGGGTCTTCGCGGAACAAAGCGAGGGTAAAGCTCTTCCCGTGGCATTGGAGCTGCTGGGAGAAGCGCGGGCCTTGGCAAGCAAGAAACCTGCCAAAATCAGCGCGGTATGGCTGGGTCCGCCCGCCCCAGAACAATTCCAGAACCTCATCGCCCACGGCGCGGATGAAGTATTGACTGTGACGGATGAACGTCTGACCTGGCGAGACGAGCTGCTTTACCCGCAGGTGTTGACCCGGCTGGCTGAAGCGTATAAACCGGAGATTTTCTTGTTCGGCGCGACCGGATTCGGGCGCTCCATCGCTCCGCGGACAGCTTCCGCGTTGGATACCGGGCTGACCGCGGACTGCACCCGGCTGGATATCGACCCGGGGAACGGTTTGCTGCTGCAAACCAGGCCGGCTTTCGGGGGCAATCTGCTGGCTACCATCCTCTGCCGCAGCCGGCGTCCGCAAATGGCCAGCGTGCGCCCGAAAGTGATGCGGGCTCTGCCTGCAGATTACACGAGGCGGGGCAGCGTGCGGTCCGCGCCAATGGATTTGCGCGGGATGCCCGGGTTGGAGATTATATCGGTTCGGACGGACGCGCGGGATGGAGCCGGGCTGGAAAGCGCGGAAATTGTGGTGGGCGTTGGCCGTGGGATTGGCGGCGCGCGCCAGGTGGGGCTTTACCGCCAGCTGGCGGCCGCGCTGGGCGCCGGGCTGGCGGCCACGCGCGCGGTGGTGGATCTGGGCTGGCTGGAATACGCGCGGCAGGTCGGGCAGACTGGTATCACGATTGCCCCGAAGCTCTACCTCGCGTTTGGGATTTCGGGGTCCGTGCAGCATATGGCTGGGCTGGCGGAGAACACGTATATCATCGCGGTGAATAAGGATGAGAACGCACCGATATTTGCCGCGGCGGACGAACGGGTGCGGGCCGACTGCGGCGAGGTGGCTGACGCGCTGTTGAAGCAGCTTGGCGGCGGCGCATCCTCATCCTGAGTGCATCTGAGACCCCGCTGTTTGGTCTTTTTTCATCATAAGCCTGAACTTTCGTCATACCAAATGACTCGCGGCAATCTCCCTGGATATCATAAAGGGCGGATTGCCATGCCCCCTTCCGGATATTCTGAGGTCAATGCTATTCCCGCACCGGGGCCTCGTAATGACGGACCATAGAGGGAGATTGCCGCAGCCGCGAACACACGCAAACAGCCGCAATGACGGGCGAACCCGCCGCAACACCGGACCTCGTGACTGCGCTATCTGCGCGCGTTCCGGGTAGAATCACGCCCCCGCAGGATAGAAAAGCGGCTGCCAAACCTGGCAGCCGCCTGTTCTTCCAACGCGAAGGGGTTATTCCTCTTCTTTAAGTTCCTTCTGGCGGGCGTCAATGATTTCCTGCGCCAGATGAGTGGGAACCAGGTCGTAGTGGTCAAATTCCATGCCAAAATGCCCGCGTCCGCCGGTCATGGAGCGCAGCGTGGTGGTGTAGCGCAGCATTTCGGCAAGGGGCACTGTGACGGTCACGACGGACCGGCCTTTTTCGGTGTCCATACCCTGCACGCGCGCGCGGCGGGTATTCATATCGCCCAAAACGTCGCCCATGTTCGCTTCGGGGACGACCACAGTCACCTTCATGATCGGTTCATAAAGCACCGGGTTCGCGTCTTTGAATGCCAGCTTGAAAGCTTCACGACCGGCAATCTCAAAGGCAATCGGCTTCGAGTCGACCGGGTGTTCTTTGCCATCGTAGACGGAAACACCGACGTTATGCACCGGATAACCCGCGACAACGCCGTCTTTCATCACGGCACGGATGCCTTTTTCAATTGGAGCCATATAGCTGCTTGAGATTGCCCCACCGAAAACGTCGTTACTGAAACTGAAGTCTTCATCCTTAATGGGGAATACTTTCAGATGCACTTCGCCAAACTGACCGGAGCCTCCGGTTTGTTTCTTATGACGGTACATCGCGCTGGATTCTTTGGTGATGTGTTCTTCGTAGGGCACCTTGGGCTCCAACAGATTCATATTCATCTGGAATTTCTGTTCAGCGCGGCGGACCGCAACGTCGATGTGCTGGTCGCCCATCCCGAACAGAAGCGTCTGACGGGTGGCCGGTTCCATATGCCAGGTTAGGGTCAGGTCTTCCTCGCATAAGCGGGCAAGGGTTGTGCTCATCTTGGCGGCGTCCGATTGGGTTTTGGGGCTGACAGCGACGCGGTAGAGCGGGCTGGGGTATTCTGGCGCCGGCAGGGTCAGATTCTGTTCTTTTGTGGTGAGCGTGTCTCCGGTGGTGGTCAGGTTCAGTTTGGCAACTGTGCCGATATCGCCGCTGTGGATTACAGAGACGGGGAGGTTTTCTTTGCCGAAAGGTACCTGCATCCCAGCCAGGCGCTCTTCTTCGCCTTTGTTGGCGTTCCAAACGCGGGTATCCGAGCTCATCACGCCGGAGAAGACGCGGAAGAAGGTCTGCTTTCCCACGAAAGGATCCGCGGTGGTTTTCCAGACGTACGCAGCGAGCGGACCGGAATCGGAAGGGGTCAGAGGCACCTCGCCCTTGGGAGACTTCGCGACAACCTCGGCGTGTTCGGCAGGAGAGGGAGCAAGTTTGCTCAACGCTTCCAGCATGGGCGCAATGCCGATCATGTGCCCGCCCGCAGCAACCATCACAGGGATAATGTTGCTGATTTGAACAGCCTTGTGCAAACCTTGCAGCGCTTCTTCAGCGGTCAGGTCGCCATTTTCAAAGTACTTCTCGAGCAGCGAATCTTCGCCTTCGGCGGCAGCCTCAATCAGTTTGAGGCGGGCTTCTTCGGCTTCTTCCTGGTATTCCGCCGGGATTTCCACCGCTGTTTTGCCATCGCCCTGATACGCTTTCATGCTTATCAGGTCAATCACGCCCTTAAAACCCGCTTTCTCACCCCAGGGGAGCTGCATGGGAATCAGGCGGTATTCGGTTTGTTCCTGGACAGAAGCGAGCGCTTTTTGAAAGCTGGCATTTTCGCGGTCCATCTTATTAATAACCATGAACATGGGCAGGTTCAACTTCGCGGCATAGTTCATCGCGGTTTCGGTGCCAACTTCCATCCCGCCAACCGAATCGACCAGGACCAGGACGCTGTCCGCCACGCGCATCGCGGAGACCACTTCTCCGACGAAGTCCGAATATCCGGGAGTATCCAACAGGTTTAGTTTCAGATCTTTATAGATGACCGGAATTACCGAGGTGAACAGGGAGATGCCGCGGCGGTGTTCTTCATCCTCAAAGTCCGAAACTGTGGTTCCGTCTTCAATTTTTCCGAGGCGCGTGGTGGCGCCGGTGAAATGCAGGAACGCTTCGGTGAGCATGGTTTTGCCGGAGTTGCTGTGCGACGCAAGGACAATATTGCGTACAGAAGCTGTCGAGAATTCTTTCATTGATATGACCTTCCTTATTTGTTGCGCGGCGCGGCGGCACCACGCGGAGTAGAATAATTGGTAACGATAAGCACGCCAAGTTTTCATTATATCAAAAATTTATCGGCCTGCAAAATTAAAAACGCAGCGGTTCAGGCGATTTTTTGGGTATCTTTCGCGAAACCCAACAAAAAGGCGATAAATCCGGGCGCAATCCCACGAAGAATTTTACCGTCGGGGTTTTCCTCCCATATAAAAGCCTGGAATCCTACGCGCTTATCACGGTAATGTCTGTGCTGGCCGGCAATGACATGGCCATCGCGCCTGGCTTATCGCAAACAAAGGCGGGCTTGCGCGCCTGGAATGACAGGGGAATCGGAAAGGGCGGCACGCGCCGCCCTGGGAACTATTGAGAAATTGAGCCCTTACTTCAGCAGCAAGGGTATATACTGGTCGTATGCCCAGCGTTCGGCGCTGGTCAGGTAAGCGCCACCGTAACCAGCAATTGCGTAGAGCACCGGCCCGAGGCTCGCGTAGGCAAAAGTGCGCCTGGCCTGCAGCAACAGCGCAGGCACCGATTTCCACACGCCGGAGTATCCTTGGCTTGTGTCATAGACCTCGCAGGTCTTCAGATATTGGAACCATCCACCACCGCAAACATACAGGTATTTCCCAACCGCGTATGCCCCCGGTCCACCTCTGGCTGTGAGCATATGAGAAAGCGGGTGCCAGGAGTTGTCGGCTGGGTCGAAGACATCAACGACATTGTAATTAAGCACGGCGGCATCTATTCCACCCACCGCGTAGATTTTTCCATTGACGGTTGTGCCTGCCACATAAGCCCGGCCGACGCTCAGGGTGGCAATTACGGTCCAACGCGAACCTGCCGCAGCAGCTGGGTTGTAGACATAGGCACCATTAGTGAATGACCCATTATTATCTCCACCAAACACGTACAGCAACCCATTGAGGGAGGCGCATCCCGGGCCGGCTACGGGCGTCGGAAGTGGGTCCGTCGTGATAGTGGACCAGGAATCCGTGACGGTGTGATACACCTGCAGCGTGGAGAGATAAGTGCTTGAAGCGTCGTAGCCGCCCGGTATGTAAATGTCCGTGCCGATAGCTGCCGCGCAAATGTTAGAGGCTGGTATTGGCATTGTCCCAAGCCTCGTGACCCAGGTATTGGTTTTTGGGTCATAACGTTCTACGGTATTTGCCCGACCGCCGGAGATTTCACCACCAATCAGGTAAATAGCTCCATTCACGGCGGCGGCCGCGGGCCTGCTGCGGCCGGTGCTGATGATGGGTGCGATACTCTTCCAGTTTCCCACGATTTCTCCACCCAGGCTAAAGGCAAAATCGTGGGCAGTCGCTCCGGTTACAGTCCAATCAAGCCAGCCTGTGCCAAACCCAAAACCGCCGCCAGGGTTGATGAACTTCGCCATGTACCCGTTGGCGGTATCGGATTGAATTAGCCCGAATTGACCGTGAGGGGAAAAGTTTAGCGTTGGATAGAAAACGAACCAGTAATGCCCCGGCTGCAGCAAAATCGGCACGTCCAATCTTAATACCGTATCAGAAAACGTTCCGCCTCGTCCAGTCAGGATGCTCACCTGGGGGTCCGTTGGTGGTGTGCTGAGCGACCAGAGCGGCGTGCCGCCGAAGTTGGGGGGGAAACCCGAAGGGATACCGCCGTTATTAGCGTAAATTTTCCAACTTAAAGCGCTCGCGTTGAACAAGCTTGAAAAACCGTTCCAGCCGCCGCCAGGAACGTAAATAGTGTCAATCAGCCAGGGCTTCTGGACAATGAAATCGTCAGCAAGGTAAGAACTGTATGTTGGAGAGTCCGGAAATTCCTGGTCAATATAGGCGGAAGTTCCAGGTTCCTGAAGGGCCTGGTTCCACAACCAATCTGAAGTTCTGCAGCCTTGCAGCTTGAATTTGAGGCCCTGAGGTGTGCCAGTGCCGGTATCATTAATCAGGGACCAAATGTCGCCGTTATCGAGGGATTGCATGGCGTTGCCGGTGCTCGTCTGCCCAAGAACGGTAATAGGCGGCGCCCAGGGGCCAGATGAAAGTGAACCGCTGACTGACCACTCCAACCAGTAGTAACCCGGGGAAAGGGTGAGCGCTACCGCCGCTGTCACACTCATAATCGGGCGGCCGGAATCAGCCATGCTGGTGTCCAACGCCCGATAGGCGCCGGTCCACGCGGTGGAGGTCATATGATTGGTGACCATGTCGCCATATACCAGGTTTCTGTTTGGGTCGCCAGGCGCGGCATCGAAAATTCGCAGGTAAACTCCGGTGATGGTAGATGCTGGCGGATATGCATAGGTGCCGGTTTGATATACGTAGAAGGTCATGGAGGTTAATTCCCAATCCTCAGGACCGTCTATCATAAAGTCCTCTGCAAGCCATTGACCAATATTGTGATTCACACCAAACCCATAGGTATTCAACCCCAAGCTGGACTGCAATACGCTCAGGTCGCTGCCGTTGTATCCACCGCCGGGGTGGGTTATCAGGGGTCCATTGTCCCACAGGAGCGTGTTGCAGGCTTGAATGCTGCCTTGCTGGTCACTGTCGGTAAGTGTGTTTTCGGCGGATGAAGGCAGCAGCGCGGGCTCTGCGGGGGCAGATGCGGGGGGCGTCTCGATTTCTTGAATATTATCGTCTGTTGCGGGTCCGCCGGTTTCGGTTGGCACGAAAATTGGTTCGAGTTCCTCCAAGGTTGGCGATGAGCTCGAATTCAGAGTGGGCGGAAAATATTCTTCCGCCGAAACGTCCTGGACTTGCTGAAAACCGCTGATGGGCAAAGCCAGCATTCCAAGGCAGACAATGATAGTAACGATCAGTCGTTTCAACATGCTCTCTCCTATTTTTTCCTGATATCCTTTGGGTTGATCTGAGGAAACGAAAACAGTTTTGTTTTCTCAAGTGAGTACCGGTCAAAAAAGAATGAAACTATGAGTTTTAACGGACGGGCTGCGGAAAACCGGGCGGGCGCAGCTTCTTACGAATACATGTTTTGTGTTGGTATTATGGACTGTTTTTATTATAACAAGAAAATGCGCAATTGTTACATTATTTTTAGGAATGGATTTTTATTCCACAGTCAAAGAGTAATATCGATGAAGCCATAGCTTGCCTTGTTCTGTAACAAAGGTTGAGGATATTGGTATGCACCTATCCTTTTTTTCTTTATTGAAAGATCGCTGCTCTGATTCTGTCTTGCTCCCCGGTAAGCGCGCGCCTTTTTGCCAGCAAACCTTGGAGGGTTCGGAGCCGCGGCTAGACAAGGCGGCGCGCGCTGCCCTTTTTACTGGAATTCAGCGGACAGCAAGAGCAGAGGCGGCTGGTAACGAACGATGTCAGATTAAGACGCTTCTCTCTGGTTTGAGGTTATAATTGAAATGGAAAACTAATTAGGAGACATGATGAAAACTTACCGCCTTGACCCTGCCAAACTACCTGCCCAAAAGAAGACCATTATGCTGGTTTATGGCATCACTTTCCTCCTGATGTCCGCGCTTTCTATCGGAATCAATTGGAACCGCGCCAGTATGAAGTCCCTGATTTGGATGCTGCCTCTGATCGCGGCCTTGTTTGTTTATTCCGGCTGGCGGGCATTCAAACAGCGCGACCAGCTTTGGGAGGACTACTCCTTCCAGGCTGACGAGGATGGACTGCTGGTACATCTGCCTAAGTTTCCGGAGTTGAAAGTTTCCAAGCGCGACATCACCGAAATTGAGGATGTAAAAAACGGCACCTATGTTTCGACCACGCGCGGGCGCCGGTTGTTTGCCATTCCCAATCTTTTACCCGACGCGGATTACGCGGAACTGCACGCGCTGATGCAGCGTTGGATTGAAGAGAATAAGCACCCCGCGGCGCCTGCTGAAGTCGAAGCGGTGGAGGCTGGCGAGCAGACCGCTGAAGAAGCAGACCAGCCGGGCGGGGAAGACCAGCCCGCTTAGAACCAGGGGTTTTGAACTAATTGACGATACAGATTGGCGGCTTGGGCGTCATTCTGTATCGTTTTTTTATGGGCAGGTGCGGGAAATTGAAAAAAAGACGCCGCGCTGGGGAGCGAACCTCTAATCAACCGGCTGAATCGGAACAATTCCAGGGGGGGGATTACAATCCGCAAACTTTGCCGCTTGATTACCGCAGGCGTTTCAACATTTTCCAGGCGGGTTCGCGCATTGTCTGCCAGGCGCCCTCATCATCCTGATATTGCCAGACGCCGGGGCTGTAGCCGATAACCTCATAGCCGCGGCGTTCGTACAAAGCGCGCGCCTTCGGGTTATCCTGGGCGACGTTCAGACGCACGATAGAATAACCGCGCTGCAGAAGCTGTTCCTCCACGAACGCGAGCATGTAACTGCCCAGGCCCTGGTTCCGATAGGCTGGTTTAATCCGGAAGGAAAACAAGTACGCCCGATGCATCCCATCGGCAACCTCGCTGTTGCGCGAATAAAGCAGGATGAATATCTGACCGACCATCGCGCCGGCTTGGCTTTCGGCGATATAAATCAGGGTGCTCCCGGCTCGAAAGGACTCGTAGTGCTCGGCATAGAGCCTTCTGAAGTGGCGGTATTCGCCTTCCCATTCCAGAGCGGGCAGGTCCGTTTTTTGGATGGGGCGGATGTGGATTTCATCGCCGCCCGCAAGCCGATAAACGTTCAGCATCGCTGGTTGGGTTCTCATCACGGGTTGAGGAGTTGTTCGAGCAGCGCCTTTTCTTCTTCCGCCGTGGTGATGATCCCGTCAAGCCAGGCTTCCTTGAGCGCGTTCAGGATTCGGCGGAATTCCGGTGAAGGAGCCAGACCGCGCGCGCGGAGGTCCTCTCCGGTCAGGATAGGTTTTTGCTTCAGGTAACGCGTCATATACAGGCGCAGAAGTTCGCGCTGCATCGCATCTTCCGTGCTTTGATAGACGGCGGTCAGCGCGATTGGAGACACGTCCTTCAGCGCGTTCACAACCTGACTGGGCTTCATTTCCAGGAGCTCAGGCAGCATGCCGCGCAGCTTCCTGGCATCACCAATGGCATAAACCACTCGGGCAGGTATCCGCAGGCGGGCGCTGAGCTGCTCGAGCTGTTTGGGTTCCAGGTCTTCCAGCCAATAGCAGTAGCCCAACACCTGACGCAAGTTTAATTGGCTCTCATGTGTCTCTGTTTTCCATTCGGCACGGGCTGCCGGATGATTCAGATACGCGATCCGGGTTTCGATGGAGGGGCTCAGGCACAGGTTCGGGTCTATCGTTTCAAGAATACTCAGGTGGTCCATGGCTCTAAAAACACCGCTCACGTTGTGCTCCAGCAGGATTAAATCCATTTCATGCCGCAAGCGGGGTCCGGAGATTTCATTCAGCAGAGAAAGGCTGGCGCTGAGCAGGCTGAGAGTGCGGGGTTCCATTTTGAAATCGAAGCGCGCCACAAATCGCACCGCGCGCAGGATGCGCGTGGCGTCATCCACGAAGGAAAGCGCGTGCAGCACCCGGATAATGTGATTTTGCAAATCGTGGTAGCCGCCCCAAAAGTCGTAGAGCTTGCCATAATAGGGCGAATCCAGGCGAAGGGCCATGGTGTTGATGGTGAAATCGCGGCGGTGCAGATCCATTTTTATCCCGCTGCGTTCGACGGTTGGCAGGGCAGCCGGGCGCTCGTAAAACTCGGTCCGCGCGGTTATCAAATCCAGGTGTTGGGGCAGCGCCTGAAAGTCTAAGGGTTGGTCGGGCATGAGAATTCGCGCCAGGGCTTCCCTCTCGGCGCCAATCAGCCATTTTGCCGTTCCAAAGCGTTGGTGGGTGACCGCTCTGCCGCCAAAGCGTTCAACCAGTTTGGATACAAAAACACCCGCGTCGCCTTCCAGGACAATATCAAAATCCTGGCTGGGCTGTTTGAGAAGCAAATCGCGCACAAAACCGCCAACGATATAGGCTTGCATGTTCAACTGGCTTGACAGCTGCGCGATTTCCTTCAGCAGTATCTGCCGCGGGTACGGTATCGCGTTGTGCAAGCGCCGGACCATTTCTTCCTGCGTGGGAATGTTATTCTTTTCGGCGTGTGTGTTAATCAGGTCCGTGCGGGTCACAATCCCGATAATATCACCGTTTTGGGGGTCCAATACCGGCACCTGTCCCCATCCGCTGGATGCCATAACTTCCTGGAGGTAATTCAGCGTGTCGTCCGGCGTAACGTAAACAGTCCCCGCGTCCATCAGGATGCCCGCGTTTGCTCTCATGTGGTGGCTCAGCGCGCGGTCGACGCTGCGGCGGGTGAGCAAACCGACTACTTTGCCGTTGTCAATCACCGGATAGCCCTCAAAACCGTAGCGTTTCATCAGGTCGGCTACTGTTTCCACGGTCGTATCCGGGGAGACCAAAAGTGGTTTGCGCGACATAATCTGCTGCACTCTCAGGGATGGGTGCACAATTTCGGGCAATATCTCCACCACATGCTGGTAGGTTTTTTTCCACAATACCGGCACCTCATTCAACGTCGGGCGGCTTTCCGAGCGGATGAGGGCTGAGGCCGCGCGCTTGTGCCCACCGCCGCCAAAATGGTGCGCCAACTGCCCCATGTCAATTTCATCCGTGGTAGAACGCGCCACCAGGCGAATTCCCTGCCGGGTGGAGACGAGCAAAACCAAACCATCCGGATTGAGGAATTCGCGCATGTGATGCGCGACGGTTGAGATTTCATCCTGGATATCAATCGCGTTGGCTTTTGCCACCAGGATGGTGAAGTCGTGTATTGTGTGGGTGGTGATGTCTTTCATCAGCCGGTCGTAGAGCAGCATTTGCGCGTTTGAGAGCGGCGGGTTCAAGTAATGCGAGGCGACGCTCAGGTCCGCGCCGTGCTCCAGTAAGAAAGCGGCAGCCAGCATGTCGCGAGAGCAGGTCATTGGGTAGCTGAGTGAACCGGTGTCCTCATAAATTCCGAGCAGGAGCAGGGTTGCCTGGCTGGTGGAAATCTGAAGCCCGGCCTCTTTAATTTTTTCAACCAGGATGGTGGTGCAAGCGCCAGTGTCGTACAGCTCTACTGACCAGGTCGGGTCAGTATGCGTTTTGCGCGGGTGGTGATCAATCACGATCACCTCCGTCTTTTCCGACATCCCCTTAAGTGTAATCAGCGACTGCGTGTCCACCAACTGCACGCGGGTAATGGCTTCGTTTGGGAGTTCATTGACGGAAGTGAAGCCCAGCTCCTGCTTGTATTTATGCAGGTAAGCCTGACCGTTGCGGTTTATCTGACGGGGCAGCACGGCAAAGGCTTCCGGGTCCAAAAGATGGGCGCCCAAAAGGGAAGCTAACGCGTCCAGGTCGGCTTGCTCGTGGGTCAGGATGATTCTCATTAATGTTTCCTATGCGGCGCAGGCAAAGCCTGGGTTTAATTTCCGGGCAGCCAGGCAGCCTGCTGCTGCAGATTAAAGGCATTATAAATGACTTGTGAAAGGCGCGCAAAAAGCCAGTTGCCCTCATCGAAAATTAATTGCCTGCTGGAGTTAATGAAAATGATAAGCACATAGTCTCCGACTGGCGTGGAGACAATACCGGCATCGCTCAGTGTGTGCAGCAAGCCGTCCAGGTCGGAGGTCCAGCCGTGTTTATGCGCGACGGACGCGCCCGGCGGGAGGCCGGCTTCAATCAGCGCGCCGATTTTGTTCTGACCGAGCAAATCCAGCATCATCTGACATTCGTTTTGGCTCACCTGCCCCTCAAACAGCGCTGCGTCCGCGGAATGCGCGCAGGTGTAAACACGGGTGAGCAGGTCGCCAATTTCGGAGGGAACTGTCTGGTTGTAGAAATCCGGGTCGAGATAGACGTCCGTGCGGGAATTGGCGGGCGTGCTGAAGCGCTGCAGAAGCGGCGCGCCGGAGTAGAAATAGCCAGCCAGGAAGGTGTTCTGATAGCCAAGGGAGCGCATATCTTCGGTCACAATCAGCGGGCCAAGGTTTTCATCCAGGTAAGTGCTCATCAATGAGTCGCTGGGTGGGTTTTCGGAATGGATAACCATCCGCTCCATCCAATAGCGCGCGATATCGGGGGTGGGTTCTCCCAGCCGCTTCAAGACCGAGGTCATAATCGGGATTTTTATGGTGCTGGCCGCGGAGTAGGCAACATCCGGGAGGACGGTTTGGTTGTCGCGGCAGGCAAAGTGCAGGGTTTCGCCTCCATTGAGGGGATGCATAAAGACTTCCACCAACCCGGTGAACCCGTTTAATTGGATTGTCTGGCGCAGGAATACTTCCAGGTTGGCGGGGTTCAGACCGGGCGCCGGTGTCTCCAGGATGGGCAAATCCAGCGCGCGTTGGGAGGCTGACCAGAGCGCCGGCTCGAGAGCGTCCAGTGCTCCAGCAAGGTCAAGTTGACGACCGGGCTGCCCGAGGGTGTAGTTCGTGGTGTAGAGGATAGGCAAAGGCGCGCTGGCGGTCTGGTCGTAACGCGGGACCACGGTTTCAGTCAGAAAAGCGCGCGCTCTGGCAGAGTCCAGGCTCGCCTGAAGCGGAAAATCTTTGTCGTACGCGGGCGCGCTTTGCCCCCATAAATGCCGCCACCAGCCGCCGCGGGGTATGTATTTATCCACCTGGTCCAGCGCCGCGGGCACGTTAAGCGTAAAGCCAAGCTCGGCAGGCGGGAATTGCATGCGCGCGCCGCTGTACCGCAGTTCCACCGGCGCCGAAAAGGCTGCAGTAAGGCGCGCTTCCGCTTCTGCGCGCGTCAGCCCTCCAATTGGAATTTGACCAACGCTTAAGCCGGCAGGATACAAGCGGGAAGATTCTTTGTACCCGCGATAATCTTTGAGCAGGATAAACAGGCTGAACAGCAGGAAAAAGAGACCAAAACCACCAATCAACCAACGCAGTGGATCGGCTTGTGTGCGGCGTTTTTTCGTTTTCATCCTTGTGATTTTACCAGAATCAGCGGGCGATTCGGGCAGGCACCTTATCTATTAATTTTGGTTGTCCCATAAAGTCATTTATAATGAAGTCAAGAGCTGGATAACTGACCTGGAGAGAGAGAAATGACAGACAAAGCGAAAAAGAGACGCCGACTGCTGCATGGGGGGCTATCCGGTTTACTGACAACCGGACTGCTGACCTCGGCAGCCTGGATTCTTTACAGCCGGAAGTATATTGACCATAACGCCTGTGTTAAGGGGGTGTTGGAGGCAGAACAGGACAGCTTTGAGGGGGCGACCGCGGGAAGGCTTCATTTCTACACGGACAGGCGCGGCAGCGGGCACCCGCTCGTTATTTTGCACGGCATTCATATGGCTGCCGGCGCGCATGACATCGCTCCGATTTTTTATGCGTTCAGGTCGCAGCGCCCGGTCTACGCGCTTGAACTGCCTGGGTTTGGCGGCTCAGAACGCAGCGACCGCCCCTATCGCCCGAGTATGTACCAGGCCGCGCTGGTGGAATTCATTCGGGATTACCTTGGTGAGGCGGCGGATATTATCACGCTCGGTCAATCCGCAGAATTCGCGGCCCTGGCGGCACAGTCCAACCCTGAATGGGTGCGCTCCTTGGTGCTGATTGACCCCTCCGGCTTCGAAATGCCCCAGATGGGCAGACTGTTGGACAGCTTTGCCCGGGTTAACCTTCCGGATAATCTTTACGCGCTGATGGCTGTTCCGCTGTGGAGCGTAGCCTTGTTTGACATCCTGAGCAGCCGACCGCGTCTGAGCCAGTTTTACCGGAAACGCTTCACCGCTGATGTGCCGGAAGAATTGGTTAGCATCGCGTATGCCAGCGCGCACCAAGCCGGGGCGCATTTCGCGCCGCTTGTTTACGCTTGCGGCAGGCTGGCGGTGCGGGACGTGCGGGAAAAAGTGTATGATACCCTGACGCAGCCGGTGTTGGTTATTTACGATGCCGAACCGCGTAAAAGTTATGACATGTTGGGCGCGACAATCCGGGCGCACCCCAACTGGTCGGTAAGGCGCATTCACCAATCGCGCGGAATGCCGCATTTTGACCGACCCGGCGAAACTTTTTACGCGGTGGATCAATTTTTGAAGGCGCGGGAAAAACGTAAGAAATGAGGATAGCGCCGGGTAATTTAAAGAAGTGAGGAAGCAATGGAAACAAAGCCTTCACGCTCTGCGATACATCCACTGACCATTATCGCGGCAGTTTTCTTCGCGGCCGCGATTCTGGGTATAATTTTTCTCCTCTTTCGCCTGACCCGCCCGAAACCGGTTATCAACGAGCCGGTCGCTACTGCCGTCCTGACGCTGATTCCGGCGCCAACCCATACTCCCACTCCGCGGCCAAGCCCCGCCTCCGCGGAGGCAACCCAAACGGCAGCGCCGCTGCTCCCGCCCGGCACCATCGGCGTGGGGGCTTATGTTAAGGTGACCGGCACGTCTGGCGCGGGTCTGCGCATGCGCGCCGAACCCGGCACCGACGCGGAAATTCATTTCATGGCAATGGATGAGGAAGTATTCCTGGTCATCGGCGGCCCGGTGGAAAAAGATGGGTACATCTGGTGGCAATTGAAAGCATCTTACGATGCCAAGCGCACCGGCTGGTCGGCGGAATCATATTTAAACTTGGTGGAGACTGCCACCCCCACACCTTGAGGGAAGCAGCGCTGAGGGATAGGAGCAAATAGAGTGGCTGTTTTTTCGCGCAGGAAGCAGGTAAAAGATAAACCGCGGTCGAACCCGACAGAAACAAAGGACGGGCTCGCGTTCCAATTAACCAATATCCAAAGTCACGCGGAAGTATCGCGCGGCAAGGTTCGCAAACAAAATGAGGACACGGTTTTTGCGATGAACGCCCGCGGTCTGAACCCCGCGCTGCAGACATCTTATGGGCTGTTCATTGTTGCCGACGGCATGGGCGGGCACGATAACGGTGAGGTGGCCAGCAGCGCGGCCGTTGGCGCGGCGATCGGGGTCTTGGAACGGCAGCTTTTTGAGCCGCTGCGCATGAATGGAAGCCTGCCTGCCGCGCAGGAGGTTCAGGACGCGTTGAATCGGGCGGCCGAATCCGCCCAGGAAGCCGTCCTGAGCAGCGCGCCGGGCGGGGGAACCACCCTCAGCGCGGCACTCGTGTTGAACCGCCAGCTGTTTTGGACGCATGTTGGCGACAGCCGTATCTACCTCTACTCTGCGCACAAGGGTCTGGAGACCCTGACCACGGACCATACTGTCGTGCGGCGCCTGGTGGAACTTGGGCAGATATCCGCGGAAGAAGCAGAAAAAAACCCGCTGCGCAACCAACTCTTTCGGGCTTTGGGGCAGGGCGATGCTTTCAGGGTTGACCTGGGACAGCGGGAATTGGACCTGCCCTGCGCGCTGCTGCTTTGTTCGGATGGGCTGTGGGGGTTGGTGCCAGAGGAGACTCTCCTCAAAACACTGGAAAAAGGGCAGCCCGCGCCTCTGAGCGCGAAAAACCTGATTGACGCGGCGAATCGAGCCGGCGGCACGGATAACATCAGCGTGATTATCGCGAATATTTCCTGACGGAGAGTGGAAGAAATGGATGCGTCTGCAAAAAAGAATCGGATTCTGGTTGTCGATGATGAAAAAGGTCTGGTTAAGTTGATTCGGCTGAACCTTGAACACGACGGCTTCGAGGTTTTTGAGGCAAATAACGGAACCCAGGCGATGGACAGGCTGCGCGCGGTGCTGCCGGATTTGGTGTTGCTGGATGTGATGATGCCGGACATGGACGGTTTTCAGGTGCTGCGCATGATACGCGAGGTGGGAACCACGCCTGTGATTATGCTGACCGCCAAAGGCGAAGAGAATGACAAAGTGCGCGGGTTAGAATTGGGGGCGGATGATTATGTGACCAAACCCTTCAGCCCGCGGGAACTGACCAGCCGGATTCGGGCGGTGCTGCGCCGCGGAAGCTTTTCGGACCAGACCGACACCGGCAAGATTTCCGTGGACGACCGGCTGCAGATTGACTTTGACCGCCACGAAGTATGGGTGGACGGCGCCCTGGTGCAGCTGCGCCCGACCGAATATCGTTTGCTTTATCATCTGGTTAAGAATGCCGGCTGGGTGCTCACGCATGACCAGATACTCTCCAAGGTCTGGGGATATGAATATGAGGACGAACCCCATTACGTCCGCTTGTATGTCAATTACCTGCGCAAAAAGATTGAGAAAGACCCCGCCAATCCGCGCTATATCCTGACGGAAAGAGGCGTAGGGTATCGCTTTGTGGATTACAAGCGCGAGAATCTGACGGCTAAAGGCGATTGAAGGCTGGAACAGGCAGTTTTTCAGTTTCTTTAATTGCAGTGGCATGCGGTGAGCGGGGTTGCCCCGCGCGAGAGAAGGACGATGAGACACTCTCTTCAGAGCGGGAAAATCGACAACCTGGTGACTGCCGCGCCTTTTCCTCGGGGTATCTCCAATTCCGCCGAAAAAACCTATGTATAATATGATTTAAATTCACACAGCGATCAATTTACCCGCGTGATTACGTGCGTTTCTTAATCAGGAGAGGCAGCCATGGCGAAACATAATGGGAAATCTGAGGTAAAGCCAAAAGACAGGAAAACAGCAAAGGAAGACCCGGAAGTCAAGCCCGGGCAAGCCTCCGCGGCTTCCAGTGCGCCGGTAAAGCTTTCCACAAAAGAATACGAAAAGGAGCTTGAAAAGCTGCAAGTGGAGCTGGTTAAGATGCAGGGGTGGATTAAGGAAAAGGGGCTTAAGGTGGTCGTTTTGTTTGAAGGGTGGGACGCCGCCGGCAAGGGGGGGACCATCAAACGCATCACCGAAAAGCTGAATCCCCGCATCGTGCGTATTGTTGCCTTGGCGACGCCTACCGAACGTGAGAAAACCCAATGGTATTTTCAACGTTATGTGCAGCATTTGCCGGCTGCCGGAGAAATGGTGCTCTTTGACCGCAGCTGGTACAACCGCGCCGGCGTGGAACGCGTGATGGGCTTTTGCACCGAAGAAGAGGTGAATGAATTTTTCCGCACTGTGCCGGAGTTTGAAAATATGCTCATACGCTCCGGCATTATCCTGATTAAGTACTGGTTCTCCGTAAGCAACGCGGAGCAGGAACGCCGCTTTCAGGCGCGCATTAATGACATCACCCGGCGTTGGAAGCTGAGCCCGATGGATTTGGCGTCGCGCACCAAATGGGTGGAATATTCCAGGGCCAAAGACGAAATGTTCCGATACACGGACACCAAGCAGTCTCCCTGGTATGTGGTTAATTCGGATAACAAAGAACTGGCGCGCCTTAGCTGCATTAAGCATCTGCTTTCCAAGGTTCCCTATGAGGACCTGACCCCCGAGCCGATTGTTCTGCCGCCGCGGCAGGCAGATGATAGTTATGTGCGCCCGCCGATGAGCACGCAAACATTTGTCCCGGAATATCGACTGAAGGATAGGTAGACCGCTTAAGCTGGCACCTGGCTTGCGGGGTTGAAATTGCCAGCGAGTCTGAATAAATTACTTGCGTTCGCGGTGGCGGCAGCGCCCAACTCGGCGCTGCTGATGCCGCGCAGAGCCGCGATACTTTCGGCGATGAGGGGGATGTAGGCTGGTTCGTTGCGCTTGCCCCTGTGGGGGTGCGGTGTGAGGAAAGGGGCGTCTGTTTCCAGCAGGATGTTTTCCAGAGGAATGCGCGCGGCTGCCAATTTTCGCTCGCGGGCATTCTGGTATGTCACCGGTCCGCCGATGCCGAAATAAAAGCCAAATTCAGCCAGCGCGAGCGCTTGTTCCGCGCTGCCGCTATAGGCGTGGAAGACCCCAGGCTGCTGTTTGAGCGGGCTCGCGGCGGGCAGCGCGCTGTGCCAGCCGCGCAGGATTGGCAGCAGGTCAGCCGAAGCGTCCCGGTCGTGGATAATGACGGGCAGTTCCAGGCGGGCGGCTAGTTCCAACTGCCAGAGCAAACACCGGCGCTGTTGGTCGGGCGGGCTGTAATCCCGGTAATAATCCAGGCCAATTTCTCCGATGGCAACCACACCCGGGTTTCGCGCCAATTCGTCCAGCCGCGCGATTTGGTCTTGCTGACAGTCGGCGCTGTAATTGGGGTGGATGCCAACCGCCGCGAAAATGAAGCCCGGGTAGTCGCGGGTCAATCGCAATACGTTCCCCGCGGAGAGCAGATCGACGCCGGGATTCACGATAAACTTCAGCCCGGCTTGCCGGGCGCGTTTGACAACTTCGGGTCGGTCGGCATCATACGCGTCAAAATCGAGGTGGCAGTGTGTGTCGGTGAACATTGGGTCTTCTCCCGGCTGGAATTATACCTTCTTGCGGGCCGCATTCTATCGCGGGGAAAAAATCTGGAAGGTTCCTGTGTGGAGGTTGGGCAGACCGCATGAAAATGTCATTACCCCAGGCTCCGTCAGCGGGTCTTAATTGTGTTATTATTTAAAAGTTAATAAGTAGCCGGAATTGAAGTGCCCCAGCGCCGCCAAGCCAGAAAACAACGGGCGGTCAGCCGGGGAAGAACTTCCTGGGAGGATGGTTTATGGTTTTGTCGGTTATCCTGTATGGTTTCCTGTTTGCCACGCTGATGGGCGCGCTTTTTCATCTATGGCGAGACGGCGGACCCGGGAAGTTGGTTTTATATTTGCTTGCCAGTTGGGCGGGTTTTTGGCTGGGGCATTGGGCAGCGAAAGAGCTGGACCTCCATGTTCTGGATATTGGCGAACTGCGCCTGGGGCCCGCGCTGTTGGGTTCCCTGGTTTTTCTCTTCCTCGCGCATTGGTTTGGCCAGATAGGAAAAGCAGCATGAGCGCTTACGCTCAGGCTGGAGACCTGGTCCAACTACAAGGAGCCGGCTACAAAAGCCACATCCTGCGCCTGAAGGCGGGTGAAGTGCTGCAGACCCACCGTGGGGTTATCCGTCACGATGATGTAATCGGGCAAGCGTGGGGCGCGCGATTGCAATCCCATACCGGCAGCCCTTTTTTCCTTTTCCAGCCCGGGCTGGCCGACCTTATCCGGGAAACTAAGCGCACCACCCAAATTCTTTACCCGAAAGACATCGGCTACATCCTGCTGGTCATGGGCGTTGGCCCGGGAACACGTGTTCTGGAGGCGGGGACAGGCTCGGGAGGGCTGACCACCGCGTTCGCTTATATGGTTGGTGAGAGCGGCAGGGTTGTATCTTATGAGCGCAAGCCGGACGTGCAGGCATTGGCGCGCGCCAATCTGAGCCGCCTGGGGTTTGAGAACCGGGTGGACTTTAAGCTGGGAGACGCCGCGGATGGTTTCAGCGAACGCGACGTGGACGCGCTGTTCCTGGATTTGCCAAACCCATACGATTACCTTGGTCAGGCTAAAGCCAGCCTGAAAGGTGGCGGTTATCTCGGGATGCTGGTGCCGACGGTTAATCAGGTTTCACGCTGCCTGCAGGCGCTCAGAAACTATCAATTCGCTTTTGTGGAGGTCTGTGAAATCCTCCTGCGGTATTTTAAGACTGATTGGGAGCGCCTGCGCCCGACTGACCGGATGGTGGCGCATACGGGTTACCTGATATTTGGGCGCTCGGTATTTGAGATAAATGATGACCTTTTTGACGAGGGGGCTGACGACCAGGGATGACGGAGATCGTAATTGAACCGGAGGTGTTGATACGGAAGCTTTCCGGTTTGCATCAGGCGCCTCGCGCGGAGTATGAGGCTGACGGCGTTTTTGATCCAAAGGGGTATAAACCGGCTGCGGTATTGGTGCCCTTGCTTTGGTATGAAGGGGAATGGCATCTGCTTTTTACACGCCGGAGCAGCGCTTTAATGAACCACAGTGGGCAGGTTTCTTTTCCAGGCGGAAGCTGGGACGTGGAAGATGAGGACCTGATCGCCACCGCGCTGCGTGAAGCCTGGGAAGAGGTTGGTTTGCGTCCTGAGGAAGTGCGCGTTTTGGGGAATATGTCTGCAATTGGCATATCCACACGCTTCCTGGTCACCCCGGTGGTCGGCATCATTCCGTGGCCGTATCCGCTGCGCCTGGAGGAGGCGGAAGTCGCGCGGGCGTTTATCGTGCCGCTCAGCTGGCTGGCGGACCCGGCCAATTTTTTCACCAGCACGCGTATTTATGAAGGAAAGACCTACGAAATCATCTATTACCAGCTCTATGATGGAGAAAAAATCTGGGGCGCGACGGCCCGGATGACCCGGGAATTCCTGAAGCTCGTTAATTGAACAAGGCTGCCGTTGTGGGCAGCCTTGTTATTTCCAAATAGCGGCAGAAAAGAATTATTCTTCTGTTTCTTTCTTGCCTTTTTCAGTCACTTCAGGCTCTTCTACGCCGGAGACCTCAACGACAGGCTCCTGCTGCGCGTAGCCGACAGAGACGATAACCTCTTCGGGATCGGTCAGAACGGTGATTTTATCGCCAAGCTTGAGATCCGCAACCGTGATGCTGTCATCCGCGTTCATCAGACCGCTGATATCCACTTCAATTTTGGTGGGGAGGTCCCTCGGGAGGCATTCGATAGCCAGCTCATACAAGTTGTGCAGGATGACCACATCCGCGAGCTTTGACACCGGAGCTTCGCCAACCAGGCTGATTTCAACGGTGGTGCGCAGTGCTTCGGTCAGGGAGACAGCCAAAAAGTCCACATGAATCAGGCGCCCATAAATTGGATCGCGCTGACGATCGCGCACAATCACGGTGTGGGTGGTTCCATCAACATCAATGGTAATCAGGCTGGAGGAGCTCAGTCTGCCCAATTTGAGTGAAGCTTCGTGCCCGTTCATTTGAATTGGGAAAGCCTTCAGATGGCGCCCGTAAATGACGCCTGGAAGGTATCCGGCGCGGCGCAGGGCGTTGACCTGCTTGCCTTTGACAGTACGATTTTCCGCTTTGATGATTATTTCTTCTTGTGACATTGTGATATTCCTTTTCGGCGCCTCTGACCCCGCGTGGGGCTGCCCTCGCCTGATAATTGCCGGACGGATTTCCGGCGACTGAAAAGTTTATCCTTTTTCGCAGCCTTCGTCAAGCGCGAAAAAGACCTGGTGACCGGCATTGTGCAATGGACAGAGTATTTCCGCCTTTTAGGGATGTGCAGTCAGAGGTCTTTCATTTAATAAATATTGCGCGGACATCTTAGGCAGCTGGGTTTGAGTACGCCGCTCTGCCTGAGGACGCGCGGGAGATGCCTTTACCGCTGGTACGGGCGAAGCATCCCAAGAGAACCATAATCCTGCTTCGCCGCGTCGGGTGGGGATGCTTCGCCCCTGCGCCAACCGGGCATCATAGGCAGCTGGGTTTACATACGCCGCTCTGCCTGTAAACGCGCGGGAGATGGCTTTACCGCTGGTACGGGCGAAGCATCCCAAGAGAGCCTTAATCCTGCTTCGCCGCGCCGGGGGAGGATGCTTCGCCCCTGCGCCAACCGGACATCATAGGCAGCTGGGTTTGAGTACGCCGCTCTGCCTGAGGACGCGCGGGAGATGGCTTTACCGCCGGTACGGGCGAAGCACCCCAAGAGAGCCTTAATCCTGCTTCGCCGCGCCGGGGGAGGATGCTTCGCCCCTGCACCAACCGGACATCATAGGCAGCTGGGTTTGAGTACACCGCTCTGCCTGGAGACGCGCGGGAGATGGCTTTACCGCTGGTACGGGCGAAGCATCCTTGTTTAGGGATGCGATTGAGGATTGTGGTTGGTACAGGGTGCTTCGCCCCTGCTGATCTGGACGGCATATGGACATCAATGCAAGGTGGGTTTGCTGACAGGCAAAGAAAAGCCGCCCATTGCTGAGCGGCTTTTGCCATTTCAAACGAGGTGAATATTAACGGAACAGGTTCGGCAGGAAGTGCATCAGTCCTGCCAACACCTGGGCGCTGTCGGAATTATCCGCCGGGTTCGCGTCCGGGCTGCCCGAGCTGATTGCCAGGCTGATCGGGTAGAGCGTGCCCGCCGCCGCGCTGCCGTCAATATATACCCAGACCTGGAACCCGTCTCCTTCTCCGAAGGGGATATCGGGCAAATCCCAGGTGACCGTGTTCCCGACGATGTCCGGGGTGATACCTGAGTTGTCGGCTGCGTAGCTGAGCCCGTCCGGCAGCGTGAGGACGAGCTGCGTGGCTGTCGAAGTGGCCGCGCCGGTGTTCATGAAATCCATCCAGACAGACGCCGTCCCGCCCGGGGCGCCGCCAAACAGCGTCGAAGCGAAGCGCGCGCTCAAGTCCACGCCCGCGGCTGGCGACCAGGAATTGGTGGTTATGCCGCTGCCATTGTAGCTGAGATCGAAACGATCGGAGCGGTGGAATATCACCGGGTTCGTGAGCACAGCGCCGTTGCTGCCAGACACTAACGCGTAGTAGAGGTAGCGGCTGTTCTGGTCGCTCCAGGTGAGGATGCCGCGGTTATTGGCGTCTTTGGTGACAGATAACGAAGAAGTGTAATTTGAGATAGATGGGTGACTTAATTGACCAGAATTGATAAGCGCATAGCTTGTCCCATTTAGGATGCCGTACCAAATAAAATGGTCAGTTCTATTAGATGCAGTAAACGCCATAAGGATGTTACCGCCAGATAACTGCACGCCTGCGCTCGGTGAAAAATTAAGATTTGTCGGAGGCGTCAGCGTACCGCCGCCGCTATCAAACACCCGATAGAGGGATTCCCAGTAATAACCTTGCCCGCTCTGCCAATAGTGCTCATAAGCCACGAAGAAGCGGTTTCCGCTCAGGGCAATCTGAACTTGAGGGAAATACTGATTTGTTGAGTTAGAGGCGGTCATTTTGGTGACGGGCACCACCTCGGCTCCACCGCTCTGGCGGATGGTGTAGTAGATATCCTGGATGTCGGTGGCTTGGGCGGACTTCCCCCAGGTAACCATAAAGCGGTTATCCGCGCTGGCGCTGATGTCCTGATAGTACAGCTGGACCATGTTTCCAGCTTGGTAGCTCCCCCAGCTGTTGTCATTGCTCAGATTAACTGGTCCGTATATCAGGTTACCGGTGGAGCTCAAAACCGCGAACCAGGTATTCTGGTTCTCCAAGCCTGCCGGGTTACCGATGCTCTTCTGCCACACCACTCCGACCTTGCCGTCTGATGCCACAGCAAGCGCAGTTTCCCACTGACCGGTACCATAACCTGCCACATCATAAATTGGGCTGAGCAGGGTGGGTTCTTTGACGACCCCGCCAAAGCGGTCAATCACCGCGTACCGCAGCACCCAACCGCTTGTGTTCGCTCCATTCCAATCGTAATCCGCCCAGACGTGAACAAAATTATGTTCCGGGGTTTCGATGACTGCAGGTTCCCTAAAATTCCAGGCGTCACCGCTGATGTCCACCTCAAGTTGGGTGGGGGTCCAGTTCAGGTCAGTCTTAAGTGTGTAATCAATTGAATCATTATAGGTCTGCGCGAACGCAGCCGGAACGGTGGACTCAATCGTAATCGTCTTGGTTTTGCTTGTGTTCAAGCTGGAAGTGATATCCACGAACGTCTTGTTGTGCGCTCCCAATGAAAGCCCGGCCGGAGCGCTGACCCGGACGAGGATTTCCATACTGGCGCCTTGCGCGAGCAAGCCCGAATCAATCGTGCCGTCCGCGTCGGTATCCGTGAGAGGCAGGCCGGTCGCTTTGTCAAAGAGTTCCGCGTTCCAGCCCATGCCCAGCGGGGCGGTCGTGACCGACATGTCGTAGGTGTCTGCTCCCAGGTCGCCGGTGTTGGTGAGGGTGAATGTGAAGTCATCCACATCCAGCGAGTAAGCAAACTCGCCCAGGTAAAGCGGATAAGTGAAAACGCGCGCGCTGGGCACCGGGCGCATAAAGAGCACAGCGGTACCGCTCGTCGTCGGGCGTGTACATCTATTCCAAAAAGGCAGCCCGGCCAGGCCAGTCGCGTTTTCGATGCCCGCGGTCGAACAATACCATCCTCCGCTGGTATCCGGGAGGGTTTTGTATTGGAACTTGATGTTTCCATCGGGGTAGAGCACGGCTTCAAAAGTGTACGTTCCCCCGTCGTCATCTTTCAGGTTGTTCCATTGGATCACAAAATGCGTACCAAAGCTGCGGTAATAGACTTTGCTATTCGAATACGTGTGATATTTGCTTAATACCGAAATTAAATTATTCGGCTCAGATTCGTCCGGAACTGTGAAGTAAGTGTCTACGTAACCATCGTCGAAAGTGGCATAACCCGCGCCGGTGATGTAGAGCTGGGAATAGGAGTTCTCGTAGAAAGGGAACGCCCAGGGCAAGGGGATGGCTGCGGTTTTGCCGTATGGATCTGTAATGCCCGTGTTGGTGCCGCCTGTCGCGTCAATCCAGGAATAGGTCGTACTGCCGAGGTAATAGCCGTAATCGTCGGTATCGCCGATGGCGGTGGGCTCCGCCAGCGTTTCTTCGGTGGGGAGCACAAAGCGCTCGCCGTTCTCGTCCTCACAGGGCTGGCCGGGCAGGCAGCGCGCGCGGCGTTCGGGTTCCGGTGGAGGTGGAGGGGTCTGGGCTTCGGCCGGTTTGAGGGCGGCTGGAGAGAGCACTCCAAGGATAATCACGATTGCCAAAAGTTTGCTGAACAAATTACGCATATCCACTCCTTATTTAATTGTTAGATGGGTTGAAAGCTTGACTAAACCCGCTCACAAGCATTGTGAAAATTATAACACATACACCGAGGTTTATGTAAAAAAACATTGTGACCGGCATTTTGTCAATGGACAGAGTATTGCTGCCTTTTGGGGATGTGCAGTCAGAGGTCTTTCATTAAATAAATATTGCGCGGACATCATAGGCAGCTGGGTTTGAGTACGCCGCTCTGCCTGAGGACGCGCGGGAGATGGCTTTACCGCCGGTACGGGCGAAGCACCCCAAGAGAGCCTTAATCCTGCTTCGCCGCGTCGGGTGGGGATGCTTCGCCCCTGCGCCAACCGGACATCTTAGGCAGCTGGGTTTACATACGCCGCTCTGCCTGAGGACGCGCGGGAGATGGCTTTACCGCTGGTACGGGCGAAGCATCCCAAGAGAACCATAATCCTGCTCCGAAGCGTTGGGTGAGGATGCTTCGGTCCTGCGCTAACCGGACATCATAGGCAGCTGGGTTTGAGTACGCCGCTCTGCCTGAGGACGCGCGGGAGATGGCTTTACCGCCGGTACGGGCGAAGCACCCCAAGAGAGCCTTAATCCTGCTTCGCCGCG
>Ga0228535_1000552_pt1 | contig 98972 bp, 98 predicted proteins | sample SJ1metagenome_FD_168457 | JGI IMG/M metagenome (GOLD analysis project Ga0228535, IMG submission 168457) | Enriched culture of PCE-dechlorinating microbial communities from Ithaca, New York, USA - SJ1 | ecosystem: Engineered > Modeled > Simulated communities (microbial... > Unclassified | place...
GAAACGCCCGGCCCCATTCCGAACCCGGAAGCTAAGACCCTCTTCGCTCATAATACTGCATCTTTCAGGTGTGGAAACGTAGGTCGCCGCCAGGCCGCAAGATTCTTCTTTCTTTTAATACCTTCCTATACAAAAATAACTTATTCTATAAAATATAAGATTCAAAAAAAACTTTATTCTAAAAACACCATCTACCTATTGTGCGTTATAATTCCCTCATGAATACGACACTTTATTTCCTTCGATCTTCCGAACAAAAAATTCTGAGCGATATCCTCCCTTATGCCATGCGTCTTGATCAACACGCTATGTCGCTGTCCGACGTACCGCAACTGAGCGTCTACGAAACGTTTTACGGCTATACAAGCAAAGATCTTGGTTTGTATGCCCTTGCCGATAACCAGCTTGCGGGGGCAGCGTGGATACGTCGTCTGAATGCCGATCACGGTGCTAACGGCTATATTGACGATAATACTCCGATACTCACTATGGCGGTTCTTCCGCAATACAGAGGGATGGGAATAGGCTCGCTGATGCTGGAGCAGCTGATGATTGAAGCCTCGGCTTTGTATGAGGCGATCAGTCTGGGTATTGTCGCCGACTCACCGGCACTGCGTTTTTATGAACGTCACGGTTTTACGTTGCATCCGAATGCTTTAAACGCAAAAAGCTTTACGGACGGCTCTGAGGTCGTGACATTGATCAAACGTTTGGAAAAAGGGGAAATTAAACGCCCTGGCGACGGTTACGATCCTAGACGCTGGATGGACTGAAAGGGTTTTCGGTATTTTGTACGGAGGGTAAAAAGGAGAGAAGTGAAAACATGCCGGTCGAGCCGGCATGAAAGAAGGAATTAACGAATTTCTTCGAATGGAGCGCCCGCAACCACTTTGCGTGATACGGTGTAAGGAACGAGGGCAGCCGCACGCGCTTGTTTGATCGCGATGGTGACCATGTCCTGGTGGCGTTTGCAGTTGCCTGTCAAACGGCGGGGCATGATTTTGTAACGCTCAGAGAGCGAGTATTTCAAAGACGCAACGTCTTTGTAATCGATGTAGTCAACTTTGGCTTCGCAGTATTTGCAATAGCGTTTTTTGTATTTTCTTTTTTCTGACATGGTTCTATCCTTGTACTTTCGTTAAAACGGAATTTCGTCTTCGTTGATATCAATCTCGGGGAGATTGTTTTCAGGCATTCGTGCCGGAGCGGGTTTCGAATACGACGGAGGCGGATTGTAGGCTTTCGGAGCCGGAGCATCATAGCCCCCTCCGTAGCTTGCGCCGTTATCGGAATATTCGTTATACCCTCCCTGCGAACCGCCTTCACCGCGTGAGTCAAGCATTTGCATCGTTTCGACGATGACGGAATGCTTCGAACGCTTCTGGCCGCTTTGCTGGTCAACCCACTGTTCGAACTGGAGCCGTCCTTCGACAAGAATTTTGGAGCCTTTGCGAAGGTATTGGTTGGCTACTTCACCCGAACGGCCGAAAAAAGTGATGTCGACAAAACATGTCTCCTCTTTTTTCTCGCCGTTCATCGTAAATTTACGACTGGTTGCGATGGCGGTTTTTGCGATCGCGGAACCGTTTTGCGAATATCGAAGCTCGACGTCGCGGGTGAGATTTCCGACCAAAATGACTTTGTTGTACATAGGGTTTCCTTAAAGGGCTTAAGAAGCGGCTTCTTCTTTTTTCTCAGCTACGGCAGGCTTTTTGGTTTTTTCAACCATATCGTTCCATGCTTTTACTTCGCGTTTGCTATCGTATTTCATGGTTACGAAACGCAAAATCTCCTCGTTGATACGGAAGCGACGTTCGATTTCACTAATTGCAGAAGGTGCTGCTTTGTAATACATCACGTAGAAATAACCGCGAGCGTTTTTCTCGATCGGGTAAGCCAGTTTTTTCATTCCCATCGCGTCGCGTGCAATGATTTCCGCACCGTTTACAGTGAGGATCTCTTCGACCTGAGCGATAGTGCTTTTGATCTCTTCTTCAGTAAGAGTAGGTTTGACGATTACTAGGTTTTCGTAATGTCTCATAACGTATGTCTCCTTTTGGTGTTCGCCCCTTATGGTATTCGTACAGCACGATCAGCTCGTGTTGCAAAGAGCAAGGAACATCGCGATTATACTAAAAAATAGCTTAATTTAAGTTTGAGTTATAAAACGCTTTGGAGTTTCAGAAGGGAGGAAAGAAGCAAGGACTCCTGGTCCGGGCTTCCGGAGGATTTCATTTTCAGTTCGGTATCGAGCAGAAGGTTAAGCCCTTTTTTATACCCTTCGGGTGAAATTTTTATCGAGAGCGAAGCCCGCTCTTTCTCGACGAAGCCGGGAAGTTTGTATCCCAAAACCAGCGCCGAATCGGCAACACCGTGAAGCTTGATGGAGGTGTTGAACAGGTATAGCTGTGTCAGGAATCCGCTGATGGCGGTAAGAATCTGGATTTCGTTTTCCCCCGATTCGAGAAGGTGGCGCAGGGTAGGGAGAAACTCTTTTTTTTCGATTACCTGGGCGATGAAGCGGTCGAGTTTGATTTCGCTGAGGCCGTGGACGTGCTCTTCGACGTCACGGACGGTAATAGGTTTATTTAAAACGGCCAGTTTGGGCAGCTCGTTGCATGCCAGGGCCAGATCGCCGGTGTGGATTTCCAGAAGGTGGAAAGCGGCCTGGTTGTCGAGCGTTATCCCCTGCAGCTGTGCCTCCTGCAAGAGGATAGCGCGGGCTTCGTTGGGATAGGGATGGAAAAAACGGACGGATCCCGCATCAGGCCCTTTGAAAGCCGTGTCGGCTCCTTTGACGTCATCGCCGTAATAGCAATAGAGGAAAAAGTTGTCGGAATTTTTCCCCACAAGCTCGACGAGGGTGTCCAGATCGCTTTTGGGGAGTTTTTTCTCCGACTTGACGATCAAAAGATTGCGGTCGCCGAAAAGGGAACCCTGTGAAAGGTGGGCCTTGGCGACGGACGCATCGTATTCGTCGTAATAGAGGCTCAGTACGGAAGCCCCTTCGATTGCGCCGAGGCGCTGTGCGTAGCGGTCGATCAGAAAATGGCTCTCTCCGAACAGCGCCATTGCCCGGGGTGCGGTATTGTTTTGGAGATGGCGGTCGAGGTCTTGTCGGTTCAATCCGTTTCCTTTTCGATTTTGCGTACGAATGACGCGGTGATTTTGGCGGTGGCGAGATCGGCTTTTTCAATCCGTACGACCACGTCATCAAAGAGCATCAGCCCGAAATGGCCCGTGACGGCGACGCTTGCCCCCGTCACGACGTCGTGGATTTCGGCGAAAACGTCGTCTTCGGCTTTCATGACGCGGGCTTTGAACTCCTGACCGATGACGGTAGCGGCCCAACGGGCGAATTTACGTTCGTGGAAGCGGATTTCGATGTCGCTGGCTTCGCGCTCTTTTTCGCTGATCGAGGTACAGAGCGATTCGATATTACGCAGGACGTAGGAACCTTCTTCCGTATCGCCCGCCTGGATCGCTTTGAGCAGACGGTGGACGACCAGATCGCTGTAGCGCCGGATCGGTGAGGTGAAATGGGTGTAGCGCTCGAACCCCAGACCGAAATGCCCCAGGTTGTAGGGGGCGTAGCGCGCCTGCATCTGGGCGCGGATGATGAGGGTGTCGACTTCGCTCACCAGCCCCCGGCGTTCGGCTTCGGCCTGAATGGCGGTGATGGTCTCTTTGACCGAAGCCTGGAACTCGACGAATATTCCGATCGATGCCAGTTCGGTGTAAAGGCTTTGAAGCTTCATCGGGGAAGGGGGCTCGTGGATCCGGAAAACGCCCCGCTCGTACATCGAGGCGGCCGCTTTGTTGGCCAGCAGCATGCAGTCTTCGATCAGGGCGTGAGAGGGGGTTTCGACGGCAAACTCGGTCGAGACGATGTTCTGTTCCGCGTCGATCCGCATCTCCAGTTCGCTGGAGCGGAAGTTGTACCCTTTTTTCATCCGCTCCTCGCGCAGTTTTGCCGTCAGATCGTTGAGCGGACGGATGTAGGCGAGGGCCAGCCTCTCTTTTTCACTCTGTACCGTGAAGTTCCCCTCCAGATAGGCGTCGATCTCTTCGTACGTGAAGCGGCGGTGGGAATGTATGATCGATTCGTAAAGGTCGAATGAATCGACGTCGTAGGTGGTCGGGTCAAGATGCATTTCGAACGTGTAGGCGAGACGGTCGACGTTCCCCTGCAGCGAACAGAGCGTTTCGCTGAGCTCGCGCGGCAGCATGGGAATGGAGCGGTGGGGAAGATAGATCGAGAAACTGCGGTAGATCGCCTCGGCGTCGATCGCACCGAAGGGTTTGACGTATTCGCTTACGTCGGCGATGGCGACGTAGAGGGTGTTGGTGTCGGGAACGTAGCAGATCGCGTCATCGTAGTCTTTGGCGGTGACGGGGTCGATCGTACAGAAAGGGAGGTGGCGCAGGTCGCGGCGGTGAGGGTAGAGGGAAGCATCGACCTCTTTGGGAAATTCCCGGGCCTGGCGTAACACTTCCTCGTCGAACGCATCGTGTTTGTTGTAGAGGGCGAGGACGATTTTTTCATCGACCGTGGGGTCGGAGAGGTTCCCCAGGTACGCTTCGATCTTTCCGCTTTGGTTGTTGATCTGGTAAAGCGATCCTTCCTCTGCGTTGGGAAGCTCCGAGAGGGCAAAGCCGGCGGGATGCAGGGTGCGGATGTCCTGCAACACGAGGCCGCCGAACCCTTGTGCTACCACCGCGACACTGAATGTCTCGCTTCGTCCCGCGATAAGGACTACTTTGGCCTGAGGTCCGCCGCGCCGCCCCATGAGCCGCTGGGCGATGACGAGATCGCCGTTTTTCGCCCCCATCAGGTTCGCCGCATCGATAAAATGGTCGCGGATGCTCTCCCCGATGCTCTGAAGATAAGCCCCCCGTTCCTGAACGAGGCCGATTGTCCCCGCACGGTACTGGGAAGCGAAGGTGTATTTCCCTTCTTCGTGGACGAGGAATTTCATCGAGAGCCATTGCGCGACGAGTTCACGCTCTTCGCTGGCGATATCCTGGTCGTAGAGGCCGTGGGTGAGGCGGATAAGGAGTGATTTCATGAAGCCCATTATATCTTCTGTGTTAGAATAAGCTCTTTAATTTTGCAAAGGAATGAAGATAATGACACACGAAGCGATTTTGAACCAGCTCGGATACACTCCCAATGAGGCGCTGAGCCTCCAGCTCTCCCGGATCGAAGCCAATACGCACGGGTACGAAAAAATCATCAAGCATATCCTTGATCTGCACGAGGCGCTGAAAACCGACGAATCGTATGTCGCCCTCTCCAACAGCAACGACTGTTTCAAAATCAAGATCGATGCGACGAACGAAACCAGTGCCGCCGATGCACTGGAGAAAATCAACCATTTCGCCGACAAATACAAAGTGGAACTGCAAAAAGTCGAAGGAAAACCGACCTATTACATCCTCGGATTCGCCAAATAACGATGAAAACGGAGCCGATGACGCCGAAGGGGTACGATGAACTGTTGCGGGAATTCAAGTATCTCAAAGAGGTTGAAAAACCCCGTGTAAACGGGGAAAAACAGCGTGCCGCGGAACTGGGGGACCGGAGCGAGAATGCCGAATACCATGCGGCCAAAGAGAAGCTCCGCCACATCGACAAACGCCTTTTCTACCTCAATGCAATGATCGAAAAAGCGCAGATTATCGATCCCCTTACCCTCGATCACGCCCGGGTCCATTTCGGTGCGACGGTGGAGATTTGCGATATCGACAGCGACGACGAGTATTGCTACACGATTTGCGGAACGTTGGAAAGCGAACCCGAAAACGGTCTGATTTCGGTCCATTCGCCTCTTGCACGGGCATTATTGGGAAAAGAGGCCGGGGACGAATTCAGCGTGCAGCTCCCGGCGGGGAAGAAGAGTTATGAAGTGCTTCGTATCCGTTGCACGGATCTGTTCGAACTGAAAAAAAACCGCCGCACCGAAGCGGATTTCGGATTTCATTAAGGCGGGGAGGAACGATGAGTCTGATCGGGCGCCAGAGCATCAGCGACAAAAACTACCGGATGTTCGGATACGACATCATGTTCCGTGACGATTCCGCAGATGCGGGCCGACCTACCGACGTTTCGGTTTCGGCATCGGTCCTTGACCGCGTGATGAATGAAATCGGCCCCGAAAATGCAGTCGGCGGCTACCGGGGGCTTTTGAAAACCGATCGGGAATTTCTTGAAAACGATATTGTCGAAACGATCCCCGCGCAGAAATTCCTACTGATGGTGCTGGAATCGTCGCTGGGCGACCCGCGTCTGGAAGAAGTGCTCAAAAGGCGCTACTCACAGGGATTCCGGTTCGGCATCAACGATGCCGCGATCAACGAAGCCAACCTTGAACGGATCGAAGCGCTCTCCCCCTGGATCGATATCGTTAAAATCGATACGCTTCGCACCCTGAAGCGATGGGCGCAAGAGGGGATCGTGCGGCTTCACCGCAAGGGGAAAAAAGTGATCGCTTCGAAAGTCGAAACCCACGTGATGTTCGAATTTTACAAATCCCTCGGATGCGATTATTTCCAGGGGTTTTACCTCAAGCGTCCGCACGTCGTGCAGGGAGAGTCGCTGAGCCCTTCGAGGGAACAGGCGCTGATGATCTGGAATCTTCTTGAAAACGATGCCGACATCACCGAGATCGTTGAGGCTCTTGAGAAAAACCATGTCCTTTCACTGCAGCTGATGCGGTTTTTGAACTCGTCGTATTTTTCATTCCGGGCCCCGATTACGTCGATCCGGCAGATCATATCACTGATCGGGCGGAAGGCACTCGCCAACTGGCTGATGCTGATGCTCGCCGCTTTCCGCAGTGTGGGCGGGGCCAATCACCCGCTCCTTCTGATGGTTATCAACCGCACCGAAATTATGACGGGACTGTTGAAGCTGAGCCGGCCTGAGGCATCGCAGGAAAAAATCGATACGGCGTATCTGGTGGGGATGCTTTCGCTGATCCATTTGCTGCTGAACATGTCGCATCGGGAATTTTTGCACAAGATCAACGTCTCCCCCGAAATCGAGGAAGCGATGTTCGAAGCGCAGGGAGAATGGGGCGAGCTGCTCACCGTGACCCGCCACATCGAAAATACCGATTACGAATCGATCCGTCCGTTTATGGAACGCTACCGGATCGATCCGAAAAAAATGGACCGCCTGATTGCCGATGCGATGGAAAAAGTGAATCGGTTCGACGAACTGCTCAACCAGGAGTTCTAGCGGTTATTTGACCTCGACTTTTTTCGATACCTTTTTCCCCGTTTTGGGGACGGTAATGGTCAGTACCCCGTTTTTCGAACTCGCTTCGATCGCATCGAGGTTCGCATCGGGGGGAAGGAGGTAGCTTTGCTGGAACTGGGCGTAGCTTCTCTTGGACGACTCTTTGTCCGCGTTCTCTTCTTTGCGCTCTCCCGATACGCTAAGACGGTTTCCCGATGTTTCGACGGTGATCTCTTTTTTGTCGATCCCCGGAAGGTCGATCGTGATGAGGTAGCGTTTTTCATCCTCTTTCATGGTCGATGCGAAAGCGTTTGTTCTGGGATAGGGACGGTTGAAGAAGTTTTCCATCTCTTCGATTCCCCAGAACGGGCAACCCGAGTTGCAGGATTTGGAAGGGGCCGCCGCCAGCAAGAGGGGAACGGCACTCAAAGCGATTACAAGACGTTTGGATACATGCATGGGTACAAACCTCCGATAATGTTTTTTCAAGTGATAATGTAAAACGGTTTGGTAAATCGACAGCAAATTAAGGGGGCGCTTGATTACCCTTTGGTATAATCGCGGCATTATTTATTTCTACAAGGAATTTGCCGTGAGCACTCCACTTCCAGATATCGAAAAAGTTCTCAAGCAGCACAAGCTGTCGACGGGTGACTACGAACACATCAAAAAAATTCTCGGACGCGAACCGAACCTCGTCGAGATCGGTATTTTTTCGGCAATGTGGAGCGAACACTGCAGCTATAAATCTTCCAAAAAACATCTGAGCGGTTTCCCGACGAAAGCACCGTGGGTCATTCAAGGACCGGGTGAAAATGCCGGGGTTATCGATATCGGGGGCGGCTATGCGGCGGTTTTCAAAATGGAAAGCCACAACCACCCCAGCTTCATCGAACCGTATCAGGGCGCCGCTACGGGCGTCGGCGGTATCATGCGCGACGTCTTTACGATGGGTGCCCGCCCTATCGCGAACCTCAATGCGCTCCGTTTCGGAAACGTTCTGAACAATGACGACGTGAGCAAGCACCAGCGTTTCCTCGTGCGCGGCGTCGTTTCGGGGATCGGCGGATACGGTAACTGTATGGGAGTTCCGACCATCGGCGGTGAAACAAGTTTCGATGAGTGCTATAACGGCAACATCCTCGTCAACGCATTTACGCTCGGTCTGGCGAAAAGCGACGAGATTTTTTACGGCCGTGCCGAGGGGATCGGCAACCCCGTCATCTACGTCGGCTCCAAAACGGGTCGCGACGGCCTCGGCGGTGCGGTGATGAGTAGCGACAGCTTCACCGAAGCGTCGAAAAGCCTCCGTCCTACCGTGCAGGTCGGGGACCCGTTCACCGAAAAACTGCTCCTCGAGGCGTGTCTGGAGCTCTTCAAAACCGATTACGTCGTCGGGATTCAGGATATGGGGGCTGCGGGCCTCACCTCAAGCTCGTTCGAGATGGCCGGACGTGCCGGAAGCGGTATGATCATGCACCTGGACAAGGTGCCGGCGCGCGAAGAGGGGATGCAGCCGTATGAGTTCATGCTCTCCGAGTCGCAGGAGCGGATGCTCATCTGTGCGAAAAAAGGGTCGGAACAGGCGATCATCGATATTTTCGAGAAATGGGACCTCGACTGCGCCGTCATCGGAGAAGTAACCGATACGGGCCATATGGAGCTGTTCTGGCACGGTGAAAAAGTGGCCGATGTTCCGGTCGATCCGGTAAGTGAAGAGGCTCCGGTTCTGGATCGTCCAATGAGTGAACCCAGATACCTCGCCGAGATCAAAAACGTCAAACTAGGGGATTTCGAAGCGGTAGGGAACCAAAAAGCGTTCGAAAAACTGATCTCTTCAATGGAGGTCGTTGACAAAGGGTGGATCTATCAGCAGTACGATTCGATGGTCCAGACCAATACGATCAAAAAAGGGGGAGAGCTCGACGCATCGGTGATCCGTGTCAAGGAAAACGGTGTGGCGCTTGCGATGAGCGCGGACTGTAACGTCCGCTACTGCTACATCGATCCCAAAGCCGGAGCTGCGGCCGCCGTCATCGAGAGCGGCCGTAACGTCGCGATGAGCGGTGCGACCCCCAAAGCGATCACCGACTGTCTGAACTACGGAAACCCCGAAAATCCTGAAGTAATGTGGCAGTTCGCCCAGGGGTGCCTCGGGATAAAAGAGGCGTGCACCGAACTGAACACCCCCGTCATCGGCGGTAACGTATCGCTCTACAACGAAACGAACGGTAAATCGGTTTTCCCGACCCCTTCGATCGCGATGGTGGGCGTCAACGAAGATCAGAACAAAGTGCTTCTCTCTTCGTTCCAAAAAGAGGGGAACATCCTTTACCTCGTCGGTGAAAACAAAAGCGAGTTCGGCGGGTCGCTCTACATGAAAGAACTCTACAACGTCGTTGCCGGAACGATTCCTGCGATCGATTACGATAAAGAGCGGGCTCTGTGGAACCTCGTCATCGACGCGAATAAAAAAGGGCTTCTCGCTTCGGCGAAAGACTGCAGCGCCGGCGGTGCCGCGATCGCGCTGGCAAAAATGGCCTGCGTCAGCGCCAAAGGGGTTCAAGCTTCTATCGAGGTCGCCGACAGCCGCGACATCTTTGCCGAGAGTATGAGCCGCGCGATCATCGAGGTCGCACCGGAAAACTGCGCCGCGTTTGAAGCGATGGCAGGAACCCTGGCCTGCCAGAAAATCGGAACCGTGGGGGGCGATACGTTTGTCCTCAACGACGTTACGATGGACCTCTCGGCGATGCGCGATGTCTACTACAACACCTTCAGAAAAGTGATCGAAGGCGATCTCTAACCCTTTCTCCCCTCGCTTCCCCGTAAGGGGGAAACTTCTTCTTCCCGATCTCTTTTTATTGGCATATTTTTTGCATGCATTTTGGTATGAAAAAGCTATTCCGAAAAATTTTTCGCAAACGATCAAAACGGTATTGCGAGTATTACATTACGAATCTTGCATACGGCTGCGGGGAGTAAAAGAAAAAGGGGTTTCCCGCGCCAGCGGGAAAAAGGCGGCGTTTATTCTTTGAGGCGGTCGATGGTCGCGCCGAGCGCGCGCAGTTTTTGCTCCAGGTTTTCGTATCCGCGGTCGAGATGGTAGATACGGTGGACGTTGGTCGTCCCTTCGGCTGCCATGCCCGCCAGTACCAGTGCACTGGAAGCACGAAGGTCGGTTGCCATAACATCGGCTCCGAAGAGTTCGCAAGCCCCGATAACCGTTGCCGTATGGCCGCTGAGTTTGATTTCGGCACCCAGACGCTGCAATTCGCTGACGTGCATAAAACGGTTTTCGAACAGGCGCTCTTCGATGGTGCTCGCTCCGTTGGCACGGACGGCGAGGGCCATGAATTGTGCTTGCATGTCGGTCGGGAATGCAGGGTATTCCTGGGTGATGATATCGACGGGTTTGAGCTTTTGGGCAGGGTGAATCGTCATCGTCGTTTCGCCGAGTTCGAAGGTGCACCCCATCTGTTCAAGTTTCGCCGTGACGGCATCGAGGTGATCGGGGCGTACGTTTTCAAGGGTGATTGATGAATCGGTAATGGCGGCGGCACAAAGATAGGTCCCGGCTTCGATCCGGTCGGGGATCACTTCGAAATCGACCATGTCGATTGTTTTGCCGCCCGTTCCGATAATGACGAGTTCGGAAGTGCCGATTCCGCTGATGTCGATGCCGCTGTCGCGGAGGATCTCGCACAGCTGCACTACTTCGGGTTCGCGCGCGGCGTTTTGAATCACCGTTTTGCCGTGGGCAAGGGCGGCGGCCATAACGATGTTAGCGGTTCCGGTCACGGTAATTTTATCGAAAACGATATGTGCCCCTTTGAGCCCCTCGGGCGCTACGGCATGGACGTACCCCGCATGGATCGTGATTTCCGCTCCCATCTGTTCGAGTGCTTTGAGATGCAGGTCGATGGGACGCTGCCCGATGGCGCATCCGCCCGGAAGGGAGACCTCACAGTGGCCGAAACGGGCAAGCAGGGGACCGAGGACGAGAATCGACGCCCGCATGGTTTTGACGATGTCGTAGTTGGCCATCGTGTGGTTGACCGTCGAAGTATCGATGGTGAGGGTATGGTTTTCCAGGTTGTAAGACGCTCCCAGATTCTGGAGCAGTTTGAGGAGCGTTTTGATGTCCGCGACTTCGGGCATGTTGGTCATAGTGACTTTGTTGTGAGCCAGCAGTGCCAGTGTGATAAGGGGTAATGCGGCATTTTTCGCACCGGAGATCACAACTGTGCCCTGAAGCTTGGTGGGGCCTTGAATACGTAGGTAGTCCATGAATTTCCCGATTATTAATTGTTGATCCCGAATTATACGTGAGGATTGATAAAATTTCTAGACTGTTCAGGGAATTCTTCTGAAACGGTGAAGGATTCATCGGTTTTAGTGATGATAACGTGTGCTGACTTAAGTGCGCTTTGCCCCGACATCGGATCGTTGTTCACCGTGACGAGCGTGTTGATCGGGGTTTTAGGATAGCCAAAAGGGGCAAACAGGTGGCGGCGTGCAAGGATGCCGAAACGGATAGGGAGCATTAATGCTCCGAGATCATTGGAAATGACCACAAGGTCTCCCTCTTTGAGTCCTTTTTCTTCTGCCTCGGTTTGGTTGATTAACAGATATGCCTCATCTTCGTCTTTGAGTAGTTCGGGGACGGCTCCGGTACGTGTCATCGTATGCCACTGTTTTTTGGTGCGTCCGGTGAGAAGGACAAATTCCCCATCCTGTAGCTGTACAGAACACGAGGGTATGGGATGAAGTTGCGCTTTGCGTGATGCGGTAGGAAACACGTTGTTTCCATAGAGGCGTTCACCTCCCCATTGATAAGAGAGGGTATCATACTCTTGCGTACTTTGGTCACATAGCCGTTGCTTGGTTAATTGTTTGTACTCATCGTAAATCTCTGCCGTATCGGCAAAATCAAAGCCCGAGAATCCTAATTTCTTAGCAACACTACAGATAATGTCGCTATCACTTTTGGCTCCCATCGGGGCGGATTTAAAAGCTCTAATGCGTTTGATATAGCGTTCCGAGTTGGTCATGGTTCCCTCTTTTTCACCCCATGAGGCGGTAGGGAGAACGAGGTTGGCAAGAGAGGCGGTTTCACTCATCACACAGTCTTGGACAACTAAAAAAAGATCTTCGCTCATCATCGCTTTTCTCGTTTTTTCAACATCGGGGAGGGTGATGAGGGGATTGGTGCAGGCAACCCATAACAATCGTATATCGTTTTGTGCGATAGCATCGATCGCGTCGGTGATTGTCATCCCCACTTCGGGAGAGATAGTATTGGGTGGGAGATTCCAATGGCGCTCGCACGATGCGCGATCATGCGGGTTACGGACATCGCGGTAGCCGGGGAGGGCGTTGGAGAGATAACCGACCTCGCGTCCACCCATCGCATTGGGTTGACCCGTTAGCGAGAACGGAAGCCCTTTTCGAGCATTGATACGTCCGGTGGCGAGAAAGAGGTTGATGAATCCGAGATTGCGCATGACTCCATCGACGGCTTGGTTCAACCCCTGACACCACAATCCCACGATTTTTTTATCCGAAGCAAAGAGATCGACCAGTATGTCGGTATCGTTTACAGATAATCCGCACGATGCGACGGCTTTAGGGTACGGTATCGCTTGGGCAGATTGGAGCGTTTGTTCAAACCTTTCGCAATATCGCTCAAGAAAATCATCATCGCATCCGCCGCGCCGATATATCTCAGCCAAGAGAGCGTTGTAGAGTATCGTATCGCTTCCGCTGCGAAGTCCCAGCCACAGATCGGATTTTTCGGCACTCTCGGTGTGTATCGGATCGATCACGATAATTTGGGTTTCGGGATGGACTTTTTTGCGCGCTAAGATGCGTCGAAAAATGATGGGGTGTGCCCATGCGGGATTGGAACCGCTGATGAGAATCACGTCGGCATCGTCGATATCGGCGTAACTGCCGATGGCTCCGTCGCTTCCAAACGCCATCTTGTGGGCGACGACGGCGCTGGCCATACACAGACGGGAGTTGGCATCGACGTTGTTGGTTCCCAAATACCCTTTGATCAGCTTGGTAAAAAGGTAGCTCTCTTCGCTAAGAAGTTGTCCTGATAGATAAAAATAGAGGGATTCACGTTTAAGGTTTTGGATTCGATCCGCTAAAAGAGTGAATGCTTCATCCCATGAAATTTCCCTAAAAGGATCAGATTTATGGGGGCGATAGAGGGGGGCGGCGAGACGGTTGGAATCCAACGCTTTCGTCATTTGGATCGGTTTGAAACACAAATCTCCTTGGGTGGATGGGTTGGTTTTATCTCCTTTGACTTTGAACCCTTTATCGGTGCATTCGACGCTCAAGCCGCATCCCGTACCGCAAAAGGGGCATCCCGTACTAATCGCTTCGCTCATCGTCCAATCCGATCAAAACTCTGAAAATCAGTTCCGCCCTCACGCATCATCGCATAGTTGTGGCGGACGATGTCGGCAATCTCGCTGATCTCATAGTGGGAGAGAAGCTCTTTGATAAACTGCTCCAAACTCTCTCCCTCGTATCGGGCTGTTTTAAAGAGCTTCATAAACTCGGCCACGTATTGGGGTACCTCGTCGAGAGTGATCCCTTTTAGGAAGAGTTTTCCCTCTTCATCATTGTGGCTGAGACTACCGCCGAGGAAAATATCGACCCCCAGCACCGTTTTCCCATCACGGGGCACTTTACATCCGACAAAACCCAAATCCCCTGCACCGTGAATACCACATCCTTTGACGCATCCCGACCAGTAGAGGCGCACTTTGGCATTTTCGATGGGGACTTCACGGCTCAGGTATTCACTCATGGCAATTGCATCGGGTTTGTTGGGGATAACCCCAAAGGGGCAGTGTTCGCTCCCGGCGCAGGCAATGAGATTCGCCATATAAGGGGAAGGGCGGTTAGGGTATTTTTGAAAAAGCGGCGATGGTAAAGCCGATGCTTCGTCACGTATCCCGGTGAGGATCAGATTTTGCTCGATCGTGAGGCGGATCGCACCGTTTTGCGATTCGGCGATGCGGGCCGCTTCGTACATATCGGTTCCGCTGAATACCCCTGAGGGGACGGCGGCATAGAGCGCTTTTAGTCCGTAGTTCAGTGAAACGCTTCCGTAGTGGTCTCCTGCATCGGATGAGGTCAGCGTTTCACCGGCAGTACTCATCTTCCGTCCGAGTTCTTCTTCGATTGCGGCTCTGAAATCTTCCATTCCTACCGCATCGATGAGGAATTTAAGACGGTTTTTGTTACGGTTGTCCCGAAAGCCGTAGGTTTTAAAGAGGCGGGCGACGGCGACAAATATCTCTTTGGCTTCATGAGGTTTAACGAACATATCGGCACTCTGTGCCAAATGCCCGACTCGCCCACCCAAATAGAGGTTAAAGCCGTATTCACCGTTTTTTCGGGCAAGGGTAAGGGCAAAATCCTGACCGAAAATATTACAGCGATTGCTGAGTGAGCCGTTGATGCCGATATTGAATTTGCGAGGAAGGGTGGTCAGCCACTCGTCTTGTTTTAAAAAAACGCTTTGAATCTCCTCCATGATAGCGCGGCACTCGATTAAATTATCTTCGGCTAATCCATCGAGCGGATCAAGGAGGATATTGCGGAAATTATCCACCCCTGTCTGGTAGCCGGTTAATCCGACGCTTTCGAGCAATCTGAGGAGTTCAGGGAGATCTTCGATCCGCAGGTAGCGTAGTTCGATCTGCTGACGGGTGGTGAGATCTATGTAGTCTTGCCCGAAGGTTTTGGACGCGTAAGCCACCGCCCTCGCCTGAGCGACATTGAGCGAGCCTCCGGCGATACGGATACGGAGCATAAAGCGCTCCGGTGTTGCGGGACGGTCGAATACGCCGAAACTTTTGAGGACAAAATCTTTATCGTCTTCGGTGATCGAAGCATAGCCGCTTTGGGCATATCCAATCAGCCGCTCCCACGCTTCGGAGGCACTGAAAGCGTCTTTGATCGATTCGGTTTTGTGCCGTTTGGCACTGCGCGCTTCGTTAGCTTGCTGTAACGATGTCATAACGCTCCTCCTTGGATTCATAGAGGTATCCGGGCAAAACATCGGCCAGATCCACGGCACGCCCGAAAACGAGAATCGCGGGTCTTGGAGCCCCTTTGGCTACGCTGATCAGTTCGCCGAGCGTGGTGATGACACAACTTTGGTTTCGCGTTGTGGCATTAGAAATGATCGCGGCGGGAAGTGCCGGATCGATTCCCGCTTGTAAGGCTTCTTTCACGATTTGGCGAATACGGCTGAGACCCATGAGGACGACGGTGGTATGATCTTCGATTGCCAAGAAGGGAATCCATGAGAGGTTGACGCGATCTCCCGAGAGGTGGGCGGAAACGACGGATACACCCGTGCTCACCCCGCGTGCGGTAGGGGCGATTCCGGCGGAAAGCGGGCCGGAGAGAGCCGACGAAATTCCCGGAATCACTTCGGTTGCAATATGGTTTTGCGATGCGTGGATCGCCTCTTCGGTTCCTCGTCCGAAGATGTAAGGATCGCCGCATTTGAGCCGTCCGACGGTGTATCCTTGACGGGCGTATTCGGTGATCATGTCGTTGATCTGATCTTGGGGGAAGCTGTGTTTCCCTTTTTCCTTTCCGACAAAGATCACTTTCGTGTGCGGGGGGATGAGGTCGATGATCTCTTGGGTGAGAAGATGGTCGATGAGGGCGATATCGAGTTTCCGGATCGTTCGCAGCGCTTTGCAGGTGAGCAGATCGGCATCTCCCGGTCCGCATCCGATCAAATAGAGTTTTCCGTTCATGGGTTTATCCTCAAATGTATTATTCAGACTTTTTTATCTTTAAAAAGTTTAGTGTAAAATGGGGAATTGAAAACCAATAACATGATTAAAAAATAATCATTTTTATGCCAAGGATTTGTTATGCCCCTTTTCCCTATGTTTGTAGATTTAAAAGATCAAGATCTACTCGTCATCGGAGCGGGAGAGGTGGCGTTGCGTAAAATTGAACAATTGGTGAAGTTCTTCCCGAATCTCACCGTTATCGCTCCGCAGATTCATGAGGAGATACGTGCGATGGAATATCCGCTGAACATTATCGAGCGGGGATATGATCTAAGCGATTGCGAGGGGCGTTTTTTGGTGATCGGTGCGCTGGATGACCTCTCGGAGCAAGAGAAGATTTACCGCTATTGTGTGGAAGCCAAAATCCCCGTCAATTGTGTCGATTCTCCTGCATTGTGCAGTTTTATCTTTCCGGCATTGATCGTTGAGGGGGATTTGTGCGTGGGGATCAACACCGCAGGTCGGGCTCCCGCGGTGAGTTCGGCTCTGCGTCAGTATCTGACAAAACTGATCCCTCCTAAAATCGGAGAGCTTATCGATCACGTTCATGACATTCGTCAGAGTGAACCGGTGGGAAAACCACGGCAGGAGAAGATTATTCGCATTTGCCGAGAGTTTTTTAAACTTTAAAATTTATAGCCGAGTTGCAACCAGATTTTGGTGACGTCTTTATCAAATCCGGTGACGTCACCCCCTTTGAAATAGGCCGCTTTTGCCAGAGCGCTAAGCCCTTTGAACCCCGGGACGGCATTGGTATAGAGGATATCCCATTCGCTCCCTAAATCACTTTTGCCGGACATTGCTTTATCGGTTTTGAAATCGTGATAAACCACCATCGCTTTTCCAAGACCCGGTGCCGTATATCCCAACGAGAGACTCATGTCCTCCAATCCGCCCGTCGGGGTAGTGAGAAATTTATCCGCCCAGCCGTTAAATTTATGGAGGGTCGCCAACGGTGTCTGAAATGCCGTTTTTCCATCGCTTCCGCTCGTTCCGCTCAAAACCTCATATCCTACACCGACGATAATCCCGTTGATATTGGCGAGTGCATCGAGATTGTAATAGGCGGCATCGGCTTGGGCATTAACGACACCGCCGTCAGTATCGCGTGAGGCGTCTTTCTGTACGGAATATTCGGCACGATAATCGATTTTAGCGGTTGATAGAGGAATGGTGCCCGTAAATGCCAATCCCATTGTATCGTGAAGCGACGAGAGGATATAGTCGTAAGCACTGATTTTTAGCATTTCATTCACTTTATACGAACCGTTCAAAAGGATCGAGTCGGTCTCGGTAGCGGGAAGGTCGGTAATCCCTTTGATGCCCCAGACATATGCACCGGAGAGAGCCAGATTCGTAATGCTGCTATCAGAGACAACCGCCGCATCGAAACTCTGCATCATCTGTCTCCAGTCGACCGAACCGATGAAACGCTCGTTATCCAAGTTGACGATCTGGCGTCCTACTTTAGCCGTCGTTTTTCCCAGTTTGTATTGGAGGTAGCTTTGCGAAAAGCGGGTAGTTTCCGGATCTTTGACGAGCTCATAGCCCGTTTGGCCGTTGGTGGAACTGTTGTAATGCTCACCGCCGATGCTTTGTACGGTTGTACCGTCCACTTTGAGACTCAGTCCATCAATACCCAGCACTTTGGCTTCCAATCCGAGCGTTGCACGCACGGTAAAGGCTTCGGCATCTTTTTTTGTGGAATCTTCGACCGATACGCTCTCAAAGCGGGGACGAATCTCGCCGTTCCATTTCGCATCGCTAAAGAGGTTAAACCCTTCTGCACTGAGGGTACTTGGTAACACGGAGAGGACCGCGATTGCAGATAATGTTATTTTCTTCATATTGATTTCCTTTGTATTATTCATCGTCTTTGGCGTATTTGGAGTATAAAAACTCGACGATCCCTTCGCGGCAGCGAAGGTATTCCGGATCATGCTGCAGCTCTAAACGGACGCGGGGGCGCGGAAGATTGACTTCCAGAACCTCTCCGATCGTCGCCTCGGGACCGTTGGTCATCATAATGACACGGTCGCTCAGAAGCACCGCTTCATCGACATCATGGGTGATGATGATGACGGTATTGCCCGTTTGCATCTGAATCCGCATCAAATGATCTTGGAGATTTGCCCGTGTGAGCGAATCGAGCGCACCGAAAGGCTCATCCATCAGAAGCACTTTGGGCTGGATCGAGAGGGCGCGTGCAATCCCGACGCGCTGTTTCATCCCTCCGCTGATCTCACCGGGGTATTTGTCTTTCGCATGGCTGAGATTGACCATATCGATGTATTTGATCACATGATCGCGGATTTCGCTGTTGCTCAGATCTTCACCGAGGACTTTACGCACCGCCATCTCGATGTTTTGATACACACTAAGCCACGGAAGAAGGGAATGGTTTTGAAAGACCACCGCCCGCTCGGGTCCTGGGGAAAGGATATGTCTGTCTTCGAGCAAAATCGTGCCGTTACTGATCGTATCCAATCCGGCGATGAGGTTGAGGATCGTCGATTTCCCGCATCCCGAATGTCCGATGATCGAGACGATTTCGTTTTCACGGATATCGATTTTGACGTTGCGCAGCGCTACGTACTCTTTGCCCCCGCCGAGGGGAAATATTTTATCAACGTTATCGATTTTCAAAAATGGTTTTGCGCTCATTTGAGACCTCGCTTTCGGTAATCAAAGAAATCGGCGATTAGCCCCATCAACGTATCGAGAACATACCCGATAATCCCGACGAGAATGATCCCGATGATAATATGGGAGTAGTTGAGATTATTGTACTCATCCCAAATCCAAAATCCGATCCCCACTCCTCCGGTAAGCATCTCTGCCGCAACGATAACGAGCCATGCGATACCTAAAGACAACCGCATCCCCGTAAAGATAAACGGTACGGCAACGGGTAGGATGATTTGAAATACTTTTTCAAACGGCGTGAGTTGTAGCACCCGTGCGACATTGAGGTAATCTTCGCTGACGCTTCGAACGCCCAAAGCCGTGTTGACGATGATTGGCCAGATCGAAGTGATGAAAATGACGAAAATTGCGGTCGTATTGACCTCTTTGAACACGAATAGTGCCAACGGTAACCAAGCCAGCGGCGAAACCGGCTTTAGGATTTGGATATAGGGATTGATCGCCGCATAGGCGTTTTTCGACATTCCGATGAGCAATCCCACCGGAATACCTACGGCAATCGCCAGTGCGAATCCGCCGAATACGCGCATTAACGAGTTGGCAAGCTGTAGTGCGATCCCCTGATCTCCAGCCCCATTATCGTAAAACGGATCGGAGAGGACGACGAGGAGTTCGCTCCATACTTCGGCAGGGGCGGGGAATCCGCTGATGAGTGAAGCGATATACGACCAGAACGCTACGATCACCCCTAATAAAAGTAGCGGCAGCAATACCGGATTGACGTATTGTGAAACCATGATAGATCCTTTTGGGCTTATTTGGCGGATACCGACCATTTATTGACTTTTGCCAGCGCCTCTTTGGTAATTTTCGGCGATTTGATCGGGGCGTTGTAGATGTAATCGACCGCTTTGTTCGGGTCAAACGTCACGCCGTCGATGAATTTGGACTCTTTTTTCCACGGTGATGCGGGAAGGGTGTAGTTCACCTCTTTGGCCGCTTTGGCAAACAGATCAGGGCGGTAAACGCTCTCAACCGTCTTTTTCATATCCACGGGCTTGTCGAGTTGTCCCCAGCGGATCATTTGGGTTACTTGCCATAGACCGTGGCTGTAGTAGGGATAGAGTGCCTGTTTTTTACCGAAGACATTAAAATTCGGCATCGGGGTAGTAACACCGTTGGTGAACATATAGGTTCCCGTCATCGAGTTGTCGATTACGTCGGTTGGTGCATTGACATAGGCTTTGGAGGAGAGGATTTTAGAAGCCTCTTTACGGTTATCCCATGAGGCGTCGAGCCACATTCCCGCTTCGATGACCGCTTTTATGAGAGCTTTAGTCGTTTCGGGATTTTTGTCGGCAAACGCTTTTTGGACGCCGAGTACTTTCTCCGGGCCATCTTGCCAGAGTTGGTATCCTGTTAGGACGGTTTTACCGATATTCCCCATAACGGCACGTTGGTTCCACGGTTCACCCACACAGTATCCGTCGATGTTTCCGGCGGTCATATTGGCAACCATTTGCGGCGGCGGGACGACTTTGAGGGCTACATCGGTGTCGGGGTTGACTCCTCCGGCGGCCATCCAGTAGCGGACATGGTAGTTATGGGTTCCGGTGGGAAATGTCATCCCAAATTCGGGAACCCCCATCGTTTTAGCGGCAATCACTTTTTTGAGGGCTACGGCTGAGCCTTTTTTGGTTGCGACCGGATCGGCCGCCATCATCGCATCGTACATTTTGTTCGATACGCTGATCGCATCGCCGTTTTGACCGAGTGCCATGAGAGCCACCATCTCTTTTTTCGTACTTCCCACTCCGAGGGTGGTCGCAATCGGCATGGCGGCCAGCATATGTGAGGCATCGAGCTCCCCGACGGTCATTTTGTCACGGACGTTTGCCCATGATGCTTCTTTGCTGAGTTCGACGTTAAGGCCGTATTTGGCAAAGAACCCTTTCTCTTTGGCAATGACGAGCGTCGCGCAGTCGGTTAAGGGAATGAACCCGATTTTGAGATTTTTTTTCTCCGGTGCCGCCATTGCAAATGACGCGGCAAGGGACAGCATTAATGCACCTTTTCCTAAAACATTCAAGCTTTTCATGGGAAACTCCTTATTAAGACTTATTTGTCTGAAATAATTGTAGATAAAAAAGTCTGAAATATGATGCAGCTTTGTGATTAAAATATAATCAACATATTGATTATTTGAAAAATGTCATGCAACGACAAGAAGAAAAAAGGGAGAGGAAGAGAGGTTAAATTCGTTTGACTTTCCGATGCAGCACGTCGTCGGTAATTTCAGCCAGGCGCATCGCCGAGTACATTTCCAACATCTCTTGACGCCAAACGTCCCACTGGGCATGAAGAGCGCACGGTTTTTCCGCTTCGCAATCCCCGATCCCTAAAACGCACGCGTCAAAAAATGTGGAGCCGTCCACCGCTTCGATGATAGACATCAGGGTGATCTCGGATGCGGGGCGCGCAAGACATACTCCGCCGTTCGCGCCGCGCTGGGAGAGGAGGATCCCCGCATGCACCAGTTTTTGCAACGATTTCGCCATAAAATGAAAAGGAAGCTGCAACTCTTCGCTGATTGCCTGGATACGGTGAAATTCCCCTTTTTCTTTGGTGGAGAGCCACACGGCGGCGCGAATCGTATCTTGAGCGGCGGAAGAAAGCATTTAAAACCTTTATTTGGTGACATAGAGATAAAAGGTGACAATCTCTAATAATAATAGAATTATAAATCCGATTTTATAAAAAGCAACCGGAGAGCGTTCGATGAAAGGGGTAGAAGTGCAGAAAAACGGCTTAACCTTTTCGGGAGATTTGAGGTCATAAAACAATTCCGAATAGTGACGATACCGACGTTCGGGTAAGATCGCGATGGAACGCATAATGACCGAATCAAGCCATAAGGGGATGTTGCTGTTAAGTTTTGAGGGACGTTTGGGCGTTTTAAACGAGGGAGTTTGGAACGGTTCGATTTCGCCGTAGGGAAACTGTGCCGTAAGCGCCCAATACAGAGTCACTCCGATCGAAAAGATCTCCGTCGATTCGTTGATGACGCTTCCCTCGAACCGTTCCGGTGCGAGGTACGTCGGAGTTCCGGCACGGGAATTTTGGGAAAAAATCTCGACGATCGAACCGAAATCGATCATTTTGAAACGGACGCCGGCTTCTCCTTTGCGCTGGTAAACGAGAATGTTTTCAGGCTTTATATCTCCGTGAACAAGTCCAAGATGGAGTAAATGGGCTTCTGCGCGGTGGAGAAATTTCCCCAGTTCGATCGCGTTATCTACCGAGAGAGTACGGTGTTTGAGATACTCTCGCAAATTTATCCCCTCCACCAGCTCCATGAGATAATAACGCATGCTGCGCTCGTCTGGCACCCATGCACGTCCAAACGCTTTGTGGCTGATTTGCTTCACATACCACGCTTCGCGAACGAAAGCGTCGAGGGAGTCTTGATCATCGTTCATGGGGAATTTCATCACATAATATTCAGCATCTTTGAGCGCTTTCCAGATTCGTTTATGCTCCATCAACGGAGATATCAGGGTATAGCCGTCGATGATTTGCCCCTCGACGAGTGTTTGAGGGATCGGCAGAGGGGAATTTTTCATGGCGTGAAGCGGATCGAGGCTTTCGATACGAAAAATCTGGAGGCTCATGTCATCCCGATTTTCGTGTTTGCAGTTATGTGCCGCATGATGGACGATACTGCTTGCCCCCAATCCTTTTTTAATCAGATCGCAAAAATCCGATTGCGAGAACAAATTGTAAACCCCGTCGCTGCAAAGGACCGCGGTGTCCCCAATCTCAATCGTCGTTGTCGTGATGACCGGGTCGATATTTTCGCTTAAACCGCATGCCGAGGTAAGAATGTGTGAGAGGTGTTCGTCATCCATCGTATGGTCGGTGCTGAGCTGTCGGAATTCACCGGTTAGTTTGAGTAGATAGATGCGCGAATCCCCCAAATTGAGGGTATGAAGCTTGTCTCCCTCGACAACCGCAAGCGCCAGCGTCGTGAGCAGTTCGACTTTCCCGTACTGTGTCATCGATTCTTTGAACAATAGACTGTTTATATGGCGGGTGAACACTTCCATCGTTTTGGGGATATCCCACGCACGCGGGCGGTTTTTGAACTGATCGATGAAAAATTTAACGACCTGGCGGGCCGCGGTTCCACCGCGAGCCGCACTTCCGACTCCGTCGCACAAGACACTTACCAACAGAGCATTATCGATAATGGTGTAGGCACAGGCATCATCGCCTGTAGTGGTATCTTTGGAGAGGATAGATTCGGAAGCTTGAAGCTTTAGCATTATATACGTGCTCCTGATACAGCACCCCATGTGGTGCGCCACCGTGTTTTGACCAAACTGATTCCCGACACGGCAATCATCGTCATCACCGCAAAGATGACAAATCCGGCGGTGTAGCCCTCGTAAGCTCCCTGAGACCATCCGAACGTTTTGATGAGTGCCGTTCCGCCCAAACCGCCCGCCATACCGATCAGACCCGTCATCACTCCGATATCTTTGCCGAAGCGTTGAGGAACGAGTTGGAATACCGAACCGTTTGCCATCCCCAGATTCGCCATGATGAGAAACATCACGACAATCGCCGCCCAAAACGGCAAAGAGACGAACGCGCTGATCAAGGATAGGACAATAATACTACTGTAAAACACATAAAGCGATTTAACTCCTCCCATCTTATCGGCAATGGCACCGCCCACCGGACGGAGCAGAGCACCGGCAAAGATACAGAGCGCGCCGAAATATCCGGCGATCACTTTGACGTTCCCCTCATCCATGACATCGATGCCGAAAGCCGACATATCGGCTTGGTAGGTGTTCATCAGATAGACTTTCATGTAGTTGGCGAAACCGATAAATCCGCCGAAACTCACCGCATAAAAGAGGTTAAACCACCACGTATCCCGATCACGCATCAGTTTCATATAATCACCCAATTTTTTAGGATTGGGCTTATAGACCGATGAGGGGGCATCTTTGGCCATAAACATGTAAGCGATCAAAACGATAAACGACAGTACACCGCCGACGAGAAAGACTGACGGCCATCCCCACACTTCAGCAATTTTCGGAGCAAATAAAAAGTCGATGACAACCCCGATGTTCCCCGCACCCGCGATCCCCAAAACCGTCCCCTGCAGACGCGGCGGATACCATTGACCCGCCTGAGGCAGCGCGACCGCAAAGGAAGCCCCCGCGAATCCAAGGCCCAAAGCGACGAAGAGTAACTCATTGTAGCTAATGGTATCTGCACTCAAATATCCGTAAAACAAGGTAGCGATAACGATGATTTGGGAGACGATTGCGGTCTTTTTCGGTCCGAATTTATCGACGAAAACCCCGAGAACAAGACGTAAAATCGCCCCTGCCAGAACCGGCACCGCGAGTAGTGTCGCCGTCTGGCCGTCATTCATCGCGAAACCGCGCTGAGTCAGCGATTCGTTGATCTCGGTGGCTAGCGGACCCAGCATCGTCCACATCATAAAACTAAAGTCAAAATAGAGGAAAGCGGCCAACAGCGTCGGCCAATGCCCCTCTTTTTTCAAATCCCTGAATTTCATCCCGGTCTCCTATTTAGGATTTTTTTATCTGAAATAATTGTAGTCAAAATACGGCGTCGCTACATGCCATTGATTGTAGAAAAATTAATCAATTTGTTTGGTAGAGGTGAGGGGTTTCGACCGACGCGGTGAGATTGATGTTCCTTTAGGAATTGGTTCGTTAAAATTATCCAAATTTACGGTGTTCCAAGGAGAATATGTGAGTTCAGCCCTCGACCGTCTCAAAAACCTGACCGCACAGATCTCCAGTTATGAGCTCGAACGCAAAAAAAATCTCAAAGAACTCGAACGTCTCCATACCGTTTTGGGCATCGACGCAAAAGTTCCCCGTTTTGAGGAACTCTTTGATTTCAAAGCGATCAATCTCTCCGGGATCTCCCTTTCAGACGAAGATCTCGGTAGCCTCAAAGAGGGGAAATACGCCCAGATTATCGGGATCGTGTATGACAAAGAGGCGAAAGTCAAAAACAAAAATATCTCGCTCGCCTATTACGGACGGGTCGAAAAGCTTTCCGAAGGGCGAAAAAAAGAGATTGTCGCCTTTGTGTTGGGGTGGCGTTTCGAGAAAAGTTTCCGTACGCTCGAACACTATTACCGCCTCATGGGCCGTGTCGGCCCTGTCGGCGACGCTGAAGCATGTTGATCTTTTTTGACACCGAAACCACCGGAGTCGAGGCAAAAGACCGCATCTGCGCCGTCGGAATCGCCTGCGAGACTCATCTGCATGAAGAATTGATCCATCCGGGGAAAAAGATGCCCCCCGCAGCCTCGGCAGTGCACCAGATAACGAGCGAAATGGTTGCCGAAGCGCCGGAATTTTCCCGTTCGGAAAGCTGCCGGATCCTCAAAGCGTTCAATCTTCCTTCCAATACGCTCGTTTCGCACAATGCGCCGTTTGATCTTTCCATGCTTTCCAAAGAAGGGATCGAATGGCAAGGCGACGTTATCGACACCCTCAAATGCGCCAAGGCGTTGATGGACGATCTGGAAGGGTACTCTTTACAGTTTCTGCGGTACGAATTGCGGCTGTATCGCGAGGAAGAGGCGTTTTTTGCCGCTGCCGGCGTATCGGTTGCTCCTCATCGCCCTTTGAGCGATGCGCTTCACGTTCGGATGCTTTACGATTACCTGCTCGATCTCGCCGATCATCAAAAACTGGTCGATATTTCCCGTTCCCATATCCTGCTCAGCCGTCTGCCTTTCGGCAAATACGCCAAAAAGAGGATCGAAGAGATCGCCCTCAAAGACCCCGGCTATCTTAAATGGATGCTCGATTCCCTCCATGACATGGATGAGGATCTGCGTTACAGCATCGACTATTATTTACGAAACGACTGAACGTATTTACGCTCAAATTCCTGTGCCGGAATCGGTTTTTCATAATAATATCCCTGCACCTCGTCACACCCCGCAGCGCGTAGGATTTCAAGCTGTTCGGCGGTTTCCACCCCTTCGGCAATCGTTTTCATGTTAAGGCTGTGAGCCATTTTGATGATCGTGTTGACGATGGTGCGGTCTTCGGGATTTTGGGCGACGTCATGGATAAACGACTGGTCGATTTTGAGTTTATAGGCTTTGAACTGTTTCAGGTAGCTCAGTGACGAGTATCCGGTCCCGAAATCGTCGATCGACATACGAATCCCGTTGTCGTAGAGGGTATTCATGATGTTGATCGCTTCGAGCGGGTTTTCCGAGGCGATCCGTTCGGTCAGCTCAAGTTCGAGATGCTCGGGGGGAAGGGCCAGCTCTTCGAGAATCTCCAGAACCCTTTGGGTGAGCTGGGGGCTGCGGAACTGGACGGCGGAGAGGTTGACGGCCATGATGAACGGTTCTGCACCCGCATCGATCCAGGCTTTGAGCTGCCCGAGCGCATGGCGCAGTACCCAATCCCCGATGGCGACGATTTGGCCGCTCTCTTCGGCGACGGGTATGAATTCATCGGGAGAAACGGCTCCGAGCTCGGGGTGGGTCCACCGCAGCAACGCTTCGGTCCCGATGAGTTTTCCGTCGGACAAAGAGATTTGAGGCTGATAGTGGATTTGGAGTTGATCGCGCGCAACCGCGTGTCGCAGAGCGTTTTCGATTTCGAGATTGCGGGCCGAACGGGCCTGCATCTCGGGGGTGAAAAAGCAGTAGCGGTTTCGGCCGTTGTGTTTGGCCCGGAACATCGCCGCATCGGCCGCTTGGGACAGCGTCGTGAAGTTGGTCCCGTCCCCGGGATAGAGGGCAATTCCGATCGATGGGGTGATTGAAAGTTCATAACTTTGGATCTGATAGGGCTGGGAAATGCTTTCGATCAATTTTTCGGCGACATTCGCGGCGCCCTCTGCATCGATCCCGGAGAGGAGGATCATAAATTCGTCCCCCCCCTGCCGCGAGAGGGTGTCGGATTCGCGGATCATGGACTGGATGCGCAATGCAACCTGGACGAGCAGTTCGTCGCCGATATGGTGCCCGAGGTTTTCGTTGATGTTTTTGAAATGGTCGAGATCGAGATAAAGCAGTGCGACCGACGTATGGTTGCGGTAGGCGATCCGTATCGCGTAATTGAGCCGGTCGTTGAGCAGCGTCCGGTTCGGAAGCCCCGTCAGGGAGTCGAAATGGGCAAGCCAGTGAACCTTGTCTTCCGTCGCTTTTTGCGCCGTGATGTCTTGGATGGAACCTCTCAACCGGATGACTTCACCGTTTTCGATGACCGGGATACCGATGGTACGAACCCATTTTTTATTTCCGGCGGGGGTGGTCATGTGCACTATCAGATCGTAGGGCATTGCACGGGCGATTGCGTCATGGATGGCATTTTTTATCTTTTCGAGAGATTCGCCCTCGTATACGCTCAGTCCGATCTGTTCGGTCGCTTCGGCATCGGGGTCCATGTCGTGGATTCGCGCGGTGACTTTGGTCCATGTCCCTTTACCGGTTTTGACGTCGTATTCCCATCCTCCGATCAATGCCGCCTCGCTCATCTCTTCGAGAAGTTTTTCGGTACGGATCAGATCTTCTTCGACCGCTTTACGTTTGGCCTCGCGGTCGAAGTTTTCCATCGCGAAACTGATGTCCATCGCCATTTCGATCAGGAGTTCGCGGCTGGGAGGATCGAACGCATTGAGTTTAGTCGAGTAGACCATAAACGCTCCGACCGGTTTGCCGTAGAGATGAAACGGCAAAGAGGCGGATGATTGCCATCCGACCGCTTCACCGCGTTCGTGCCATGGAGCGGTCGCAGGATCGTTCATGAAGTCCTGACACCAGTAGGGGCGGTTTTCACGGATGGCGGTGCCGGTCGGACCGTTGCCCGATGGGATCTCCTCGCGGATCGAGATCTCGATTCCTTCGAGATAACCGAACCGATCACCGTATGATGCTACGGGACGGACGAGATCGCTTTGGGGATCGACCAACCCGATCCACGCCATGTTCATTCCCTCTTCGGATACGATCCCCCGGCACACTTCGTCGAAGAGCTCCTGGGGCGTCGATGAGCGAACAATTGCTTTGTTACAGTGGCTTAGGGCGGCGTAGAGATGGGTGAGTTGCCGTATCCGCGTTTCATTGGTATGGCGCTCGGTAATGTCACGGGCGATACCCAGGATCCCGACCAGGTTTCCCGTTTCGTCGATCATCGGGGTTTTGATCGTTTCCATCAGCGCGGTATGGCCGTCGTCGGCGAAGGTGAGCCACTCTTCGTTGACGCTCGGGGCGTGTTTTTCCATTGCAAGACGGTCTTTGGCCCGGAAAAAATCGGCGGTTTCATGGTCGACGAAATCGTAGTCGCTTTTGCCGACTATTTCTATCTCTTTGGCTCCGTAGAGTTTTTCGAACATCGGGTTGCACAGCAAATAGGTCCCGACGGCGTCTTTAAGCCATATAAGGTCGGGAATCGTATTGAGCAGCAGACGGAGCCGGTTTTGGGTAAGCGAAATCTCGGCGACCCGTTTGGCAACGCGGCGTTCGAGGGCGTTGCGCTGATTGCGCAGCTCGACGTATTGTTTCGCGATATAGCCGGCCAGAAGGCTGAAAAACATCCCCAGGACGCTTTGGAAAAAAATCGTCCATCGATCATGCCATCCTGCGGCGGGGGCGATGCTCAGCGTCCAGTCGGCATTCGGAAACGCTATCCGTTGCCGTATCGGCCGATCGAGCGGCTGGGGATCCGAAGCCGAGATGATCTGAACCTGTTTTGAATTCGGATACGTTCGGGTGAGTTCGTAGCGGTATCCGCCCGCAGAGAGGTCGCCCAATGCGGCGGAATGAAGAAGATCGGGCATTTTTATGACGATGAGAACAAAGCCCCAGAATGTTTGATCTTTCCTGCGGAAAACGGGGAATCTGCCGACAATTCCTTCCCCTCCCTGGACAAGTTCGACCGGGCCGGCGAGGGTAAGCTTGCCGCTTTTGAGGGCCAGCAGCGCCTCGGCCTTTTGTTCGGGATGCCTGAGCAGATCAAGACCGAGCGCTTTTTCGTTGCCTTTGACCGGAACGATGTGGGTAATGATCCCTTCCGGGGCCAGGGCGATTTCGTGGATGAGGGGATGGTGTGTGATCAGTTTGTCGGCGATAAATGTAAAATCTTGGGTATCCATCCCGGTTTCGATCGCCGCCGCAATCGGATATGCCAGTACCATGCTCTGGTCGATGTGCTTGTGCAGCCGGGATGCATGTTCGTGTGCAACGGACTGAACGACATGGAGTTTGTCATGCGTTCTCATCCGATCGAGATGGATGACCACGAACGCTGAGACGGCGGCGCCGAGTAGAAAAACGGCGGCACCGACGCTCCATTCTTTGCATCGGGGACCGCAGGAGAGATTCACAGAAAAAATGCGCAACAAAATACTCCCATATCCTTCTTTTGCTCTATAGGCCAATAATAGCAGAAATAGGTGAAATTAGCGATGAGAAGCCTCCGAACTATGTTAATATACCGAGAATGGAACAAGGTGGAGGGGGAAAAGACGTGAAAGTAGCCGTACAATGCGATTCGCCGCTTTTGCAGCGCTCGCTGGAACTTTTTTTGGAAGGGCAGCTCAGCTCGATCCGCCAGTGCGATATTCTGATCCGTGATAAAGATATCCATGACGACAACCGCCCCACTTTTGTCATCGGTGCGACGGAGTCGGCCGATTTGATCAAACCGTTTTCGAAAGCGCAGCTCCTCCACGCCCTGGGACGCAAACTCGAATCGCTCAACCGTTCTTCCGCGGAACCTCCCGCCTGCGAACCCCCGGCCTGTCCCGAAGAAGAAGCGATCAGCTTCGAAGTGCTCGAACGCCACATTGAAAAACTGACCCGCGAATACCAGGCCAATATCCTCAAGGCGATACGGGCGTTTTATGAAAAATAATCCTCCTCTCACCAAAAAAATCATTGCGGGGAAATTCAAAGGCAAAACGCTTCGCCTCCCTTCCAAGGAGACGACCCGCAGTTCCAAAGCGATCGTCCTTGAATCGTTTTTCAACACGATCCAGTTCGACGTCATCGATGCCGTACTGGTCGAAGTGTTCTCCGGAAGCGGTTCGGTAGGGCTCGAAGCGCTCAGCCGGGGGGCGAAAAAGATTCTGTTCATGGAAAAAGACCGCGATGCGATTAAAACGCTTCGCCAGAATATCGCCCAGACCGATCCTACCGCCTGCGAAGTGTTCGAAGGGGACAGTTTTTCGAATGTCGCACAGGTGAAAAAAAGGCTTGAAAGCCTCGGCGAAAGCGCTTTTGTCTATGTCGATCCCCCCTTTGCCTACCGCGAAGGGATGGAAGAGATTTACGACAAAACGCTCGATCTGATCGCCGCGTTTCCGCCGCATCTGGCCAAACTCTTTATCATCGAACACATGAGTACGCTCGAACTTCCCGAAGCGATCGGGGAATATCGGCGCCTCAAAAGCAAAAAATTCGGAAAAACGTCACTGACTTACTACGCCTGAGTATCCTTCATGGTTCCGCTTCCGAAGAAGTGGAATGAACTTTGCTTTTTCTTTGCACGTTTCAAAGGATAAGCATGAAAGTCATCGTAGCGTTTTTTTTACTCCTTTCATCACTGCAGGCCGCCCGCGTCGGTGAACTTGCCAACGTCGTAGGGGTGCGCGACAACCAGATCATCGGCTACTCGCTTGTCGTCGGTCTGAAAAAAACCGGGGACGGGACCACCTCTAAATTTACCCTCCAGTCGATTGCCAACATGCTTAAAGCGATGAACATCGATATGAACCCGGTCGACATCAAATCCAAAAATGTCGCGGCGGTCGTCGTTACGGCCAAGTTCGCCCCGTTCGCCCGTCAGGGGGACACGTTCGACGTCGTCGTTTCATCGATCGGCGATGCGAAATCGCTCGAGGGCGGGACGCTGTTGATGACCCCGCTCAAAGGGGTGGACGGAAAAATCTACGCACTCGCACAGGGACCGGTGAGCATCGGCGGTAAAAACGAGCGGGGTGCGGGTTCAGAATCGCATCCGACCGCCGGGATGGTGTACGGCGGCGGCCTTGTCGAACGCGAAATCCAGCAGGACCTTTACCACCAGCAAAACGCGACGCTTTCACTGAAAACATCGAATTTCAGCAACGCGGTCGCCATTCAGAATGCCGTTAACGCCCGCTACCGCAGCGAAGTCGCGACCGCGCTCGATTCCCGTACGATCAAACTCCAACTTCCCAAAAACCGTTCGATGGTCGAGTTTCTGGCCGAAGTGCAGAACCTGGACGTCAACTACGCCCAGGAGCCCAAAATCATCATCAACGAGCGGACGGGAACCATCGTTGCGGGAGTTGACGTCGAAGTCAAACCCGTTGTTATTACGCAAGGAGACATGACGGTTAAAGTGTTGTCGCAGGATAATGTGGCAAAGCCCGCCGGAAGCGTCGCGATGGATAAAAGCCTTGTCATCGGGTTGAACGAAAACGAAATATACACCGAAAAAGGGACGACGACGGTCGCGAACATCGCCCGTTCGCTCCAGAAACTGGGGGCAACCCCTAAAGAGATGATCGCGATTTTGCAGGCGATGAAAAGCGCCGGTGCCATTACCGTAGACCTGGAGGTGATCTGATGGACGTTTCACACGTACAGTACCAAAAACCCGTTCCGACGGTGGGGACGAAAGAAGGGGACGCAATCCTCAAAGAAAAAACCGACCAGTTTGAAGCGATCATCGTGAAGATGTTGCTCGATGAAGCGATGAAGGATGAAAAAAACCTTTTCAGCGCCAATGATCCGGGAGACAAAATCTTCAAATCGATGTACCGTGAGGAACTTTCCAACGCCAGTGCGGGGGGATTCGGATTTTCGCAAATGCTGTTTGAACATTTGAGTCAAAAAGGGGTAAAAAACTAAATTTTTCGGAGTGTTTGCCGATATGGTAGATAGACATCATAAACGGACAAACTAGAAGGATTCACCATGATCTCAAGTGTGAACAGCTCAATCATGAAAGGCGTTTACCAAGAAACGTCGCTTAAGCCGAAAGAACAGGAAAAATCCTCTCAGTCGGTTTCCAAACAAGGTGACACCAGCCGGATCGAAGAGATAAAATCTTCGATCGAAAAAGGCGAATACCGTGTCGATATCGAAGCGTTGGCCAAGCGCATCGCGCAAGAGCTGACTTAAACCAAACAGGAGTTTATGATGTTGTCGTATCAGTTGAAAAGCGCTATAAAAGAACTGGAAGCCCTTATCGCATTGTCTGAAGAAGACATCGCCGATATAAAGCAGGCCAAGCATAATACCCAGTTCGAACGGTTGGCGATCAAAGAAGAAAAAATCAAAAGTTTTGAAAACAAAAAAGCGATGATCGATCGCGAAATTTCGAAACTTATGACCGCCGAGCCTTCCAAAGCGCTTTTCGAACTTCTCGATGACGAACAACATCAGCTTCTCGATCTTCTTAAAGAAAACCTCGCAAAACTCCGCGAAGTCAACCAGCGTTACGCGAAAATGGTTTTAAGCGTCGGGGCTTTTTACAATACTCTTCTCGAACGTGTCGTTCCAACGCAAATGGAAGGGTATCAAAAAGTCGCGTCCGCCGACGCGTCATTTTTGGAAGTGAGAGCGTAAAATGGCATCCATCTTCAATGCCCTTCATATCGGTTATACCGGCCTTAATGCCGCCCAGATCGGGATCGATACGACCGGTCATAATATTTCCAACGCCGAAACCGAAGGGTATTCCCGCCAGCGGGTCGTAACGTCGACCGCGTTTCCTGTCAGCGTCGATCCCGGACAGCGCGGTAACGGTACCCAGATTACCGAAATCGTCCGTATCTACGATTCGTTCGTGTTTAACCGTTATTCCAATACGGCACAGTCCAAATCGTATTCGGACACCATGAAAAAGCATCTGGAAGAACTCTCGACCTATTTTCCCGATATCGACAACATCGGGATCAAATCGGACCTTCAGAATTACTTCAACGGATGGCAGGCCCTGGCGAATAATCCGGGCAACAGTGCGTTGAAAGTTTCTCTTGCTCAACTGGCACAGACGCTGACTCAGCATGTCAACCAGACGCGCGACCAGATTGCGGCGCTACAGAGTTCGATCAACGACCAGGTTAAAATCAATATCGAAGAGGTCAACCGTATCGCCGAAAAAATTGCGGGACTGAACAAATCGATCAACGAAGCCGAAGCCGGAGGGATCAACAACGCCAACGATCTCAGAGACCAGCGAACGCAGCTCGAGATGACCCTCTCGAAACTGATCGGGGCAAAAACGGTTGTGGAAGGTGCAAAGACCAACAATTCGATTGACAGCAATATCGCAGTCGAAGAGGGGGGCTATACGATCCTCGTCGGCGGCTTCAACATCGTTGACGGTTCGAACTTCCACCCGATCGGCATCGAAAGCGCGAGCAGTTCAAAAGGATATAACACCCTTTACTTTGAACGCCAAGACGGAGTCCAGATGCCGTTTGCACAGGATGTACGCGGGGGAAAAGTCGGGGCGCTGCTCGAATTGCGCGGATCGATCATCGGAGCTGACGGAGAATTCGAAAACGGTTTTTTGCAAAAGACCATCGATAATCTCGACACGTTTGCGGCCGGATTGATCGAAGCGACCAACAACCTCTACGCGCAAAGCGCGACGACATCGATGCAGTCGACGTCGCAGGCTTATGCAGATTCCCAGACGCTGCTGACGACGGGGAAAAATTTCAGCGCCGGAACCTTTGATATCGTCGTATACGATATCAACGGGAATGTCGCCGCCCGTCGTACGGTTACGATCGACGATGCGACGGTCATGGGATCGATGCCCGCACCTCCTGCCAACAGCATCGTCGGACAGCTCAATGCGGTTCAGGACGACACCGGAGACGGGAATGCGCTCAACGACATCGACGACATGCTCGAAGCGCAGTTCGGTACGGCTCAGAATATTCTCCGCATCGATTTTAAAGCGGGAAGCGGGCTGGCAGAGCAGGGGTATACTTTTGCCATCGAAGACAACGGCACGAATTTTGCCGGTGTAACCGGGCTGAGCCGCTTTTTCGACGGCGACAGTGCCAAAAACATCGATCTCAATATCGATATCAAAAACGACGTTACCAAAATCCGGGGATTCAAGTCACCCGTGGAAGGGGATTCCCAAACGGCGCTTGCCATGGTTGAGCTGCAATTCTCTCGTGTCAATTTTATGCAGGATGCCCAAACGACGGATGACACCCTCTACGGATATTACGATGCGCTGGTTACCACGGTGGGGACGACTACGAACTCGGTTATTCTGAGCAACGATACGATTACCGCGCAATTCAGTGCCATCCAGCAAGAATACGACTCGATCTCTAAGGTGAGCATCGACGAAGAGATGGCGAATCTCATCCGTTATCAGACCTCTTACGGCGCCGCCGCCAAAGTCATTACGACGATCGACCAGATGATGCAGACGCTCCTGGGGCTGAAGCAGTAATGAGCCTCTTTAGTATGGTCTCCCTTGCGGGGGTCATCCTTTTTTCTTTTTTCGGCCCTTTTTTCTACACGGTCGATCCGCAGTATTTCAATCCGAACGCTATTCTCCTCCCCCCCTCGTCAACTTATTGGTTCGGTACCGACCGTTTGGGGCGGGATATGCTCGCACGTCTGATGGAAGGGGGCCAGGTATCGCTGTTGATCGGTCTGGGAAGCGCTCTTTTTTCGACTCTGATCGGGCTGATGTACGGAGTCAGTGCCGCGCTGCTGCGGGGAGGGTTTGATAAGCTTTTTATTGTCGTCGTCGATTTGTTTTTGACGTTTCCGACCCTGTTTTTGCTGCTGACGCTGGTTAGCTACGTCAATGCGTCGATCTGGGTGCTGATCGTCATTATCTCGGTAACGGGATGGATGAGCACCGCGCGTCTGATCCGTTCGGAGAGTTTTGCGATTTCGTCAAAGCCGTTTATCCGTATCCTGCGTATCGCGGGGGTCAACCCGCTCAAGATCATTTTTAAATATTATGCGCCGCTTCTTTCTCCGATCGTGCTGGTGAGTTTCACGTTCGGGGTAGGGGGGGCGATTCTGGCTGAATCGGGACTGTCGTTTCTGGGGCTTGGGATCACACCGCCCCAGATGAGCTGGGGGAGCATCCTCAGCACCGGAAAAGAGGTGATCGACATTGCATGGTGGGTCAGTTTCTTTCCGGGGCTGATGATTTTTATCGTTACGTTTGCGCTGATGAACATTTCGAACGACGTACAAGCGAGGATGAATCGCAAAGAGGTACGCTAAAGTCAGGAACGCTTCAAGATGGCTTCGGCGTTGAGAAGCGCGTAGGGGAAAGGGAGATCGACGTCGCCGCAGGCGGGATCGAGGCATTCGGTGCATCCCTGTCCCACGCAGGTGATGCTTCGGATCGTTTCGGCGTCGTTGCCGTGGCGTTCCATCGCTTCGATGATCTCTTCGAGCGTGACGCTTCGGCAGGCGCAGACGATCATCTCAGCACGTGCCCGACGAATTTGGAGAGATTGTCCAGAATGGCCCCTCCGCGGCGGAATCCGAGCCCGCACGCTTCGTAGGCGAAGAACACTCCCGCCTGGTAGGCGTTCCCGTGTGTATCGCGGGGGAATTCGACGTATTCTTGGTAGACCGGTTTGAAATTGCCGTAGGGGCCGCCGTTGGAAGCGGTAACGTTTCCGGCCGCGTCATGGATTCTGACATTCGATCCCTCGCGCCCGAACATCCGTTTCTCGACGTACGGAACCCCCTTGAGTGGTTCGAAGGACGTTTTGAGGAGGTAGGGAGAATCGGGGAAAAGATCGCACAGGATCTTCATCATACCTTTGGACTGGAACAGCAGGGTGTAGGCGGGGTTGAGGATGATCGCCTTCTGGTTAGCCATGATCGATTGAAGCTGTGTCGCGAGTTCGGGTTCTTCGATGGCGATATCTTCCCACGGGTAGAGCTTGAACCAGTATTCGTAGGGATCTTCATGGGAATCGTAGATCCCCTCGTCGTCGAATTTGACCCCGCCGAGGGGCTCGAACCCCGTTTCGAATCCGGCATCGATTGCCATCTGCTGCAGCAGCCGGACCGTTTGTTCCTCTTCGATGTTGCCGCTGACAGAGCTGAAGAGAATTTTCCACCCTTCGTAATAACGTTCGAACAGCCCGGGATCGTCAAACAAGGTGATCAGACGGCGGAAATTGTCGCTGATGGCCGAATAGACGTTGTTGAACTGCCGATCTTCGTCCATGCGGTTGTGTTTGAGTATTGCCCACTGGATGATCGCCGTCTCGAAAAGGGCGGTCGGAGTGTCGGCATTGAATTCGATCAGTTTGATCGGTGCGCCGTCGATCCCCCCGGCGAGGTCGAAGCGTCCGTAGAGATGCCAGTGGACGTCGCTTTCCCAGCTTTTCTTGATCGTTTCGACGAGATTGAAAGGGATGCCGAGGTCGAAAAACAGGTTGTTGTCGATAACGTGCTGTGCGGCGGTGGCGTACATGTCGTAGAGTTCGTTGACCGCTTCGTAGTAGGCTTCGGCTTCCGCGTCGGTGACGACGACGAGTTCGTCGGCAACGTATTTTCCCGAATCGGCATCGGTGTGCCAGTGAAATCCGATTTGTTCAAGGACGCGGTCATCGATCGGGGCGACTTTTTCGAGGGCAACCATCCTTTAGCCTCCGTAGCTGCTGCTGGAGGTTGTCGATGAGGAAGCGGTATTGCCGAAGTAGCTTTTTTTCTGGGTAGATCCGGTCGACGTCGGGGTGCCGCCGGAGGTAGAACGGTAATAGCCCGAACGGTTCGACATGTCCTGGTGTTTGCGGACGTTGGCGTTGTTCATCAGGGCGTTTCCGATCATATTCCCAAGCAAAGCTCCCCCCGCCGCGGCGAGGATCGTTCCGGCAAGTCCCATCCCTTCGCCGGAGGGTTCGGCATTGAGCTCGGATTGCCCGGCTTCCATTTTTTTGTATTCCTGGTCGGCCAGCTCTTTCATCTCCGCTTCGGTAAGGACCCGTTCGTGGACGGTGCCGTTTTCGTCCGTTTCGCGGATAATGGCGCGGCTCGGTCCTTCGGTAGGCATCTCTTCGACGATGACGTATTTGCCGTTGGTGAGCTGCTCGACGACGAGGAATTTGTTTTTGGCCTGTGCCTGTTCTTCGGCGGGTTGCTCTTCGGGTGCGCTCTGGCATCCGGTGAGGGCATTGATGAGGATGAGTCCGAATGAACCCAGAAAAGCGGATTTGGCATTAAAAACGTGTTTCATGATGACTCCTTTATTATGGTTATCGGATCCGTTTGAGACGGGTGCGGCCCAAACGGTAAATTTTCGAGGAGGGCTGTTCGCTCAGCCCCCGAGCATCTTCGACGATCCGGTTTGCCCTCTCACGGCAAAAATCGGGATCGAACGAGGCTCCGCTGGCATTGGCCGACGTGGAGTAAAACCATCCGTGAGGACGGAGGAATCGGGCGTGCTCGGGTTCGGTTACGTAGCGGAATGCCTGGTTCTTGACGATAAAGGTGGTTTTTCGCGCATGGCGCACGCGGCGTCTGTGGACAAGGGGTACGCGTAATTGCGCTTTGAGGACGTGCAGCTCGCAGAAGACTTTTAAAAACGGTTTGTTCTGATCGCGCCCTTTGGCTTCAAAGAGGCGTCCGGCGTCTTGGGAGAGAAAACCGACGGTGGTGTCGGTCTGCGCGAGATAAAGGCTCATGTTACGAGCGGAGATAGTCTTGCAGCGCGTTCGGAGACATCCAGCTCTCGTCGCTCATGTGCCCCATCGCTTCGATGGCGGCGCGCGCCGCGCTCAGTGTCGTGAAATAAGGAATCCCCATACGCAAGACGATCTGGCGGATCTGTTCGGCGTCTTTTTTGGCCGTCTGGTTATCAGATGTGTTGATCGCCAGGGCGATTTCGCCGTTTTTCATGACGTCTTCGATGTTCGGGCGACCTTCGGAGATTTTGAGAACCGCTTCGCACGGGATTCCCGCCTCTTCGATGATTTTCTGGGTTCCGCGCGTCGCGATCAGCCGGAAGCCCTGATTGTGGAGCCCGCGGGCAATTTCGGGGGCGTGTTTTTTGTCGCCGTCGATAAATGACAAAAAGCAGGTTCCCGACGTCGGGATTTTGTTTCCTGCCGCGAGCTGGCTTTTGGCGAAACTGACACCGAAGTTGGCGCTGATCCCCATTACTTCGCCCGTCGATTTCATTTCGGGGCTGAGAACGAGGTCGGCACCGTAGAGTTTATTGAACGGGAAAACCGCTTCTTTGATCGCGACGTGTCCTTTGAGGCGCGGTTTGAGCAGACCGTTCTCTTCCATCACGATATTGTAGTGATCGTAGTATTTGAGGGCGTCGCGGAGCTTTTCGCCCATCATGACGCGCGTCGCGACTTTTGCCAGCGGCATTCCCGTCGCTTTGGAGACGAAAGGAACGGTGCGCGAAGCGCGCGGATTGACTTCGATCAGGTAGATTTCGTTTTGATAGATGGCGTACTGGATGTTCAGAAGACCGATGACGCCCAGTCCGAGCGCGATTGTCTTGGTCTGTGCCTCGACCTGCGCTTTGAGTTCGGGAGTGAGGCCCACCGGCGGGAGCGAACACGCGCTGTCGCCTGAATGGATCCCGGCCTCTTCGATGTGCTGCATGACCGATCCGATGTAGACCTCGGTACCGTCGCTGATCGCATCGACGTCGAGTTCCACCGCCTGGTCGAGGAATTTGTCGACGAGGACGGGAGAATCGTTGCTCACCGAGACCGCGACGTCCATATAGGTGCGCAGTTCGTCTTCGTTGTAGACGATCCGCATCGCGCGCCCGCCCAGAACGTAAGAAGGACGCACAAGAACGGGATAGCCGAGTCGCTGCGCGATTTCGAATGCCCCTTCTTTGGTCATCGACAGACCGTTTTCGGGCTGTTTGAGCCCTTTTTCAACGACGAATGCCGAGAATTTTTCGCGGTTTTCAGCCAGATCGATGACCTCCGCCGAGGTTCCGGCGATTTTCGCGCCGATCGCGTGAAGACCGTTGGCCAGTTTAAGCGGCGTCTGCCCTCCGAAATGGACGATGATACCATCGGGCTGTTCGGCTTCGACGATCGCTCTGACGTGCTCGAAATCGATCGGTTCGAAGTAGAGGACGTCGGAGGTGTCGTAGTCGGTCGAGACGGTTTCGGGGTTACAGTTGACCATGATGGTCTCGATCCCCATCTCTTTGAGTGCGAATGAGGCGTGGACGCAGCAGTAGTCGAACTCGATACCCTGACCGATCCGGTTAGGTCCGCCGCCGAGGATCATCACTTTTTTCTTGTCGCTGGCTCTGGGGGCCTGAAGCCCGAGGCGGGTGATGTTGGTGGTCGAGTACAGATACGGTGTCAGCGAACCGAATTCGGCCGCACACGTATCGACTTCATTGTATTCAAAAGCGATTCCCAGCGCTTTGCGGGCGTTGTAAACGTCGAGTTCCGTCGCGCTTCCGCCGTTTTGGGCAATCAGTTTGGCGATCATCTTGTCCGAGAACCCTTCGGTTTTGAGACGGCGAAGCTGTGCTTCGTCCGAGAGGGTCGCCGCAGTGACGTTCGCTTCCTGCGCCACGATCTCTTCGATCTGGTTCAGGAACCACGGGTCGATTTTGGAGAGTTCGAAAATATCCTCGACTGAGAGGCCCATGCGGAAGCCCTGAGCGACGTAGAGGATCCGCTCGGCGTTGGGGCGGCGGATTTCATGTTTGATGAATTCGGGATCGGCACTGATCGGATCGAAGCCGCACAGACCGGTTTCGAGCGAGCAGAGGGCTTTTTGGACCGACTCTTTGAAGGTGCGCCCGATGGCCATTGCTTCCCCGACCGATTTCATGCTCGTCGTAAGGGTCGACTCGGCTTCGGGGAATTTTTCGAAGGTGAAGCGGGGGAGTTTGGTGACGATGTAGTCGATGACCGGTTCGAACGCAGCCGGGGTTCCGGTGATGTCGTTGGTGATCTCATCGAGGGTGAAACCGACCGCCAGAAGGGTCGCGACCTTGGCGATCGGATAACCCGTCGCTTTGGACGCCAGCGCCGAGGAGCGCGATACGCGGGGGTTCATTTCGATGACGATCATCCGGCCCGTTTTGGGGTTGACGGAGAACTGGACGTTCGATCCGCCCGTATCGACGCCGATTTCGCGCAGGATCGCGAAACTCGCGTCGCGCATCCGCTGATACTCTTTGTCGGTGAGGGTAAGGGCAGGGGCGATCGTGATCGAGTCTCCCGTGTGGACACCCATCGGGTCGAGGTTTTCGATGGAACAGACGATGATGCAGTTGTCGTTACGGTCGCGGATAACCTCCATCTCGTACTCTTTCCATCCCAGAAGCGACTCTTCGATCAGGATTTCGGTGATCGGAGATTCGTCCAGGCCGCGCTGGGCGAGGAGCTTGAACTCGTCGATGTTGTAGGCGACGCCGCTTCCGCCCCCCGCGAGGGTATAGGAAGCGCGGATGATGATCGGGAACCCGATCTCTTCGGCCGCCGCGAGGGCTTCTTCCATGTTGTAGGCGTAGCGGGAGATCGGGAGGTCCATTCCGATTTTGATCATCGCCTCTTTAAACGCCTGACGGTCTTCCCCTTTTTTGATCGCAGCGGGGTTTGCACCGAGGAACTCGATCCCCTCAAGCATCCCTTTCTCAAACATCTGCATGGCGGCGTTGAGCGCGGTTTGACCTCCCATTGTCGGGAGGATCGCGTCAACGTTCTCTTTTTTGATGATTTCGGCGATGATTTCGGGCTTGATCGGTTCGATGTAGGTACGGTCGGCAAATTCGGGGTCGGTCATGATGGTAGCCGGGTTCGAGTTGATCAAAACGACGCGGTATCCGAGCTCTTTGAGCGTTTTAACCGCCTGTGTTCCGGAATAGTCGAATTCGCAGGCTTGACCGATGACGATCGGGCCTGATCCGATGAGTAATATCGTTTTGATGTCGTCGCGTTTTGGCATTGAGACCCCTCATACAAAAAATTTGTATATTATAGGGCAAAGGCACTTAAAATCGGATTATCTGACCTTCGTGATGACGTGAAAATAGGCGGGATTCTTACCGTAGAAGTAGGGTTCGACGACGGCGCTTTGATACCCCTGCGCTTTGGAAATCGAGACTACTTTTCCTACCTTGAGCCCCGCAAGGAAAATTTTGTCGAGTCCCGACGTCAACACTTCGTCCCCGACCGCAATAGGGATCCAGGTCGGGATGAACTCGACGATCAGGCGCTTGCTGTTGTTTCCGCGCACGATACCGGGGGCCATATTGGCCCCGACGCTCACGGCATAGGAGCTTTTGACGTCGCCGTTGAGCAATGCCATCGCACGGCCGTTGTTCGAGACGACGATCCCCGCGGCATAACCCCGATACAAAAGTCCGTAAACCGAGCGGGGGTTAAACCCGCTCATTTCGATCCAGAGTTTGTGCGGATCGCCGAAACGGACGTAGGAGAGGGCGCGGACGAGGGATACGTTCGCGTCGGTTTGCATCGTGCTGTTGTGTTCTTTGAGCAGTTTTTGGTATTCATCCGCAACCTGGTGCAGCGATAAAAGCTCCGTCTCGTAAAAACGGTTTTTTTCGCGCAGGTCGATGATGGTGCGTTGCTGGTCGAAATGTTCTTCGATCGCATGTGCGACGGCTTCAGTCCCTTGATGGTAGGAAAGTTTGAGGGCGGATGTCAGGCGGAGGATCGGGGATTGCAGCAATCCGGTAAAGTAAAGGGCCCCGCTGACCGCTAGGGCCAGCAGGAGAATGAGACTCAGTTTTTGTTTATTCATTATTGAACAGTTCGTGGAGTTGGTCGATCTCCTCGAGTGCGCGTCCGGTACCGCGGGCGACGCACAGCAGAGGCTCGTCGGCTACGTAGACCGGGATTTTGATGATTTCGGAAATGTATTTGTCGAGCTGGCGGATCAATGCGCCTCCTCCGGTGAGGATGACCCCGTTGTTGACGATGTCGCCGGCAAGATCGGGAGGCATGTTCTCCAGGACGTCACGTACCGCTTCGAGGATCTCTTTGAGCGGCTCGCGCATCGCTTCGCGGGCATCTTCGCTGGTCAGTTCGATCGACGTCAGAAGCCCCTCCACCTGGTCGCGGCCGTTGATGATCATTTTGAGTTCCTGGTGCAGCGGCATCGCCGTCCCGATATTGATCTTGATGTCTTCGGCGATACGCTCCCCGATGAGGAGGTTGTATTTGCGCTTGACGTAATCCATGATCGCGCGGTCGATTTTGTCCCCTGCGATACGGATCGAGCGGCACAGTACGAGACCGCCGAGCGAGATAACGCCGATTTCGGTCGTACCCCCCCCGATGTCGACGACGATGTTCCCTTTTGGCTCACGGATGTCGATTCCCGCTCCGATGGCGGCCGCCATCGGTTCGTCGATCAGGTACACTTCGCGTGCGCCGGCGCTCATCGCCGATTCGCGGACCGCTTTTCGCTCGACCTGCGTCAGACCGTAAGGGACGCAGATGATGATCCGGGGGCTGATGAGGCTGCTGCGGCCGTGCGCTTTTTCGATGAATTTACGGATCATCTTTTCGGTCATGTCGAAGTCGGCGATCACCCCGTCTTTCATCGGGCGGATCGCTTTGATGTTCCCCGGGGTTTTCCCCACCATCTCTTTTGCTTCGCGCCCGACGGCGAGGACTTTCTGCTGACCGTATTTTTCGGTTTTGACGGCAACGACGGAGGGTTCGTTGATGATGATTCCGCGTCCTTTGGAAATGACGAGCGTATTAGCAGTCCCCAAGTCGATGGAGAGGTCATTTGAAAACATTCCGATAAGTTTGTTGAATAGCATTCTCTGTCCTATGCGCTTTTTTGATTCGATTTTTTAATGTAAACCGGCTGGGTCTGTGATTCGACCACCTCTTTGGTGATGAGCACCTCGTATCCGCTGTATTCGGGGAGCTCGTACATGGTGTCGCCCATGATCTCTTCCATGATGGCGCGAAGCCCCCTGGCCCCCGTTTTACGGGCGAGTGCTTTCGCGGCGATCGCTTTGAGGGCGTCGGGTTCGAACGAGAGCTCGACGTTGTCGATGGCGAAGAGCTTTGTGTATTGTTTGACGAGCGAGTTTTTCGGTTCGGTGAGGATGCGGACCATCTCGTCTTCGGTGATTTTGTTCAGCGACGCGATGATCGGCAGACGGCCGATCAGTTCGGGGATGAGGCCGTAGCTGACCAGGTCGTCGGGCTCGACGTTGTCGAAGCTGTCGTCCATGTCGGCTGATGAGCGTTTCTCCTGCCCGAATCCCATGACGTTTTTCCCCTGTTTGCGCTCCAGGATCTGTCCAAGGCCGTCAAACGCCCCGCCGCAGATGAAAAGGATTCCCGACGTGTCGATCTGGATAAAATCCTGGTTGGGGTGTTTGCGTCCCCCTTTGGGCGGGATGTTGACGACGGCACCCTCGATGATTTTGAGCAGTGCCTGCTGGACCCCTTCGCCCGACACGTCGCGGGTAATGGAGCGGTTTTCGCTCATGCGCGAAATCTTGTCGATTTCATCGATAAAAACGATCCCCTGCTGGGCGCGCTCGACATCCCCTTCGGCTGCCTGCAGCAGTTTGGTCAGGATGTTCTCGACGTCTTCGCCGACGTATCCCGCTTCGGTGAGGCTGGTGGCGTCGGCGATCGCGATGGGGACGTTGAGGACCCGTGCGATCGTCTGGGCCATGAGGGTTTTACCGCTTCCGGTCGGCCCGATCAAAAGGACGTTGGATTTGGCGATTTCGGTTTCGTCTTCGATCGCCGAATGTTTGAAAATCCGCTTGTAATGGTTGTAAACGGCAACGGAAAGGAGCTTGCGGGCACGTTCCTGGCCGATGATGTACTGTCCCAGGAACGCGTTGAGCTCTTTGGGGGTCAACAGTTCGGTGGGGATATGCTCGATTTTTTCGCTGCTTTGTTCGTCATGGTCGCCGAACATGATTTTATAGGCCGAAAAAACGCAGTTTTTGCAAATGTAGACGTTGTTGCCGGCGATGAGCGGGTTGTGGTCGCTCTCTTGCGCTTCGCAGAAGCTGCAGTGGCGATGGATCATGACTCTTTCCTTTCAAACGGAATACCCCGTTTGGTGTTGATGATAAACGCGCACATGTTTTTGACGTACTCGCTGGCAGTGTTTTCGGCGAGCGCCGCGGCGACTTCCTGAAGCGGTTTTCCCGATTCGAACAGCTCGCGGTAGGCCGAACGGAGCGCGTCGATGTGCTCGCGTTCGATGTGCCGGCGCAGGCCGTTGAGGTTCAATCCGCGCAAAACCGCCCGGTTCCCTTCCGCCAGACAATAGGGGGGGACGTCCTGCGAGAGTGCCGAGGCTCCGGCGATCATCGCATAGTCGCCGATTTTGACGAACTGGTGGACGGGGGTCATCCCGCCGATGACGGCATGATTCCCCATTTCGACGTGCCCGGCCAGCGTCGCGGCGTTGGCGAGGATGCAGTGGTTCCCGATGATGACGTCGTGTCCGAGGTGGACGTACCCCATAAAGAGGTTGTCGTTTCCGACGACGGTTTTGCCGCCCCCTCCGGCGGTGCCGGGATTAAAAAGGGTGAATTCGCGGATTTTGTTGCGGTCGCCGATGATCAGTTCGACCTCTTCGCCCGCGTATTTGAGATCCTGCGGAATGGAACCCAGGACCGCGTGAGAGAAAATTTCGTTATATTCACCGATCGTGGTGTTTCCGTAGATGCACGCACCCTGCGCGATGCGGGTCCCTCTGCCGATTTTGGCTTTGCCCGAGATGAAGCAAAAAGCGCCGATTTCGACGTCGGGGCCGATCTGCGCTCCCTCTTCGATGATGGCGTGTGGAGAAATCAGACTCATAAGGCCTACTTGTCTACGATCATGGCTTTGAGCTCGGCTTCGGAGACGAGAGTGTCGTCAACGTAGGCTTCCCCTTTGAGAACCCAGATCGAACCCTTGTGCTTGACGACGCTCATACGGTATTCGAGACGATCGCCCGGGCGGACGGGAGAGCGGAATTTGGCTCCGTCGATACTCATGAAGTAGACGACTTTCTGCGCCGCTTCCTCTTCGGTCATATCCATGCTCTGGAATGCGAGGATACCTCCCGCCTGAGCCATACCTTCGAGAATCATGACGCCCGGATAGATCGGGTGGCCCGGAAAGTGCCCTTCGAAAATCTGTTCGCCGATCGTAACGTTTTTATAGCCGACAAGAGTTTCGTTGGGGGTCAGGTCGGTAACGCGGTCGACAAGCAGGAAGGGGAAACGGTGGGGCAAAATTTTTTGAATCTGGACGACATCTATCATGCTGTTAAATACCTCGGGTAAAAAAATCGTCCTAGTTTATCGCAAAAATGGTTAATTATTGATTATGAGTTTTTCCCTCGTGTCCGTATACGTCTTTGTATCCAGCAAAAGGGAGACTTTGGCGGTCGGGATCGAATCGACGACAATGACGGCGGAAGTATTGTAAGGGCTTCCGAGCAGGAGGGTGCGCAGCGAAATTTCGGTTTCGACCGGCGGTGCTTCGAACATGAGCCGGCGGGTGCTTTCGTAAGCCGACGACGTGAGGGCGTTGAAGGTGTCGAGCGTGATGAAACGCACCTCCTCGCGGTTGAGGAAATACTGCCCGTTGACCTCGAATTCTATTTTTCCTTCGGTCGACGTGCGGCTGATGGTTGAATAAAAAAGGGGATGGGAAGGGACGACCTCTTCTCCCACGCGCAGTGATGCGCGAAAGAGGCGGTAATTCAAAAACCGCTCCTTTACGATCCGGTAGGGGATTCCGGAATCTTCAAGATCCATGCGGCGCTGATACATCGTGAGGCGCTCTTCGATCGATGCGGGAAGAATTTGGTGGGAGATCGGCGAGAACATTTCGTCCATCAGCCGCTGCTGCTGATCGCGCTGCATGGAGAGGCCGAAGAGGCAGCCGCAGTAGTCCTGGCGGTAGAGCTGTTGCTCTTTTGCAACGCGTCCCTGATCTGCGGTTCCGTTGTTTTTGCGGTAATCGAAGGCGATGAATTTCACCCCGTGGCTCGCTTCGAACGCTTCGCCGGCCCTGATGAGCTGTTCCTGGGATTTTTTGGGGCTGACGAGGAGGGTGGTGGTCATCGTCGATTCGCCCAGTTCGAGCGCTTTTTGCGCGCTTACTTCGAAGCGGCGGTCAAAGCACACTTCGCATCGCCCCCCCTTTTCGGGCTCGTGTTCCAGGCCGCGTACCGCGTCCATCCATGATTCGAAGTCGTAAGGGCCTTCGATGAGCTCAATTCCCAGCTTTTTGCAGCTTCGTTCGACATCCAAAAGACGCAGACGGTATTCGCTGTAAGGGTGGATATTGGGGTCATAGAAGAAACCGACGAGTTTTTCGTCGGGGTATTCATGCTGCAGCTTTTCGATAAAGAAGTGCGAATCGACGCTACAGCAGATGTGGACGAGCACGGTTTAATTTTTCTCTGCGAGAATTTCCACTTTTTCAATGGTGTCGCGCATCTGGATGCTGTCGAGGACCGCCATCGATTCGGCGTCGTCGGCTTCGATGCCGCCGAACACGGTGTGGACGCCGTCAAGATGCGGGCAGTTGACGAAGCAGATGAAAAACTGGCTTCCGCCGGTATTGGGGCCGGCGTGCGCCATGGAGAGGGCCCCTTTTACGTGGCGGTGTTTGTTGAGCGCCGTTTCGCAGGGAATGGCCCATCCCGGCCCCCCGGTTCCCGTACCGTGAGGACATCCGCCCTGAGCCATGAAGCCCGGGATGACCCGGTGGAAATTAAGGCCGTTGTAGAACCCTTCGTTGACGAGGTGGGTGAAATTGGCCACGGTGTTGGGGGTTTCGTCCTGATAGAGTTTGAGCCACATAACCCCTTTGTTGGTGGTCATTTTGGCCCATTGCATCGTTGCGAGTTCTTCAGCCGTCGCATTGTAGTTTTTGAGTTCTTTACGTCCGAACATTGTTTCCGAATCCTTCGAGAATTTTTTGAAATTATAGTCGAAGAATCTTAACCTAATAAAGCGGAATCGGTTATAATGCCCTAAATTTATTTGGAGAACGAATAATTGGAATCCTGGCTGCAGCGTCGTTTGGCCCGTTTGTCACTGCGTGAGCTCCACTTCTACACCATTGTTTTTATTCTCCTTTTTACCGTTATTTTCGCCTCGTTGCTGATTTATGACGAGTATCGCCAGTTTGCTTTGGCTTCGGACACGACACTGTTCGGTATGCGGGGCGATCCCCATGCGCTGAAGGGGAGGCTGATCAAGATCATCGTCGAGATCTCGACGCTGGCGTTGATCCTTTTCAGTTTCATTTTCGGGATTTCCAAAATCGTCAATACGATGATTGCGCGCGACATGGAACGCTTTATGAAGTTTTTCGAAGCGGTTCATACCAATGCGAAGCCGATCGCCGGGGATGAACTCTATTTTAATGAGTTCAAGCGGATGGCGGGGTATGCCAACGAGATGGCATCGACGATCCAGGAACAAAAAGAGACGCTCCGCACCCTCAACGCCGATCTCGAAGAGCGGGTGAAACGAAAAACGGCCGCGCTGCAGCTTAAAAACGAGGCGCTGGAAGCCGAGCAGAAGTTTTCGCAGGAGCTGCTCGAATCGCACAAGCAGTTCATCCGCTACGCCGTTCACGAAACCCATACCCCGCTTTCGGTCATCATGGCCAACATCGAGCTTTTTTCGATGAACGAGGGGCGAAACCGCTACCTGGCGAAGATCGAGGCGGCGGTCAAAAACATCTTCAGTATCTACGACGACCTGAGCTACCTGGTGAAAAAGATCAGATCGAATACCCTAAAAAACCGATTGAACTGGGTGAATACGTCGAAAAGCGGCTCGAATTTTTCGATGAGGTGGCCCAGTTTTCCAACCACTCGTTTGTCTACAAGCGTCCTGAGCCCGAGTCGTGGGTCCACTTCAACGAAACGAAGCTTCAGCGGGTGATTGATAACAATATCACCAACGCGATCCGCTACAGCAAAAGCGGCGAACCGATCGAAGTGGGCATTTCGTGCGACGGTTTGTCGTGCCGTTTCTGGGTTCAGAGCCGGTCGCAGAAGATTCATGACGCCCAAAAGATTTTCGAGGCATACTATCGGGAACGGAAAAAAAGTGACGGGTTCGGGCTGGGGCTGAGTCTGGTCAAATCGATCTGCGACGAGGACGGGGTCGAAATCCGGATCGGTTTCGAAGACGATATGACCCGTTTTGAATACCGTTTTAATAAAGAGGGTGCGATTGAAAATACTTCTGCTTGAAGACGAGGCGATGCTCAGCGAAGCGATCAACGAGTATTTGGCCTCTTTAGGACATCGGATCAGCCTGTTCGAGGACGGTACCGATGCCCTGGAGAGGCTCAAAACCGAAACGTTCGATCTGCTCGTGCTCGATATCAACGTTCCGGGGATCAACGGGCTGGAGCTGCTCGAACAGCTCCATGCCCTCAAAATACGGACCCCTGCCATCTACATCAGCGCGCTGGTTGACATCGAAGGGATCAGCCGCGCGTACGACCTGGGCTGCTACGATTACCTGAAAAAACCGTTTCATCTGAAAGAACTTTCGCTCCGGATCGATAAAGTGATGCAAAGCTGCGCGATTCCCCAAAGCTACCTCAAACTCTCCAAAAGCTACAGTTACGATGCCGCGACGTCGACTTTGATGTGTGAAAACGTAACACAGCCGCTGACCAAGCGGCAACTCCAGATTATAGACCTTTTGGCCAGGAATCGCGGCCGAATCGTCGATTTTGACCAGTTTCGCGCCTATATATGGGATGAAGAGTACGTCGACAATGCTACGATCCGTGCGGAAGTAAGCCGTCTCAAAAAATCGCTCAAAGAGGATTTCATCCAGAATATCCGTTCTTTGGGTTACATGATCGATATTCCGCGTTCGTAAGCGTTACTTTTTTACACAAATACCTTTTTTTTCTTCCGTTTTTTTCCCGGATCGTTTCCGATTTCGTTTTTGCTACGTTCGTGCTACGTTTTGTTTTCATAATGACAGTGTGAAAAAAAAGAAGGAGTGAGAATGAGAGGTAAAGTATCTCTGTCGCTTTTGGCGTCGGCGCTCGTCGTCAACGCTATGGCTGCCGATGATTTGGCAGGTATGTTTAAAGAAGGAAAAGCGAGCGGTCAGCTGCGCGCTTTTTTCATCGACCGTGATTACGACGGATACAGCAATGCTACGTCGGTCCACCGTAACGCGACCGCTGTGGGCGGATATCTGAAATACGATACGGGTGCATGGAACGGTGTAAGCCTGGGTGCGGCGTTTTACACGTCGAACGGTTTGTTTTTGAAAGACAAAACGACCTCCTCCGGAGCCGACAATCCTGAAGTTGATCCGACATTGCTGGGAAAAAGCAACGATTCTGTGACGTACCTGGGTGAAGCGTATCTGCAGTACAAAAACGGTAACACGACATTCAAAGGCGGACGCCAGAAACTCGATACACCTCTTGCGGGAAGTGACGATGCGCGTATGCTTCCCAACCTGTTCGAAGCGTATGTGCTGACAAATACGGACGTTAAAGACACGACGCTGATTGCGGCACATGTGACAAAATTCGCACAGGGGACTTTCGGCCGCGCTTACAACGGTGCAGGCGGCGTACCGGATAAAGTACTCAGCGGAACGTCGGGATATTCCCTCGTCGATACGAAAAACTATGTCGGGGAATTCGTCGACATGGGTACGTATGCGATCGGCGACAATACCGGGGGCGTGAGCGTTTTGGCCGCTGTTTACACAGGGATCAAAGGACTCAAGCTTCAATTGTGGGATTACTATGCGCATGACATCCTCAATGCCGTTTATACGGAAGCCAACTACGGCTGGTCGTATGCAAGCGGCATTTCACCGTATGTCGGGGTGCAGTGGATCAACGAACGCGATGTGGGATCGAACAACGCATCGCCCGCTTTGGAACTCAACAAAATCGAAAGCGATTTCGTAGCGGCGAAAGTCGGAGCAAAAATCGGAAACTGCGATGTTTCGGTCGCCGTTTCACACAATACCAAAGATGATGCTTCCGCGATCAACGGCGGAACGGTCTCTCCGTGGGGCGGAATGCCGGCGTATACCCAGGGTATGGTAACGCGTCACCAGTTTATGGCCGGCACCGATGCCTGGAAAGTTGCGGCGTCGTACGACTGGAAAGATTACGGCGTCAATCTTAATACGGGCGTTTTCTATGTCGAATATGACATGGATCCGCTCAACGGGTATTCGGACGCCGTATCGGCGGATAAAGCGACCGAAGCAGGATTTGATATCATTTACAACCCTCAGGTCGTTAAAAACCTTCAGCTGCGCCTGCGCGGCAATTTCCCACGCGGCTACAAAGAGACAACCGCCGGAAACATGGGTTGGGACGAATACCGCGTTATCGCGAACTACAACTTTTAAAGGAGGTTGATTATGAAACAAGAACTGGTAGATCAGATCAAAAATGATCCTGATTATCTCCGTTTGGTAAGCGAACGGGGGCGTTTTGCCTGGATACTGACCATCGCGATGCTCGTCATCTATTTCGGGTTTGTCCTGGTGATCGCGTTTGATCCGAAACTTTTGGGGGCTCCGCTTTCTGCAGGTTCGGTTACCACGGTCGGTATCCCGGTCGGGATCGGGGTTATCCTCAGCGCATTCATTTTGACGGGTATCTACGTCAAACGTGCCAACGGCGAGTTCGACGAAGCGACGAACCGCATCAAAGCGAAAGTAAAGGGAGAATGATGAAAACGTTGTTACTGACCCTTCTTGCCGCAGGGTATGCCTTTGCGGGCGACGCTCTGGGCGGCGAAGTGGAAAAACAGGCGCTGAACATGTCGGCGATCATTATGTTCTTGATCTTTGTCGGTGCTACATTGGGTATCACCTATTGGGCCGCAAAACGGACCAAAACGGCGAAAGATTTCTATACCGCCGGCGGCGGGATCACCGGATTTCAAAACGGTATGGCGATCGCGGGCGACTATATGTCGGCGGCATCGTTCCTGGGGATTTCGGCACTCGTTTATGCCAAAGGGTATGACGGTCTGATCTACTCTATCGGGTTCCTTGTCGGGTGGCCGATCATTCTGTTCATGATCGCCGAGCAGCTTCGCAACCTCGGTAAGTACACGTTCGCGGACGTTGCATCGTATCGTTTGCAACAGACGCCTATTCGTACTTTGGCGGCTTTCGGTTCGATCGTGACGGTTATCCTTTATCTGATCGCGCAGATGGTCGGTGCGGGTAAACTGATCCAGCTTCTGTTCGGTCTGGATTACGAAGTTGCGGTTATTCTCGTCGGCGTCCTGATGATCCTCTACGTTACGTTCGGCGGTATGCTGGCGACGACATGGGTACAGATCATTAAAGCGTTCCTCCTTCTTTCAGGTGCGACGTTCATGGCGGTTGCCGTTATGGCCCACTACAACTTCAACTTCGAATCGCTGTTCGCGACTGCGGTTGAGATGAAAGGGACAACAGACATTATGGCTCCGGGCGGGCTCGTTTCCGATCCGATTTCGGCCATTTCTTTGGGTATCGCTCTTATGTTCGGTACGGCGGGTCTTCCGCACATCCTGATGCGTTTCTTCACCGTTGCCGATGCCAAAGAAGCTCGCAAATCGGTGTTCTACGCGACGGGATTCATCGGGTATTTCTATATCCTGACGTTCATTATCGGTTTCGGTGCGATCGTCATGGTTTTCCAGAACCCGCAGTATCTTGACGTGGCAAAACAGGCGATCGACGGCGGTGCTCCGATCCTCGGCGGCGACAACATGGCGGCGATCCACCTTTCACATGCGGTTGGCGGAGACTTCTTCCTCGGGTTCATCTCGGCGGTAGCGTTCGCTACGATCCTTGCGGTCGTATCGGGTCTGACGCTTGCAGGTGCCTCGGCGATCTCACACGACCTTTATGCTTCGGTTCTGCGTGCAGGACGTGCGGATGGGCTTATGGAGATGAAAGTTTCTAAAATCTCTACCGTTGCGTTGGGGATTGTTGCGATTTTCCTGGGAATCGCGTTTGAGAGCCAGAACATCGCGTTCATGGTCGGTCTTGCCTTCGCTATTGCGGCGAGTGCGAACTTCCCGATCCTGTTCCTCTCCATGTTCTGGTCGAAACTCACCACTCGCGGTGCACTGATCGGCGGATCGCTCGGTTTGGCTACGGCTGCGGTTCTGGTGATCCTCGGGCCGACCGTATGGGTGGACGTACTGGGTAACGCGGAAGCGATCTTCCCGTACAAATATCCGGCTCTGTTCTCGGTCACGGCGGCGTTCGTCGGTATCTGGTTCTTCTCGATCACCGACAAGAGCGATACGGCCAAAAAAGAGTACGAAGCGTTCGAAGCGCAAAACATCCGCTGCCAGACCGGTATCGGTGCTGAGGGTGCCGTTGAGCACTAAAGCCTTCCCCGTCCTTTCGGGGGCGGGTTTGATTAATTTTCCAGGAGATGGTTTTGAGTCTCTTTGACCAAAAAGCACTTTTAATGTCGATCCATCCGTTTGATCTGCTTACCGAGCGAATGATCGAAAAGCTGATGACCCAGATGGATATTGCCTACTATCCCAGGGAGACGGTACTGATCGCTCCGAGGGTGAGGGCCGAATCGCTTTACATTATCATCAAAGGCATCGTCAACGAAACCATCGACGGTGAACTCCAAAACGTCTACGGCGAACGTGACAGCTTCGATGCGAACTCCCTTATATACGGCAATACCCAAAGCACTTTCATCGTTGCCGAAGACCTGATCTGTTACTCCCTTCCCAAAGAATCCTTCCTCAACCTTCTCCAAGACGCCGAAACGTTCCAAAACTATTTCATGCAGGATTTCATCACCAAACATCAGCGTCTTAAAGAACGTCAGCACCAAAATGAGCTGACCCCGTTTATGGTCGCCCGTGTCGATGAAATCTACCTCCATGTCCCTTGCATTATCGGTGCGCAGGCCTCGATCCGAAACGCTCTCTCCGAGATGGCGGGGACAAACGCAAAAGTGATTCTGGTGGACAATGAGGGGGTAATGGGGATCGTCACCGACACGAACCTGCGCGAGAAAGTCCTTTTGGCCGACAAAAGCGTTTCCGATCCGATCGGCGACATCGCAACGTACGGTCTTATTACGATCGAGAGGAGCGACTTTTTGTTCAACGCGCTTTTGCTGTTCACAAAGCACGGGGTTAAACGCCTCGTCGTGACCGAAGAGGGAAAAATCGTCGGTATTCTCGAACAGCTCGATCTGCTGAGCCATTTTGCCAACCATACCCACCTCATTGCCGCCTCCATCGAGCGCGCCACTTCCATCGACGAGCTGCAAAGCATCGAACGCTCGCTTATGCAGGTGGTCAGGTCGCTCACTTCCAAAGGGGTACGGGTCCGCTACGTCTCCAAGCTCGTGAGCGAACTCAACGCCAAGGTGTACCGCAAAGTGTTCGAAATGGTTCTTCCCGAGACGATGCAGGGCCGCTGCGCGCTAGTCGTAATGGGAAGCGAAGGGCGCGGCGAGCAGGTATTGCGCACCGATCAGGACAATGCCCTCATCATTGCCGACGGTGAAGACGAAGAAGCGTACCGTCCTTTCATGGAGCGGCTCAACGAGTACCTGATCCGGCTCGGGTTTCCCAAATGCGCCGGCAATATCATGGTCAGCAACCCTTACTGGCGCCGAAGTGTTTCGGGCTATAAAAAACAGATTTCCTCATGGACCGATACGCTCAACGAAGAGACGCGCCAGTCGCTTTCCATTTTTCTTGACGCCCATTGTGTGGCGGGTGATGAGACGCTTTTAACCGAGTGCAAAAATTTTCTTTTCGAGCGTTTCGAGGGTCGCAGCGATATTCTGGCCCATCTGGCGAAAGCATCGCTGGCGTTCGAGACCCCGCTGTCGCTGTTTTCGGGCTTTGTCCTGGGACGCGACGCGCATGAGAGCGAACTCGACATCAAAAAAGGAGGGGTGTTCGCGATCGTCCACGGTGTGCGGATCCTAGCCCTTGAGCACAAGATTGAGACGACCAATACGACCGAACGGATCAAGGAACTCAATAACATCGGATTGTTCGACAAGCGGTTCGCGAGTGAACTGATCGAAGCCTACGATACACTGCTCTCGATCCGGCTGCGGACGATGCTCTCTCAAAAACAGGTACTCAAAGAACAAAATTACGTCAATCCCAAACTGCTCAGCAAAGCCGACCGGGATCTGCTCAAAGACGCATTCAAAATCGTTAACACGTTCAAAAAATTCCTGACCTACCACTTCCATCTGGGGATGGTAGTGTAATGTTCGAGGCGTTCAGACGCACATGGAACCTCCGGGGGCTCAAAGACGATGCGTATGCGTCGCTCTTCGAGCCCTACGAAGGGGATGAAGCGGTCGTTTTCGATACCGAAACGACCGGATTGAATCCGAAAAAAGATGAAGTGCTGAGTATCGGCGCGGTCAAAGTCAAAGGGGACAGAATTCTCACCTCCCAGAGTTTCGAGGTGTTTCTTAAACCGTCCCGCGCCATCAGTGCCGAAAGCATTAAAATCCATCATATAAGGCCGTGTGATCTTGAACACGCCGTCGAGCCGTTAGAGGGGGTGAAAAAGTTTTTAGAATTTGTGGGGAACCGCCCGCTGGTGGGCTATTACCTGGAGTTTGACGTCTCCATGATGAACCGTATGATCAAGCCGTGGCTGGGGGTAACGCTCCCCAACCGCCAGATCGAGGTGTCGGGGCTTTATTTTGACAAAAAAATTGCCCTGATTCCGCAAGGAAATATTGATTTACGCTTTGATACAATCCTCAAGGATTTAAACATCCCGAGGATGGGTCAGCACAACGCATTGAACGATGCGATTATGACCGCCATGGTCTACATAAAATTACAACACACCATTAAATTAAACTAAGGAGCAATTGCTATGAGCGATACCGTAAAACCGATTTTTCATCCCAACCGTGAGTTTGCGAAAAACGCGCGCATCAAAAACATGTGCGAGTACAAAGAACTTCAAGAATGGGCCAACGAAGATTACGAAGGGTATTGGGGACACTTCGCGAACGAAAAAATCGACTGGTTCCAGCCGTATACGCAGGTGCTCGACGAGAGCAACGCACCGTTTTACAAATGGTTTGTTGGTGGAAAACTCAACGTTGCCCACCAGTGTATTGACCGCCATCTCTCAACCCGCAAAAACAAAGCGGCGATCATCTTCGAAGGGGACCGCGGCGACAAGCAGATCATTACGTACCTCGAGCTTTATTACAACGTCAACCGCTTCGCGAACCTCCTCAAAAACGAGTTTCACGTCAAAAAAGGTGACCGCGTCATCATCTACATGCCGATGATTCCCGAAGCGGCCTATGCGATGCTCGCATGTGCCCGTATCGGTGCGATCCACTCGATCGTATTCGGCGGGTTCTCGGCCGAAGCGCTCAAAGACCGTATCGAAGATGCCGAGGCGAAACTCGTCATTACCGCAGACGGCGCGTATCGCAAAGACAAGCCCTACATGCTCAAACCGGTCGTTGACCAGGCGATTACCGAGAATTCTCCGGTCGAGAAAGTGCTCGTCATCGAACGTAACAACGAAGATATCAACTGGGTTGCCGGACGCGACTATTCGTACAACGAACTGATCAAAAACCAGGCCCCCGAATGTCCTGCGGAGATCATGGACGCCGAAGATCCGCTTTTCCTCCTCTACACATCGGGCTCTACCGGTAAACCAAAAGGGGTTCAGCACAACCAGGCGGGATACATCCTGTGGGCGCAGATGACGATGGAATGGGTATTCGACGTCAAAGAAAACGACACCTACTGGTGTACGGCGGACGTGGGCTGGATCACCGGGCACACCTACATCGTCTACGGACCGCTTGCGATGGGTGCGACGACCGTGATGTTCGAAGGGGTTCCGACCTATCCGGATGCGGGACGTCCGTGGAAAATGGTCGAAGAGTACAAAATCAACCAGTTCTACACCGCGCCGACCGCGATCCGCGTTCTGCACAAAACGGGTGAAGACGAACCGGCCAAATACGACCTTAGCAGCCTGAAAGTCCTCGGAACCGTGGGTGAGCCGATCGACCCTCCGGCATGGAAATGGTACTACGAAGCGGTCGGTGGCGGCAAATGCGCCATCGTCGATACCTACTGGCAGACCGAGACGGGGGGACACATCGTTTCTCCGCTGCCGGGTGCGACACCGATCAAACCCGCGTGTGCAACCCTGCCGCTGCCGGGTATCATGGGAGAGATCCTCGACCCGCAAACGGGTGAGAAAGTGGGCGTAGGCGAAGGCGGTTACATGTGTGTGACACGTCCGTGGCCGTCAATGATCCGTAACATCTGGGGAGACCCCGAACGTTTCGTCAAATCGTATTTCGGCGACGTCAAAAAAGACGGCAAAGCGGTCTACTTCACGGGTGACGGCGCCATCTACGACGAAGACGGCTACATCACGATCACGGGCCGTACCGACGACGTCATCAACGTTTCGGGCCACCGTATGGGAACGGCTGAAGTCGAAGCGGCGTGTAAAAAACACCCCAACGTCGCCGAAGTCGCCGTCGTCGGAAAACCGCACGACATCAAAGGGGAAGGGATCTTCGCCTACATCGTCCTCAAAAGCGAAGACACCATCGGCGAAGAGATGGAGATGGTCAAAGAGATCAACAAAGTGATCATGAAAGAGATCGGTAACATCGCGGTGTGCGACGACATCGTTTTCGTTCCGGGCCTCCCGAAAACCCGTTCGGGCAAAATCATGCGCCGTATCCTTCGCTCCATCGCGAAAGGCGAAGCGATCACGCAGGATATTTCGACCCTCGAAGACCCAAGCATCGTTGCGACGATCGAAGCGAAAGTCAAAGGGTAATCCTCCTTTTTCCCCTCTCCCGCTTCGGCGGGAATCCTACACGCGTTTTTCTTAGCCGTTTTATGTCATAGTTTTGTTTTACTCAGAGGAGCACCCATGGCCGCCGGTTCGACCATCTGCAAAGTCCAGCTCAACATCGCCGACATGGACCGCAACTATTACGAAACCCACGACCTTACGATCGCCCAGCACCCCTCTGAAACCGATGAACGGCTGATGATGCGCATCGTGGCATTCGCGCTGCATGCCTCGGATCGGCTGGTGATCACCAAGGGGATCGGGGGGGAGGACGAACCGGATCTGTGGGAGAAAGACTACGGCGGCGACATCGAGCTGTGGATCGATCTGGGGCAGGTAGACGAGAAACGGCTGCGCAAGGCGTGCGGCAGGTCGGAAAAAGTTATCGTCTATACCTACAACCTCAAAGCCGCGAGCGCATGGTGGCGCCAAAACGGCGGCACGTTCGCACGGTTCAAAAACTTCGAAGCGCTCCATCTGCACGCAGATGGGATCGAAAAACTCCATGCGCGTACGATGCGCCTTTCGGCGACGATCAGCGACGGCGAGCTCAGTCTGCATTCGGACGACGGGGATGTTACGATAACGCAAGAGCAATGGCGATAGGCGGCGCGTCGGCGCGTCGATTCGGGCCATTTATCTTTATTTGGCTATACTCTCTTTTATACTATTTCATCCATCGGATACGACCATGAAACGAAAAATCGGAAAATTTAAAAACTCGATCGCCAACCTCGAACTGCATGACCGCGTTCTGCGCGAAAACACGCTGATCCTGGCGGAACCGGGTTCGGGGAAAACCCATCTGGCCAACAAAATCCGCGAATTCGTCATCGACAACGGAATTGCGACCCTGTATCTTGATTTTTCCGATCCGGCCATTGACCAGATCGAAGAGCGTTTCAAACACGGGAGCGAATTTCACTACATGCGTTTTGACGAAAGCGACGAATTCGATGCCGCCGTGGATGCGGCGATCGCCGAGCGCAAAAACATCTACATGGCGGTCAACCCCTCCTATTTCGCGAGCAAACGCGACATCAAGAGCAAACTCTCACGGATGATGCAAAAACGCGAACTGCTTGACAACTATTACTATTTCATGCAGGATATCGCCAACATCGAGGGGTTCCACGCCAAATTCGAAGATTTCATTTTCTACATTTTCGATCTGGTCAACCTCAAAAAATTCGGCCTCACGTTCCTCGCGCAGCCCAACGAGATTTTCGAAAATCCGCGCATCAAGCTCCTCTTTTCGTTCCTCTTCATCGGGCGCTGCTCGAACGCCTATTATTACAACACGACTGTCCTGCGGAACATGAAACCCAATACGTTTCTGTATCAGCACCGGGTCGATAACCGTTCGCTCCTTTTCAACAATATCCAAAGCGATATTGTCCACATCGATCTCTAAACCGCCTTGCGCGGTTCGGACGCCCCTTTTATGAATCTTCCCCTTCCTTTGTTGATGATCCTCGCGATGATGCTCTGGGGCGGCGGCTGGCCGGCGCTCAAAATCCTTTCGGAAAGCGTGTCGTGGGAAGTCGCGACGTTTTGGCGGTTTGCCCTGATGGCTGCGGCGTTCGTCCCGATTCTGTGGTGGCATCGCAAACCGCTGCGGCTGAGCACCGGTGCATTGGGCTGGGCTGCGCTGAGCGCTTTGCTCAATTCCCTTTTCATGGCACTGTCGTTTTACGGCGTTTATGTCGGCACCGCCGGGGCGGGCGGGGTCGTTATCACGACGCTTAGCCCGGTTCTGACGGTTCTGATCGCGGTTGTGGCGCTGGGGATGAAACCGACCCGCCGCCACATTGCGGGTCTGGTGATCGGTTTGGCGGGCGGAGCGGTCATGGTGCAGGTGTGGGACGGGGAAGTACTGCTACACGGGGGGAACCTCGTCTTCGTCGCGTGTGCACTGGTGTGGGCCGCACTCACCCTTGCCGCGCAGCGCTCGCATCTTCATCTCGATCCGATCCATTACACGTTTTTGCTGGGGCTGATTGCCACGGTGCTGATGTTTTTCGTCGCCTATCCCCACGGCATCGGCTCGGTTTTTTCGCAGGACGCCCGTTTCTGGGGGGCGCTGCTGTATCTCTCGGTGCTGGGGCAGACGGTCGCTTCGACGATCTATTTCATCGCTTCGGGGAAAATGGGATCGGGGAGGGCGAGTTCGTACATGTTCCTTGTCCCCGTCTGTGCCCTCGTGAGCAGTTATTTCCTGCTGGGCGAAATTCCCTCGAGTGCGTTGCTCATCGGCGGGGCGATCAGCAGTGCGGCGGTCTATCTGATCAATTTTTCAGCCCGCAGGCGGTTGTCATAATCTCTCAAAACGGTTATAATTCGACCAATTTTTTACAGATCACACAGAGGAGCATACCGCATGGGAAGAGCGTTTGAATACCGCAAAGCGGCCAAAATGAAACGCTGGGGAAATATGTCGAGAATTTTCCCGAAACTTGGCAAAATCATTACGATGGCCGCCAAAGAGGGGGGAGCCGACCCCGAAATGAATCCCAAACTTCGGACCGCGATTTTGACGGCGAAAGCGCAGAATATGCCCAAGGATAACATCGAAGCCGCAATCAAACGGGCGTTCGGTAAAGACGCGGCGAATATCATCGAAGTGAACATCGAGGGGAAAGGGCCGCACGGCGTTCTGATCTTCGTAGAGTGCGCGACCGATAACAACACCCGTACCGTCGGAAACATCCGCAGCTACTTTTCCAAAGCCAAAGGGGAGATGCTCAACAACGGCGCGCTCGAATTCATGTTCAGCCGCAAAGCGGTGTTCAGCTTCCCAAAACCTGAAATGGACCTCGAGGAGCTCGAGATGGCGTTGATCGACGCCGGGCTCGAAGAGCTCGAAGAGGACGAGGGCGAAGTGAGCGTGACAGGGGATTATACCGCGTTCGGAACCCTCTCGGCGGCCCTCGAAGAGCTGAATATCGCCCCTTCCAAAGCCGCACTTGAGCGTATCCCGAACACGACGGTCGAATTCACCGATGAACAGATGGTCGATATCGAGAAACTGATTGACCGTATCGAAGAGGACGACGACGTCCAGGCCGTATACACCAACATCGGCTAACCGCTTCTCTCCCCGTACGGGGATTTCCCATCACATATCTATCACATTTTATCCGAACTGCGCTATACTTATCTCTTCCAATCGACTATACAGGAGTGAGAATGAGATTGACTACATTGGCCAAAACGGCTCTCGCCGCATCCCTTTTGATCGGCGCGGGTGCGTCGGCAGGCGAGTTTAAAGCCCTTCCGATCCTGGACGCGGGTTTTTGCCCGAATATCCAGGTGGGCGTGAGCACGGGGTACATGAACCTCAAAAACGTTTCGGCCGCCGGTCAGACGGCGGGGATCGAAATCTCTCTGGACTGCCCAGTATTTACCCTCCCGTGGGACAACCTCCGCCAGCAGATCATGCTGAACCGTTTCAACAGCGACGGCTTGTCGATGACCAACCTCGAATTCAACCCTTATTACCTCATTACGCTCTCAAACGGCGTCGAGTGGGGATTCGGACCCGGATTCGGCGTCATTTTCTCGGATATGGGCAAAAGCGATACGGTCTTTACCCTTCAGGCGGGGACCGGGCTTAAATACAACATCAGCCGCGAAGTCTATACCGGGGCGGATATCCGCTACCAGTGGACGCAGAAAGCCGAGCTTACCAACACCTACAAAGAAGACCTCGACAACTACCGTGCTCAGGTCAAGATCGGTTACCGCTTCTAATCTTTCCCCGTACCGCTTCTCCTGAGAGGAGAGGCGGCTTCCGTTTTAGTTTTTTTCTTCTTTTGCGGCGGCAATACGCGCCTGCAGAAGCAGCGTTTTGGCAAAATGGGCTTTGGTTCCCGAAGGGAAATGGGGATCTTTGAGAAGAACCGAGAGTTTTTTACTCCCGTTGCGCCGAATCAGCTGTTGCAGTTTTCCTTCTCCCATCCCGTAGGCGAAATCGACCAGGTACCAGCTTCCGAACTGGCGTTTGAGGCTTTTGATGTAGCGTATCGCGGCCTGTGTCGAGCGCTGCGTATCAAGGCGTTCGTCGTTCCCTTTTTGGACGGTGAGGCCGAAATTGCGTGCGCTTTGGCGGGTGAACTGCCACAACCCGGCAGTGCCGTACCCGCGGGCATCGGGATCGAATTTGGATTCGCAGTAGGGGATCAGCGAAAAATAGGGCGGAATTCCCGCTTCCGCAAACGCCTCTTCGATTCGGCGGTGTTCGGCGGCGGTGGCGCGGTATCGGCGGTGGAGGATCGAAACAGAGGGAGAATACCGTTCGAGCAGCAGGGCCAGGGTTTTTGAATCGGAGAGCTGTTCCTCGCTTCCCAGCGCCGCAAGCGATACATCGATCTTTTCGGCGGGTATTGCCGCCGCCCCCAGCGGGAGCAGTACGACAAGCGATAATAAAAATAAATAACGTATCATAGGTTTATTGTAGCATATTCGCCGTTTACACGGTTAACGCGCCGTCTGGATACGGGTTGCCGTCAAAAACAGGTAGTCCTTGCCCGTCACGCTCACCCGGAACTTTTTTTGCTGCAGGTACTTTTTACAGTAATGGATATCCTTGATGACGAGCGAGAGTTCCGAATAAGGATAATTGGGGGCCTTGGCGCCGTAAATCATCTCTCCTCCCATCCAGCGGCAGTTGGGGAACCCGAGGATCATCGAGCCTTGCGGGCTCAGATACTCCTGCACCAGCTTGGCAAAGAGCGGTTTGAAATCGATTCCCGGGCTTTGGAGGGTCCCGATCGAGACGATGAGGTCGAATCGCCCCAGATTCAATGCATTCAGATCGTTGATGTCGTGGACATGGAAGAGGGCATTCCCCTCGGCAAACCGTTCCCGTGCGAGATTGATGGCGCTGGCCGAATGGTCGACCCCGACGAGCTCGATCGCGCGGTAGGTCTCCTCCGGCACGATGCGGCGGATCAGCTCGAACTCGTCCCCCGTATTGATCCCCAGGTTCAGGATCCGTTTTTTCTCTCCCACCCTGACACTGCGCAAAGCACGCAGATAGGCCGAAAGAAAGGCAGGTTCCTCGTTTTTGCGGATGCGGGAAAAATGCGACGCGGTGCCGTATTTCTCCTCTTTTTCTTCGCTTCGGTGGAACGAGTCGTTTCGGTCGATTTTCTCGAACGTCAACAAGACGGTGTATTCGGATCGTTTTTGGGGGGTCAAAAGACGGCAGAAAAGGAGTTCGGCCAGATCGTTCCACGCCTTGTAGGAGCGGTAGAGGTAGTCGCTCCCCTCGATCGCGAGGGCTTCTCCCGCGTAGGAGCCGCGCGCGACGTCGGGGTTGAGGACCTCGAACGAGAAGGTATCAGCCTGCTCAAGCGATTTTTCGGCCCACGCGAGAATCGCGCTCATGGGTTCGGTCGTGAACGATTTTGGCATGGGGCTCCTCCCTGCAAATGGTGCCGTGATTGTAGCATACCGGCCCGCATGGAGGGATCAGGAACGGCGCATCGGCATGTCGAACAGCAGTACCTTCGACGCTTCCGAAGCGGTGAGACTGCATTCCTCCCCTTCGGTGATCTGCATCTCGTCGCGTCGTGACAGGGTGGTTCCGCAGACGCGGAGGTCCCCCTCCATGACGAAGAGCAGCAACCCGCGGCCTGAGGGTACCGGGGGGAGGGGAAGGATTTCCCCCTTTTCGAGCCGGGCGATCGAGATGGCGGCATCCTGATGTATCCGAAGGGAATTTCCCCTGCCGTCCCCCGAAACCAGGGGATGCCATCCTTTTTGATCGGCGATATGGCTGAAATCGCGCTGTTCGTAATGGGGCGGGAGAGCTTTTTGATCGGGGAAAATCCAGATCTGGAACAGCTCCGTGTCCATCTGCGGCGTTGCGTATTCGGAGTGGTGTATCCCCGACCCGGCGCACATGTACTGAACCTCCCCCGCACGGGTGATCCCGTGGTGCCCTTGGGAATCACGGTGTTCGATGGCCCCTTTGGTGACGATCGTGACGATCTCCATATCCCGGTGGGGGTGCATCCCAAATCCCATCCCCGCTTCGATAACGTCGTCGTTGATGACCCGCAGGGCACCGAACCCCATCCGCTCAGGGTTGTGGTATTCGGCAAACGAAAAGCTGAACCGGCTGTGAAGCCATCCGTGTTCGGCAATGCCGCGCTCATGCGAGCGGTGAATGATCTGTGACATTTTTTTCTCCTTTAACTGCGCTATATGTTAACTTAATACGAATGGGTAACAATGTCAAGGGCTACCGTTTAGCGGTTCGTCCGATTCATCCCCTTCAAAGCCAAAAGAGCGCACAATCACGCCATGAAACATCGCCCCCAAGCCCTCTATTTCGCCGGAATGATCGTCGCCATGTTGCTGTGGGGCGTGGCATGGACGGCGGGGAAGGTCGCGGCCCACCACTCCAATGCCGAAATGGCGGCGTTCTGGCGCTATGCCGTTTCGTTCGCCTCTATCCTTCCGCTGATATGGTTTATGAAATCGCCTCTGCGTTCCGATCGGCGAGGAGTGATGTACATGATCGCGGCGGGGTTGCTGACGTCGGTATTCAACTATTTTTTCTTTGCGGGGCTGCTGCATGGCCAGGCGGGATACGGCGGGACGCTGGTCACCTCGACGTCGCCCATCATCACCTACCTGCTCTCCGTCGCGTTGCTGGGGCTGAAGGTATCGGCCAAAGAGATCGCCGCCCTCACGGTCGGGGTCGTCGGCGCGCTGGTACTGATGAAAGTGCCGAGTGAGGGGTGGGGATTTTTAGACCTCGAAAACAGCTATTTCGTCGCGGCGGCGATCGTGTGGGCGCTGGTGACGATCGTTTCGCAAAAAGCGTCCAAACACACGACCCCGATGCTCTATACGACGGTCGTGTTTGCCGTTGCGATGACGTCGAACCTTATTTTCGCGTTGCCGTATGAGCCCTTTGCGTTCGCGAAATACGACAGCACGTTTTGGTGGACGATCATTTTTATCGGGATTTTCCCGGGGACGCTCAGCACCGCGCTTTTTTTTGCTTCGGCGGGGAAAGTGGGGGCGCACCGGACGGGGGTGTTCATGTTCATCGTCCCCATTGGGGCGATTGTATCGAGCATGGTGGTTTACGGTGAGAAAATAGAGATTTCGACCCTTGTCGGATCCGTTTTGGCGTTTGCGGCGGTCGTGATATTCAACGCAAGGAAAAAGCGCTAGCGCTACATCCCCCGCGCTTTTTTGATCGTCTCGTACGCGGCGTTGATCTCCTGGACCTTTTCGGTCGCTTCTTTGAGATACTCGTCCGACGCACCCTGGGATTTGATGATGTCGGGGTGGTATTCGCGCACCAGAGAGCGGTACGCCTTTTTCACTTCGCCGTCGGAAGCTGCGGCGGTGATCCCCAGCAGCGCATACGCCTGATCGATTGAACTCTCTTTGACGCTGTGGCGGTGGTAGGAACTGAAACGTTCCATCATCGATCCCATATCGGCTTCGCTGAACCCCATATAGTAGCCGATCCGCTTGAGCATCTCCTCTTCGCTTTGGCTGAGGGTGCCGTCGATGTAGGTGAGGTTGACCAGAAACTCCACCATCTTCTGGCGTTTGTGCGGTTCGTTTTTCAGCGCATCATAAAGCGCCTGAGCGACCCGGTCGAGGTTGTGCGGGGCGTTTTTCTCTTCCTCGAAGATCTCCTTGAGAAGGGTTTTGGTCCGGGCGGGATCGGGGAAGAGGGCGCTGATATCGGTGAACATGTTGCCGATCAGCTCGGCCTCGAGCTCGTCGATCCGCCCGTCTGCCTTGGCCACTTTGGCGCACAGCGCGGTAAAAAGCCCCAGTTCACTGTAGGCCAGCGATTCTTTGGTCAGTTTGAACCCTAAAAACTGTTTTTTCGAATACGTTTCGCTGTTTTTGGCAAACCCGCGCGAGAGCCAGTAAAAGAGGAGCGCGACGACGATCAAAATGATAATTTGGGTCATGAGAATATGCCTTTGTCAGTTTGATGGATGGAAGTGTAGCGCGGGATGGATAATAATGCGATGATTTATATACTTGTGATATTGCTTATGTGCATTTTGTCTCGCTCCCAAGCTCCAGCTTGGGAGTGTATATTTGCATTCCAAATGAGGACGCTGGGAACGAGGGAAAAAGCCGCCAGTAAGTTTTTGATTAGTCTTCTTTGGTTTGTTATATATCAGCTAAATTTTCCAGTTCATCTTTAAATGGAATAATCTGCTCATAAAGTTTATGATACGCCATTCCTATAGCGCCTTTAAACAAAACTATTTTTGGTGGGAATTGTCCTGTCATCAGTATTTGCTGCCTCGCTATACCCGGGTAAGGATCAATATAAACCACCCGTTCCATTCCTAATTGATAAGCTTTCTTAGCACACAATTCACAAGGGGAAGCAGTACTATATAGAGTTCCTCCCTTTATACCTTCAGATCCATATTTAGCTAATTGTAAAAAGGCATTTTCTTCTGCATGTAAAGACCTTGTATGTACTTGATTACCTTGCTGGTCTGGATTATCTTTTGTATAGATTTTTTTAAAGCAGAATGATTGATTCAATCCATGTTGAACATCAATTAATGACTCTTTAGCTAATTTTTCTCTGAATTCTTTTGACTGTTCATAGACGCTGTATGCGCGTGATTTACTTTTGCAATTCAATTCATTGATATTTCTTAATAAACATGATGTTTGTCCTTCTGCAACACTGTTCCATCCTATAGCTTTTAATGAGCCATTTTTATTTGTAATACTTGCACCTACTTGTCTCGATATACAGCCAGAATTTAATTTGGCTGTATATGCGACTTGCATCATTTTTTCATCAAGAGAAGGTGTGACCAACCCGGGATGCATAATTAAAGAAATATATTTGATGATTTGCCCATGAAGTTCTAGGAAATTCTCAGAATTGTACTTGCCATTATTAACTAAAAATATGTCACTTTTTAAAATGCAGTCCTGAATATTCTGTGAAACAAAATTTTCTAAACTTTTTAACGTTTTCTCTTGATGTTCTTTCTTGCTCTGTTGCTTTATATCCTCTCTGGTCATATGAGTATCTTGCAATAATCTATCTTCAATATCTTCATCATTCGCATTTATAGCCAATAAATAAAAAGCAGAATATCTTTCTTTAAAAAACATACTCTCTAAAGAATTTCGAATCGCGTCTATTGCAATTAAAGTAGGCTTTTGAGGAGTTTGCTCATCATTGTATGATTTAAAGACTTTTATGAATTTATTGATACATTTCGCAATGGTGTAAATATTTGATGAATTTTTTAAACTATCATCTAATTTGATATCTCCATATAATCGAGTGTTATCTCCCATAAGTTGAAAGATGTCTGTATAGTTTTTGTACGAGTTCTTACTTAACTCACTTTTTATTTTGTCAGATATTTCGATTAAATCAACAGTAAGTTTTTTATAGAGCTCAGCATTTGATGATGTTCGATATGGCTGGAATAATTCAGGAAGTACATTTTTAAAATTACTATGAGCCGTTTCAAATGTTACTCTAAAGTCTTCAGGAAGTCGAATGATTTCGCCGTAAAAGCTTAACCTTTTTAATAATGGATCTGGGCTTAGTTTGCCGTGATCGTGTTGATATGTATGTGCTTCTTTTACATATTCATTAAATGTATCAAGACTTTTGTTCAATTCATCAAAATCATATTTTAAAAGATAGAGTGTAATTACATCTGCGGCTCTAATAACGGTAAAAGGCTTCCAATTTTTTCTATAAAACTGATCAAGAATATATCTTTTTCTATGTTGGTCAGATGAGGAATCATCAATACATATGTCTTGTAGGTTATGCGTTTTTATATCTTGAGATAAAAATTTTGCTGTACTGGAACAACCACTGCCAATTCTTCCAGTTAGCCCTAAAACTATAAAGTTTTTTCTATTTTCGTAGATAGTATTGATCATCAATTCACCTTTTAAAGTATTTCTTGAAGGAGAGAGCTTCTATGTCTTTGGATTATCTCTTTGACTTTTTGTTCCCATCCAATAGAATGAATGACTCTTTCAAAATTTTCTCCATAACGACCTGACATTAAATCAAGTCTACTTAATGTACTTAAATGTTCCCAATCATCATGCATGATATACAAAGCATTGCCATACTTGATATTTTCAAATACAACCAAATTGTCTTCTAGTAATGCTCCGAAATAACGTTGAAAACCACTAGTACCATAAAGTAACTCACGAGGATTTAAACTTAAAATGAAATCATATCTAGCTTCAATTTCTGTAACTTGTTCTGGCGTTGGAGTACTTCTTCCAAAGACTCTTCTAATATCGTCTTCTCTGTTTCCCGGCGGCAAAAATTCCCAAGCCAGCTGTACTGTTCTTAAATAATCTTCAAAACTACTGTCTGATGCAAATACACTACATGCATAGACATTCTCTTGTAATAGATTCAATGAAATAAATAGGTTTTCTTCAAATGTTGGATGCTCTTTATCAAGAACTTCGCTAACTTCAAATTTAATAGCATATTTTTCAAGCGCTGGAGATGTGTTTTGGCATTCTACTTTTATAGTGGAAAGTCTGGGTGATACATACTCTCTAGGATATTTTTTATATGGCATATCGACTTCATGTGTTGAATAGTAAGAACCCCATGACGGAACTTCCATAGTACGATAGTGAGTTTCTTTAGGTAAATCTTTTCGAATGATTTCGTATCCATTAATGTTTCGATCCGAATATTTTCCTTGTGTCGCTTTTGGTATAACTTCATTAGGTACTATTAATGAGGTTTCATCTAGTGTAATCTCTAAATGTGATAGATGCCCCTCCAAAATCGAATCTCTGTCAAAGGTTTTTAAAATACCTACAACAATATAGCGGTTTTGAATGTTGTGCACTTTTTTCATGATGTTCGCTGGAACTTTTCTTAGATTCTTTTTTGGCATGTTAATCCTTTATGAAAAATTTACTTATACCCAAATATACCCTTTTGCCAGAAATCGACTAAATAATGGGAAATTCAAAATATCCTATTATTAGAAATATCCAAGCAGAATCTTGCAAATTTACATAGTTTTAAACATTTTACATCGTTTTTCTTAAAACAATTTCCGCAAACACTTTAACACCAGCCAAAGCGAAATAAGAGGACAATTCCCCCATTATTTAGACATAGGACTCCCGATGACAGTGGAAAACTTCAACCTCACCGACTACCTCTCCCGCATCGGCTTCGAGGGGGAACTACGTAACGATCACGCGACGCTCACGCAACTGATGCAGCGACAATTACGCACCATCGTGTTTGAAAACACCGAGGTGCAGGCGGGACGAATCCCCTCATTGGTACCCGAAGATATCGTGGAAAAAGTGATTGTGAACCGTCGCGGGGGGTACTGCTACGAGATCAACGGGGTGTTTGCGATGGCGCTCACCGCTATAGGATTCGAGTGGTACTTCGCGGGCGCGCGCTCCATGCTCTACCCGACCCGCCGTCCTAAAACGCACATGGTTCTGATCGTTCGTGTCGACGGACGCGATTATCTGTGCGATACGGGATTCGGTGGATATGCTCTACGCGCACCGATGTTGATCGAAGAGTGTGAAGTGACCCAAGACGGAGATCGCTTTCGGCTGGAAATCATCGACCGAGAATACGTACTCGGTGCAATGGTACAGGGGGAGTGGCAGCGGCTGTACGGCTTTGCGTTGCAACCGCAAGAGTGGATCGAGTTTAGCCTCGCAAACTATTTCAATGCTACAAGCCCCGATACGATTTTTACCCAGAAAAAAATTGCGATCCTGCAAACCCCGAATGGGCGTAAAATCCTCGTGGACAATGAACTCAAACTCATCGAGGAAGGGAAACTCGAAAAACTCGACGTCGAGTACGCGAGCGCACTAAAAGAGCATTTCGGATTAGAAGTGTTGTGATCTGGCGGTTCTCATTTGAGAACCGGGCGATCTTTCGTAGTATTGGATCAGCGCCCGTAATACGACACGAGGGTCGATTTGGCGATCGTGTGCATCGTCAGCATGTATCCCACGAGGGCGGGAGAGGCTTTTTCGTCCAGATCGAGATGATCGACGTTCAGGGCATGGACGGTGAACATGTAGCGGTGGGGGCGGTCGCCGACGGGGGGGCAGGCGCCGCCGAATCCGGTTTTGCCGAAGTCGGTGATGCTCTGCACCGCGCTGATGGGCTGTTTTTTCGCCGTGTTGCCGAAATCGGCGGGGAGGGAGGTTACCGAGGCGGGGATGTTAAAAACGACCCAGTGCCACCATCCGCTCCCCGTAGGGGCGTCGGGATCGTAGACGGTCACGGCGAAGCTCTTGGTCCCTTTGGGGGCGTCGCTCCAGTGGAGTTCGGGAGAGATGTTTTTCCCGTCGCAGCCGAAGCCCGAAAACTCCTGTGTTTTGGTCAGTTGTCCGGCAAGGTCGTGGCTGCGGAGGGTGAATTCGCCCGCATCGAGGGATGAGGCGAGCAACACGCCGACAAATAGGGTAGAGAGACGCATGGGTGCTCCTTGTAGAGTTTGGAGTATTTTACCGTGATTTTGGCTGCCGTTCCAGTGCGAGGAGGAACGCTTTTTTCTCCACGCCGCCGCTGTATCCGCCCAGCCCGCCTCCCGTGGCGATGACGCGGTGGCAGGGGATGAGGATGCTGATCGGGTTGCGTCCGTTGGCGCTGGCCACGGCACGGACCGCTCTGGGGTTGCCGAATCTTTCGGCCTCTTGCGCATACGAGATCGTTTCCCCGTAGGGGATGGTTCGCAGCGTCTCCCAGACTTTTTTTTGAAACGGCGTCCCCTGCGGTGCGAGGGGAAGGTCAAAGGTGCGCCGCTTGCCTGCGAAATACTCCCCCAGCTCTTTTTCGAGGCTCAGCAGCAGGGGATGATCGGAGTTTGGGATATCCGTCCCCTCATCGGCGAAATCAAGCGAGACGATCGCATCGCCGTCGGTGGCGGCGATCATCGATCCCAGCGGTGTAAGAATCACTCTGCTTTCTAAATACATTCGAAACAATGTAGAGGGATCATTCCACCGTTTTCATCGGTGAAGATGTCTTATAAGGAACTTGTCCTGCCGGTACCAGTTTTGAAGAGTGTTCCAGATGCCTATGCTGATCATCGAAAAAAATGTGAGGATTAAATGCTTGTAGGATTTTTTCTTTGGGAAAACCGCCGAGGAAAAAAGCTTCATCAATCTCAACACCCCATGCACGCAAAGTTAGAATCACCCGTTCGTGAGCAGGGCTATTTCGAGCTGTAACTATTGCTAATCGGATTGAAGATTCTTCTTTTTTAAATTTGGACTGGAGAAAAGATAGCGTTTTTAATAGCTTGGCAAATGGGCCTTCGGGTAATGGTTTAGCAGCATTTTCTTTTTCATGTTTGTAAAACGCATCGATGCCTTCAGTTTTATAAATATATTCCGATGCATCTGAAAAGACGACTGCATCAGCATCGAATGCAATTCTGATTTGTTTCGTATTTGAGACATACCCTTCAGGTGGGCTATAAATCATAGCTGCTGCCACGCCCGAATCGATGGCTTGTTGAACATCTTCACCTGATTTTGACAGGAACAGATCAACGTCAAAGGCATTCAGATAGGGGGAAAGAGACGCTCCGCCCGCGAAAGCGGCTCGGGTGATTTCCAGGCCGTAATGGCTGATGGAATAGAAGGCCCTGAGCCCAGTATCGGGCGAGTTGCGTGACATGACAATGACATCGACCAATTTACCTGCACCTAGTGTATTGAGTTGTAAAAGTGCTTCAACCAGATGGAATGCAGTCCCTTTTTCAAGGGGCTGGTCTTCATGTTCTTTTTGATATTGTGTATAAGCTTCCAACCCATTATCATCATAGATACGGTTGGCCTCTTCGAGATCAAACAATGCCCTTGATGAAATCCCGATGACCAGATTCGTTCCTAGTGCGGAAGCCATATTTTTTCTTTCCTCTCCATCGTTACCGACTTAGTTTATTATTAATGTTTATTTTTATTCACCAGTTTTTAATTTTTCAAGTGCTAACACAGTCTTTTTTAAACTGAGCGAATGTTCTATTGCATTTTGAAGATTCCAATTTCTCAAAATAAAATTACATAGAATTGAATTATATTCAGGTCCAATCTTTGCGGTAGTGTTTTTAGCTGGAAGCATATTCTTTTTTAAACTGCGCGGTGCAAATTTTTCTATTATATTGAGTAAAAATTCTTTTGGATGATTAATTTCCTCAACATTGTATGGAATGATTGAAGGTGTTTTATTTAAAAAATTTGCAAAGTTTTCACGGTCAGCCATAAGCCATGCTTCGACTTCACGGACTGCAATTCTGTATGTGAAACGGGGATCTTTATCGAATGTAATCGTTTTTTTAATTTTTGAAATAGGGCAATCCTCATGATCTAGATCTATTAATACAAAAAAAGAGAATTCCTCTTAGATGCTTCATTGTATTTTTCTAAATTTTTAATGACATTACTTTCTCCACCTAAATGATCTGAAAGTAATATTTCAAAACCTCCAACTTCAGTTACTATTTTTTGTGCTACTTGCTCACTTAATATGTCTTCAGTGACAATATTAATATATTTCATCAAACAAGCCTGGACGTTGTTTAACTATTTTTTTGATAAGAGGTTTTGTTATTTCTGCGACTGTAAGACCTGACTCTAATGCTGCACGAACTTCATCCTTATCAGAAATTTTTTCTACAGTTGTTCCTTCAGATGTTGGTGTTAAAAGAAGTACTTCTTCTCCTCCAATACTTGCATCAGATAGTAAATCAAAACTGTGAGTAGTTAGAAAAACTTGTCTTTTCTTTTTTTTCATAACTCTATGCATCATTAAAGGCAATTCTTCAATTATTGCAACATTTAAAGAAAGCTCAGGTTCTTCTAAGAGTAATAATGTGTCACCTTCTAATAATGACCATAATAAGCCGATTAATCGAAGTGTACCATCTGAAAATTGTTCTTCTTGTTGTTTAGCACCACCTTGTCCTCTCCAATGTTCATAACGAGCTTCTAAATGAGGTCTACCATTGTCGTCTTGTACATATTCTAAACTTGTGAGTTGTGGTACAGCAGCTCGAAGGGTTTGTTCAATTTTACGTAAACGAGAATCTCTCACATCTTTTCTACTGCTTTTGATTCTTTCTAAAAATTTTTGACCAAAAGGATCTTCTGATTTTTCAACACCAATAAATAAATTTGCATGTCGAATTAATTGAGGCACCAAATGAAGATAGAGCATTTTGTCAAAAAAATCACTGATTTGGCGAAAATTGGCATTTGCATTGATTTGCTCTAAATGTGTTTGTGTTAATCGTAATTCATCTTTTTTATCTTGTGCATCTGGTCGATCTAGTAGTATTTTATCATTATGCCAGACCTGTTCTTTGTCAATTTGAGTTCGATTATCTCCCCCTTTTTTTGTTTTAATACTTAATAAGTAACGCCATATTTCGTCATTATCTTGAATTGTTATATCTATTTCTACATTTGTAGATGGGAATCGTGCAGATAGAAAACGAATTTTTGGTAATCCGCCACGGTCGTCTATTGCTTTTAAGAGACCACCTCCAGATTTTGCAATATCTCTCAAAAATCTAAAGGCATCTAAAAAATTTGATTTACCTGATGCGTTAGGCCCAACGATAAAAGTTCTATTTGATAAATCGACATTAACATGTTTAAAATTTTTCCAGTTAGTTAATTTGATGTGAGTTATTTCCATATGTTACTCCACATGATTTTATTGATTATAGCTATTAATGAATTTTTTATTGATAAGAACATTTAAAAAAAATTCCACGGTGTATTCCAGACTTCCAGCTGATTTTTGAACTCGCCACTTGTAAACCGCTCCCCTTCCTCTGGGGGGAGGACGAACGAAAACGCCTCGCCTCCGAACGTAAAGCGCAGCGCGTAGGCGTGCAGATAGCCCCGATCCTCTTTACGGGCATCATCGGCGGCGGCGTAGCGCTCGTCGCCAGCACAGGGTGAGCCGAGTGATTTGAGGGCGACGCGGATCTGGTGGGTTTTGCCCGTATGGGGCTTGACGAGGAAAACCCGCTCGTTGGGGCGGAGCGAGGCGCTGATGAACTGGGTGATCGCAGGGTTGGTCATCGTCGTGAGGAGCTTGTAGTCCCCCCGTCGGGCCTTGGCCATGTCCCCTTTGACCCACCCCTGTTTTTTCTTCGGTTTGCGGGTGCTGATGGCGAGGTAGTATTTCTCGATTTCTCTGGACTCGAACATACGGGTGAACTCCGCCACCGCTTCGGGACTTTTGGCGAGGATCAGCAGCCCAGAGGTCATTTTGTCGAGACGGTGGACGCTAAAGAGGGACTGGCCCAGCTGCTCGCTCAAGCGAACGACGAATCCCGCCTCCTCTTCGGAGTGGAAATTGACCCCCTCCGGCTTGGCGACGACGACGAAACGGTCGTTTTCATGGACGATACGGACGGCTGAGAGATGCGCTTCCAAACGGTTTGTCGCTCCGAAAATAGTATGTGCCATTGTACCGATATTAACATACGGTTCGTATTGCGCGGCGCGTAAAAGTGCTACAATGATATGAAATTGAGGTAAATGTATAAGTTTTCCAAATCAACGAAAGGGGGACAAGATGGCAAAAGACATCGTCTGCGGGATGGAGGTCTCCGAATCCACCCCCTATCAGGCGCAGAGGGACGGAACGCATTACTATTTTTGTTCCGAATCGTGCCGTATGAAATTTACCGGGCATCCTGAAACCTATCTGCATCCCATCCCGCAGCCCGTTGCATGCCCCAGCCACAGCTGCGACATTTCCCCGGCGCTCTATACCTGCCCCATGCACCCCGAAATCGAGCAGGAAGGGCCCGGAACCTGTCCCAAATGCGGGATGGCGCTGGAGCCAAAAGAGGTGCGTTTGGGTGAGGAAAACGGCGAAGAAAAAGAGCTGACACGCCGATTGCGGGTGAGCGCCGTACTGGCTCTGGCCGTTTTCATCAGCGCGATGGGATCGGAGATGTGGCCCGGGACGTTTAACCCCCTGATCGACCCCAGAGTCCGCCAGTGGGTTGAACTGATCCTTTCGGCCCCCGTCGTATGGTGGGGGGGATGGAGCTTTTTCACCCGAGGCGTCCAGTCGCTGCACACCCGCAATTTCAACATGTTCACCCTCATTTCGATGGGGATCGCTACGGCATGGATCTACAGCGCCGTGGCGGTCCTCTTTCCCGGACTATTTCCGCCTCACATGCGGATGCACGGGGTGATTCCCGTCTATTTCGAAGCCGCGGCGGTCATCACTGCGCTGGTGCTGCTGGGGCAGGTGCTCGAAGCGCGCGCCCGCAGCCGCACCAACGAGGCGATCCGGCTGCTGCTTGGCCTCGCGCCGACGACGGCGACGATCGTCCGCGACGACGGGAACGAGGAGGAGATCGACCTGCGGATGGTGCTGCGTGGAGACCGTCTGCGCGTCCGCCCCGGCGAGAAGGTACCCGTGGATGGCGTCGTGGAGGAGGGGGAGAGCTACGTCGACGAGTCGATGGTGAGCGGCGAGCCGATCCCCCTCTCCAAAAAAGCGGGAGACCGCGTGATCGGCGCGACCCTCAACGGCAACGGTAGTTTCATCCTGCGGGCCGAAAAGGTTGGGAGCGAAACCCTCCTCTCCCAGATCGTTGCGATGGTGTCGCAGGCGCAGCGCTCCCGCGCCCCGATCCAGAACGTGGCCGATGCCGTGGCAGGGGTTTTCGTCCCCGCCGTCGTCATCACCGCCCTCGCGGCGTTCGTCGTCTGGTATCTGTGGGGTCCTGAACCCAGCCTCGCGTACGCGGTGATCAACGCGGTGGCTGTACTCATCATCGCGTGCCCCTGCGCGCTGGGGCTGGCGACCCCCATATCGATCATGGTGGGAACGGGGAAAGGGGCCACCAACGGCGTCCTCATCAAAAATGCCGAAGCCCTCGAGACGATGGAAAAAGTAGACACCCTCGTCATCGACAAGACGGGAACCCTGACTGAAGGGAAGCCGAAACTGGTGACCCTCACCGTCCGGGAGGGGCTGGAGGAGAACGAGATCCTCCGTCTGGCCGCGTCGCTGGAGCGTTCCAGCGAACACCCTCTGGCCGAAGCGATCGTACGGGGGGCGCAGGCGAGGGGGGTGGAACTCTCTGTTGCGGAGCGTTTCGAATCGTTCACGGGCGAGGGAGCCGCCGGAAGCGTGGAGGGCCGCAGCGTGGCGGTCGGAAACCTGACGCTGCTGAAGCGTCTTGGGATTGATCCGCTGGATTGGGCCGCAGCGGCGGATCGTCTGCGGCAGGAGGGACAGAGCGTCATGTTTATTGCGATTGACTCACGTGCAGAGGGGATCGTCGGGGTGGCCGATCCGATCAAGGAGAACACCGCCGAAGCGATCCGCTCCCTGCACGAGGAGGGGGTAGAGATCGTGATGCTCAGCGGAGACAGCCGCCTTAGCGCCGGGGCGGTCGCCGCACAGCTCGGAATCGAGCGGGTGATCGCCGAAGTGCTCCCGCAGGAGAAGGCGCGCATCATCGAACAGCTCCAGCGCGAGGGGCGCATCGTCGCGATGGCGGGGGACGGGATCAACGACGCCCCGGCCCTCGCGCAGGCCCATGTGGGGATCGCGATGGGGAGCGGGACTGACGTCGCGATGGAGAGCGCAGGGATCACCCTTGTGCACGGCGACCTGCGCGGCATCGTCCGCGCCCGCCGCCTCAGCCGTGAGACGATGCGCAACATCAGGGAGAACCTCTTTTTCGCCTTCGTCTACAACACCGCGGGGATACCGATCGCGGCAGGGGTGCTCTATCCCTTTTTCGGGCTGCTCCTCTCCCCCATGATCGCCGCTGCGGCGATGAGTTTCAGTTCGGTGTCGGTCATTACGAATGCGTTGAGGCTGAGGGGACTTAAACTTTGATCAGGAAGATTTTGCCAGATTCAAGGGATCGATAACCTGATATTCCCCCGGCTTCAAATTCCCCAGCGTCAGATTCCCGAAGCTACAGCGGTGCAGGGCGGTGACGTGGTTCCCGACCGCGGCGAACATCCGGCGCACCTGATGATAGCGCCCCTCGACGATCTCCAGCATGACGCGGGTGCCGTCGATGATTTCCAGTTTCGCGGGGAGGCACGGGGTTTTCTCGCCGTTCAGGATCAGCGTCCCCGAGGCGAAAATTTCCCCTTCGTCCCCTTTTAACGGCCGGTCGAGCGTCGCTTCGTAGACTTTGGGCACTTTGTGTTTGGGGGAGGTGAGGCGGTGGAGCAGCGCGCCGTCGTCGGTGAGGAGGAGCAGACCGCTCGTCTCTTTGTCGAGACGTCCGACGGTAGAGATTTTCGGATCGCGCCGTCTCCACCGCTCCGGTAATAGATCGTAGACGAGGCGGCCCCCGCCGTCGTCGTGGCTGCAGACGTAGCCCGTGGGCTTGTGCATCAGGATCACCATCCCCTGCGGGGGGTCGAGCGGCTCATCATTGAAATGGATTTCGTCGTGTGAGACTTTGGTATCGGGTTTGAGGGGAAAATTGTCGATATGGGTAATAATGCCATCACGTAGGAGAGATGCGACCTCTTTACGACTGCAATACCCCAGTGAGGAGAGGAGTTTGTCGAGGCGGACTTTAGAGCTCACTCAACTTTTCCTCGTACTCACGCTCGATACGCTCTATCTCGTCGCTCGCGGTTGCGAGCTTCTCGAACAGTTCCTCGATTTTCTTCTCGTCCGCGGCGACCTCTTTGGAGAGTTCCATCAGTTTGGAACTGTCTCCTTGGTTCGAGTAGTCGATCAGGAGCGCATGGGAGGTTTTGAGCTTCTCTTCGAGCTTCATAATCGTGTTTTCGCAGTGCTCACACTCTTTTTTCAGCGGGCTGAGAAGTTTGGAGCGCTCCTGCACGAGGGCGGCGCGCTGCTGCTTGGTCTCTTTTTTGTTGGTGTTGGGGGTCATTTTGGCGGGTTTGGGGGCATCGTCGAACTCCTCGTCCCAGCCGATTTTCTCCAGAAACTCATCGTACGTGCCGTCGAAGAACTCGGCGTTCCCTTCGCGGAAGATAACGAGGGCGTCGGCGAGGGCGCGGAGCATCATCTCCGAGTGGGTGACGAGGACGACCGAACCTTCGAAAGATTTGATCGCGTCGGTAAGAGCGTCGATGGAGTACATATCGAGGTGGTTGGTCGGCTCATCCAGAAAGAGGAGGTTGGCGGGGGTGGCGATGATTTTGCCGAGCATCACGCGGCTCCGTTCGCCCCCGCTGAGGACGGAGATTTTTTTGTCGGCATCGTCGCCGCTGAACATCATCGTGCCGCAGATGGAGCGGATACGTACGTTGTTCATGCTAGCATCCGCGCTCTGGATCTCCTGCGTCACCGTATGGTTCTTGTCTAGGCGGTCGATGTTGGTCTGGCCGAAATGTGCGATGGCGGTGGAGGGGTGAAAGGTGACCTCTCCGCTTGGGGTGAGCAGTCCCGCGAGGCAGTTGAGGAGCGTCGATTTCCCTTTGCCGTTTTTGCCGATGATGGCGAGGCGCTTCCCTTTTTCGAGGGCGAACGAGAGATTCTGAAAGAGGGGGGCGTTTTCGGTGTAGCCGAAAGAGAGCTCTTTGGCCTGCATGACGAGCTTGGCGGGGGTGGGGGCGTAGCTGAAACTGAATGCGAGGCTCTTTTCTCCCTCCAGATCCTCCATGATTCCCATTTTGTCGAGCTCTTTTTGTTTCGATTGCGCCTGCGTGGCGGTCGAAGCGCGGGCTTTGTTGCGGGCGACGAAATCTTCGAGTTCGGCACGCTTTTTGTCGTGGTTGGCTTTGGTCTTGAGGTAGAGTTCGTCTTCCTGGTCCATCAGGTCGTAGTATTTGCGGGTGCCGCCGCGGATGATGCTGATGTTACGGCGGCGCAGCCCCATCGTGTGGGTCGTGACCGAATCCATGAAATCGCGGTCGTGGGTGATGAGGATCACTTCCCCCTCAAAACTGCGGATGAAGCTGGCCAACCAGCGGAGCGAGACGATGTCGAGGTAGTTGGTCGGTTCGTCGAGCAGCAGAAGGTTGGGTTCGGTGACGAGGAGCTTGACGAGGTTGAGGCGTATCTGGTACCCCCCGGAGAAACTGTGGGGGTCCTTGTCGAGATCCTCCTGCGTAAAGCCCAGGCCGAAGAGGATCTTTTCGACGCGGTAGACTTCGTGTGCCATGTCGGCACTGAGCGCCGACGCGCACTCCTCGCGCACATTTTTGTGGGTGAAATGCAGATGCTGGCGTAGCGTCCCGATCTGGTAGTTTTTGGGGATGATCACTTCGCCGGAGTCATAGGGCTCTTCTCCGAGGATGATTTTAAACAGCGTCGATTTGCCGGTTCCGTTGCGGCCGACGAAGCCGACCTTGTCCCCCGCGTTGAGGCGTAGTGAGAGGTTGTCGAAGAGGATACGCTCCCCGTAGCTTTTGGTGAGGCTGTTGATTTGAATCAAGATTGAATCCTTGTAACGTTACTCTTCAATCTTATGTGGCAATTTTCCAGGCATCGCCTCTTTGTTGGCGAGCATATCTTCCATCTGGCGTTTGACCTTGTCGTAGCGGAACTGTTCTTTGAAACCCTGAATCCGTCCTCCGGCGGCGTTGGGGTGTCCCCCTCCGCCGACCCATTCGCCGGCCATCTGGGCCACGTCGACGCGGTTATGTCCGCGCAGGCTCATCGTTCCGCGCGTTCCGACGTCGACGATGAAATCGTAATCGGGGTATTCGGTCAAAAAGCCGTTGCCGATGATCGACGTATTCCCCAGGCCGTAGCTGAGAAAACCGCGCCACCCTTTGTAATAAATCGTCATGACCGAGCGTTTGGTCCCCAGCAGCGCGACGATGTACTTGGTCGAGAGGTTATCAAGGGTGTTGTCGACGCCGTCTTTGAAAAACTCTTTTTTCATTTTGTGGAGCGCTTCGTCCAGAACGATGGGGGCGTTGGGGAGATCGCGCATCTGTGCCGCCTGTTCGAGGAGGGCGAGTTTGTAGGCGCGGTCCTCGTCGCCGAACATGACGCGGCTCAGTTCACGCGCTTCGGAGATGAGGCGCATACACACCTTGCCGTATTCGAAATCGGCCTCTTCGTTCTGTTTCCACAGATCGACCGCATTGACGACGGCGACGAAGGCTTCGAGCCATCCGCCGCGTTCGAGTCCGTAGTGTTCGCAGGCGTAGTCGTAGGTGATTTTTGTCGCGCAACGCTCGGTGTCGAGGTAGTACCAGGGGTACTGCGCCGCCGTTTCGCGGCCGCTGCCGTGGTGGTCGAGGAGGGTGATCGTCACGTTCCAGCCGTTGTCGTTGAGACGGTTTACCTCGTTGTTAAGCCATTTGGCCTCTTCGGGATAAAGGTTGAGGTCGGTGATCAGGATCGTTGCTTCCTGCTTGTTTTTTTTGAGGCTCTCGATGATCTCTTCGAGACGGTCCATCACCTCGGCGCCGTAATTGGCGTTGTAGCTGATCATCGTGTGCGGCGTCTGGGCCATCACAAGCTGGCAGCTGTAGCCGTCGAGATCGATGTGGGAGAGGTGGTGAAAAGTTTTAGTCATTCAATACGTTCCTTAAGGTAAGTCTTTGTCGGTGCCGTCATTCCATCGAAATGGAACCGAGGACTTCGAATTTCGCGTTCGAGTCGATTTCGGCATGCGAGAGGGTGATGATGTCGAGGCTGAAGCGCTCGTAAATCTCAGCCAGCGGGCGGCGGAGTTTGGGATCGACGATGATGATGATCGGCGAAATCCCTTTTTGGAGAAGCTCGGTCGCCTTGGCGCTGGTTGCCTGGATGAGGTTGTTTATTTCGCCCACATTGAGAAGCAGCTGGCGCACCCCGTCGCGTTCGGTCGTTTTTTCGAGCATTTTCTGCTCGCTCATCGTATCAAACGTCAGCAGCCGGATGATGCCGTCCGAACCGGCATACTGCTGCGTGATGATCCGCGAGAGTTTGGAACGGACGTGTTCGGTGATGATTTCGACGTTTTTGGTGTATTCGCAGACGTCGGCGATCGTTTCGAGGATCGTGATCATGTCCTTGAGCGGTACCCGCTCGTGCAGCAGTGCTTTGAAAACCCGCTGGATCAGACCGATATTGGCCACTTTGAGCAGGTCGTCGATCACGACCGGGTAGTCGTTTTTGATCTTGTCGATGAGCGCCTGGGTTTCCTGGCGGGTGAGAAGCTCCTCGGCGTATTTCTTGATCAGCTCGCTCATGTGAGTCGAGATGACCGTGGCGGGGTCGACAACGGTATAGCCGTTGATGATCGCGTCTTCTTTGAGCTCGGGGGCGATCCACAGCGCATCGAGCCCGAAGGCGGGTTCTTTGGTCGGTTCCCCTTTGATTTCTCCCACGGCCATCCCGCTGTCCATCGCGAGGAACCGGTCGGGCTGGATGATCCCGTCGCCGATATTGACCCCTTTGAGGAGGATTTCATACTGGTTGGGCTTGAGGTGGAGGTTGTCGCGGATACGGACCTGCGGCATCAAAAAGCCGAAATCCGAGGCGATTTTACGCCGCATCGAGCGGATCCGCTCGAGCAGGTCGCCTCCCTGTGCACTGTCGGCGAGACGGATGAGCTGGTAGCCCAGCGTAAGCTCGAGCATTTCGATTTTGAGGATATCTTCGAGGGCCGCCTCCTCTTCTTTGGCGATCTCTTCGTTGGTCTTTTTGCGCGGCGCGGCGGGAGCTCCCTCTTCGCCGGGGGCGGCACCCGGTTTTTTGGCCGGTGCGGTAGTGAGGACGAGTTCCCCTTTTTCGTACTTGTGCAGGGCGTATCCCAGCGCGGCAAAGACGATTCCGACAAAACCGAGCGACAGCGTCGGAAGCCCCGGAACGGCGGCGAATACGAGCATGATGAACCCGACGATGATCATGACGCGGGCATTGCCCATGAGCTGCTTGATGCTTCCTTCGGCAAAGTTTCCTTCGTCGTTGGAAGCGCGGGTGATCATGATACCCGTCGCGGTGGAGATGATCAGCGCGGGGACCTGCGACACCAGACCGTCCCCGATAGTGAGGAGGGTATAGGTTTCGGCGCTGGAGGCGACGTCGAGGTTGAACTGGAAAATCCCGATCAGGAAGCCGCCGATGATGTTGATCAGCGTGATGATGATCCCCGCGACCGCATCCCCTTTGATGAATTTGCTCGAACCGTCCATCGCCCCGTAGAAGTTCGCGTCCTGCAGGATTTCGGCACGGCGGCGTTTGGCTTCGGCTTCGTCGATCAGACCGCTGTTGAGGTCGGCGTCGATCGCCATCTGTTTACCGGGCATCGCATCGAGGGTGAAGCGGGCTGCGACTTCGGCGACGCGTCCCGAACCTTTGGTGATGACCATGAAGTTGATCAATACCAGGATACAGAAGATGATGATCCCGATGACGTAGTTTCCGCCGACGACGAAATTACCGAAACTGGTAATGATGTCACTGACCGCTTCGGGCCCTTCGTGCCCGTGGCTGAGGATCATCCGCGTCGTCGCGATGTTCAGGGCGAGACGAAAGAGGGTGATGATGAGCAGCAGGGTCGGAAAGGTCGTCAGGTCGGTCGGTTTGGGGATGTAGAGCGAGATCAGCAAAATCAGCACCGACATCGCGATGACGACCGCGAGGAGCAGGTCGAGTACGGCGCTGGGGAGCGGGACGATGATGATCGCCAGGATCGCCATGACGAAAAAGACGACCGAAAGGTCGCGTGAGGCAAAGAGGGTAGAGAGGACGCTATTGACGTCGGGAGTCTTGTTTTTCGCTTTTGCCAAGGATTACTCTTCCAAGATCGCTTCGAGGGTCAGGGTCCCCAGGAAGCCGTCGACTTTGTTTTGGAGACGGTTGAGAAACGGCCAGAGCGAACAGGTGGTCGCCTTGTTCGAGGGGCAGTCATCGGCGGACGGGGAACAGCTGAACACCGCGGGGCTTTTCCCCTCGGCCGCTTCCATTACCTCCAGAACCGTGATTTCACCGCAGGGTCGGGCGAGTTCAAACCCCCCGTTGACCCCTTTGTAGGAGTTGAGGATCCCTTTTCGGGCAAGTGCCTGCAAAATCTTGGCCAGAAAGCTTTTCGAGATATCGAGCTCCCGTGAGAGGGTGTCGGCGTCGAGCGCCCGTTGCGCCCTGGCCAGCACGATAAGCGAAAGAAGGGCATATTCACTGGCACGGGTCATCAGCATCCGAGAGGTTCCTCCGCATCTATTTGAGAGGTATTATAGCCAAAAATTATTAGAGGATGTTTTTGCCGCAAAAAGGGAAAATTCAGGTATAATTCCGACCCTGCTTGTTATGGAATCGTCCATTACAGGTAATATTTATACCCATCAGGAGGCTATTATGGCTTTGGATACGGCGAAAAAAGCGCAGATTATCACTCAGTTCCAGAAAAAAGAAGGCGACACAGGTTCAAGCGAAGTACAAATCGCTTTGTTGACGACTCGCATCAACACTTTGACAGAACACCTTAAAACATTCAAAAAAGACCACTCTTCACGTCTTGGTCTTTTGAAACTCGTCGGTCAGCGCCGCCGTTTGATGCGTTACCTCAAACGCACAAACAAAGAGAGCTACAACAAAGTTATCGCAGAACTCGGCATCCGCGACAATATCTAAATTGTTTTTCTCCTGCTTCCCCCGTGCGGGGAAAGCGCTTCTTCTTCCGTTTTTTTTCTAAATCATTTTCTTTTATTGTTTATACGTCGTGGTGATAGTGTTCGAGCACCCGTTTGTACTCTTCATATACCTGTGTAGGGGTTTCGTGACCACGGTACATCCGTAGAATCTGCCGAATGAACTCGATGGGGTATTCGACCGTCAGTCCCGCGTTGCGGGCGTAGACCTTGGCAAGCGTTTCGTACATCCCCTCGTACACTTCGGGCTCTTCGGCTTTAAGCCGTTCGAGAATCTCCTGCGCGCGGATCAGTTTCGCGTCATTGAATTCGCCCCGTTCGTTGATCGTTTTGCGCACTTCGACGTATTCTTTGAGGCTTTTGCGGTTGAGGACGTAATCGGTGAAGATTTCGATGAGAGACATGGAAGCTCCTTGTTAAAAACAATTCGATCCGATTATTGTACGCCTGCTGCGTAGCAACAGCGTAGCAAATGGAGAGTTTAGATTCCGAAAATCTTTTTCGCCCGCTCCAGGTCTTCGACCGTATCGATCCCGAACCCGGTGCTCTCGACTTTGACCATCGATATTTTTTTGCCGTGGTAGAGGGCGCGGAGCTGCTCGAGCTTTTCGATGTCCTCCAGCGGCGCCTCCCCCAGCGCGCAGAAGTCGTGCAGGCTTTTTTTCGTAAAGCCGTAGATGCCGATGTGGCCGAAGTAGGAGGCTTCCCCGCTGCGGTTGAAAGGGATCGGGCTGCGGGAGAAATAGATCGCGTTGTGGTGGACGTCGGTGATCACTTTGACGAGGTTGGGGTCTTGGGCCGTTTCGGTATTGATCGCGTTGTAGCAGCTCGCCATGACAAACGGTTCGTTCGCTGCTTTGAGGGCGTTGAGGCGCTCGTAGAGCCGTTCGAGTACTTCGGTTTCGATGAAGGGCTCGTCGGCCTGGACGTTGATGATGAGCTCTTCATCGGGAATGTCGAGGATCTGGGCGCATTCGTTGATCCGATCGGTGCCGCTTTTGTGGGTCGTCGAGGTGAGGCGCGCTTCGATTCCGTGCGCGGCGCAGATGTCGAGGATTTTTTCGTCGTCGCACGCGACCACGACGCGGTCGATAGCCTCAACGCGCTTGGCGGTGCGGACCACCATCGGCAGGCCGCCGATATCGGCGAGCACTTTTTCGGGAAATCGGGTGGAAGCGAGACGGGCGGGGATAATAATCATGGTAGTAAGCCTGTATAAAAGGTATAATTTCGACATTATAATACATCTGAGAGGCTCTGATGCTCCTTTACCAGCCCGATGAGGGGTATTGCTACAACAGCGATTCGATCCTGCTGTACGGGTTTATTTCTCTGTTCTTCCCCAAAGGGCGGATGCTCGACGTCGGGGCGGGATGCGGAATCGTGGGATTGCTCATCGCGCGCGATTTCCCCGGGGTCGAACTCGAAGCGGTCGAAAAGCAGGACGTTTATGCGCAGTTCGCCCGCCGTAATGCGCAAGTCAACGGGATCGAGTACACGCTTTATGAGGGGGATTTCCTCGAACACGGGCCGCACGGGAGTTACGACTGGATCGTCTCGAACCCGCCGTTTTATCACGAGGGGGTTTCGCGCAGCGTCCACCCGATGCTCCATCAGGCCCGCTATAACGTCCATCTCCCTATCGGAGCGTTCATCGCCAAGATTTCCAAGCTCCTCAAATCCGACGGCGAAGCGGCGATCTGTTACGACGCGCGGCAGTTCGTTCAGCTGTGCGCCGCGTGCGAGAGTTCAGGATTAAGAGTCGTTGATGTACAATTCGTCCATTCCAAAGAGGACCGTCCCAGCACGCTGGTGATGCTCCATCTGAAAAAAAACAGCCGCTCACTTTTGAATGTGCTCTCCCCGCTGATCACGTTGGAGGGAGAGCGGTATTCCCCTGCGGTGCAGGCAATTTACGATAAAGCAAAGGCGCACAGTATCAAATGTCCGATTTAATGACCCGCGAAGGTTTCTGTTACGCGTTCGACCCTTCCGCCTGCGCTTCGTGCGGGGGGAACTGCTGTACGGGAGAGAGCGGCAACATCTTCGTTTCCGTGACCGAAATCGCCGCCATCGCAAAACTGCTGGAGATGGAGGAGGGGGAGTTCCGACGTACCTACCTGCGCAAAGAGGGGTATCGCTATTCTCTCAAAGAGGTAAAGGTAAACGGCTCGTATGATTGCGTGTTTTTCAGCCGTTCACGAAACGGGTGTAGCATATACGAAGCCAGACCGCTGCAGTGCCGGACTTTTCCGTTCTGGGATTATTTCCGGCACCGCATCGACGAGCTCAAAGCCGAATGCCCGGGGATCATCCATGACTAAAACCCTTTTCGCCCTTATTGTGGGGGCCGTGCTCGCCCATTCGGCCGCCGTTCCCAAACCCGCGATCCAGATCAATACGTTCGAAGACACCTTCGCCCTCTATGCCCTCGACGCGCAGGTGCGGCACAAATACCATCGCGCATCGGCTTTTTTCGCCGAACTTCACAAAAAGACCGCGAAGAGCGAATACCTCTACCAGTCGCTCAAGATGCTCGAACACGCCAACGACACCAAAACGCTCGCGAAAATGACCGCCGAGGCCCTCGCCAAATCTCCGAACGACGAAATCCTCAAACGGTTCGAAGTGATCGCGCTGATCAAGGGGGGCGATTTCGCCCAGGCTTCGCAGAAAGCATTCCTCCTCACCCAGAACAATCCCAAAGCCCCCGATCATCTCCTCTACGCCGAGGCGCGTTTGAAACTCGCCGATTACGAAGGGGCACTCGGCGCGCTGAAAAAAGCGTATGCAATGGGGTTTGACCACAATACCGCCGAGAGGATCGCCCTCATCGAGTACGCCCATCTGGGGCGCAAGGCCGAAGCGGTCAAATTTCTCAAAGAGCATATCGGCACGCAGGGTAACAGCGTCGTGATCGGCAAGCGGCTGGCTAGTTTTTACGGCGACGGCGGAGCGCTCGGCGACGCTGCGGCGATGTACGAGCAGGTTTACGATGCCTTCGGTGACGCCGCTTCCGCCGAAGAGGCCCTTAAAATCTACCTTTTTTTGAAAGATTACGCCAAAATGACGGCGTTGCTCGAGAGATCGCATCTGAACGATTCGATGCTTCTCGATCTCTACGTACAGGCCAGGGCTTTCGACAAGGCTTCCGCCCTGGCGATGACGCTATACGAAGACCAGGATAACCCGCTTTTCCTTGCACAGAGCGCCGTTTACCGCTATGAAGGCTCTGTGGATCGAAACGATCCCGCTCTCGTCGCCGATGTCGTCGCCAAGCTCAAAAAAGCGGCGGACGACATCGAAGAGCCGCTTTATCTCAATTACCTGGGCTACCTGATGATCGATCACGACGTCAATGTCAGCGAAGGGATGGGATACGTCCGCCGCGCTCTCGAAAAACAGCCCGATTCGCCGTTTTACATCGATTCGCTCGCATGGGGCCATTACAAACGGGGCGAATGCGCCGAAGCGCTCCGGCTCATCAAACAGGTCGAATCGATGATCGGTACCGACGAGCAGGAGGTGCGCGACCACCTCAAAGCGATCGAAGCGTGCAAACCCAAGGAGAAAACGAAATGATTCTAGATGACATCATCAAAAAAACCAAAGAGGACCTCAAAGAGCGCGAGGCCAAATTCAGCATGGAGTGGCTGGGGCGCTCTCTGGCGTTCAACGCCCGTGCCCCCCGTGACGTCCGGGCGTTTCTGACCTCGACTCCCGAGGAACCCTACCGGATCATCTCGGAAGTGAAAAAGGCCAGCCCCTCCAAAGGGGTCATCCGCGAAGATTTCGATCCCATCGCGATCGCACAAGGGTACGAACGGGGCGGAGCGAACGCCATTTCGGTCCTGACCGAACCCCATTTTTTCCAGGGGAGCCTCGACTACCTCGCCGAGATCCGTCGTTACGTCAGCATCCCCCTTCTGCGCAAAGATTTCATCGTTTCCAAATACCAGTTACTCGAAGCGCTCGTCTACGGTGCCGATTTTGTCCTCCTTATCGCGGCGGCCCTCTCAAAAAGCGAGCTCAAAGAGCTGCTCAATTACACCCGCCACCTGGGGATGGAAGCGCTCGTCGAGATCCATGACAAGGCCGAACTGACCAAGGCGATCTACGCGGGGGCCGACATCATCGGGATCAACCACCGAAACCTCCAGACGTTCGAGATGAACATGAACCTCTCTTATGATCTCATCCCGCTGATCCCCAACGGCAAAATCATCGTGGCCGAAAGCGGCATTTATGAGCACGGACAGCTCGAAGACCTGAACAAAGCGGGGGTCGACGCTTTTCTCGTCGGCGAATCGCTGATGCGCCAGGACGACGTCGAAACGGCACTGCGAACCCTCAAAAACGGCTGATTCCCTCGGCCTCTCCCCAAGATATAAAAAGAAAAAGTTATATTTTTAAATTAAGGGTCACACCGATATAATTAAAAAATCAAGAAAAATCGGTAGGATCCTCCAGTGACAAAACGGTACACGACCTATAAACGGCTGATCGCGAAAACGGTCATACTTTCACTTCTGGCAAGCCTTGCGGTCGCGTTCGTCTACGTTATTTTCATCAAACAGCGCGCGATCGACGACCTCGCCCGCGTCGATGCCCGCAAAACGAGCCGGATGGCGTTCGAAGCGCTCTATTCGGCGATGGAAAAAGGGTGGAGCAAAGAGGAGCTCGACGCGATCATCGTCCGGCTCAACGACGTCGAACCCGACATGCGGATCAATGCCTACCGGAGCCCCATCGTCGCCGAGCTTTTCGGCGACCGCGAACACGACAAACAGGCCAGGGAGCACGATCCGATGGTCATGAAGGCGATGAAAGGCGAAGAGATCCTTACCGGCGATGACGAGATCCGCTACCTCTACCCGATCGTCGTCAAGCAAGAGTGCCTCAGCTGTCACACCAACGCGAAAATCGGGGACATCAACGGCGTCATCGATGTCCGGTTCCCGGTTGCCAACCTCAAAATCTCCCTGACGACGATGGTCAATTCGTTCATCATCTTTTTCGTCATTTTCACGGTACTGATTTTTGCCATCCTCTATTTCCGTCTCAATTCGCTGCTGGTGCAGCCGCTCAAACAGTTTATCGGGATGATCCAGGATATCATCCACCAAAACGACATGGGCAAACGGGTCACCCTCAAAACCAAAATCCTCGAGGTCAAAAACATCGAGAGCTACGTCAACAAAATGCTCGATTCGATCCAGGACTATTACGAAAAGCTCCAGCACCTCTCGGATCGCGATTACCTCACGGGGCTTTACAACCGCCGGAAATTCGAAGAGTTCCTCTCTTACGAGATCAAACGCTCCGACCGCCACCGTCATAAATTCTCGGTTCTTATGATCGATCTGGACAACTTCAAATACATCAACGACACGTACGGGCATGCCGCGGGGGACGTGGTCCTCAAAGAGGTGACCGAAATTCTGGGGAGCAACCTCCGTAATGCCGATATCCTCGCACGGATCGGCGGGGACGAGTTCGCCGTCATCCTTCCCGAAACGCCGTACGAAAAAGGGTATGTTGTCGTCGAAAAACTCCGTTCCAGCCTCGAGAATTCACCCATCTCGCTGATGTACGACCAGATCAAGCTCACCGCGAGCTTCGGCGTCGCCGAATACCCCGAGCAGGGGGAAAACATCGAAGCGCTCCTGACGGGATCGGATCTGGCGATGTACAAGGCCAAACGGGCCGGGAAAAACACGATCGCCAGAGCCGACCAGACCGACCAGGAGATGGCGGCCGAGATCCAGAAAAAAGGGGAATTCCTCCGCCGCGCCATCGACGAGGGGCGGGTCGAGCCGTACGTTCAGCCCATTTATAACGTCAAAACGAACAAACTGTTCGCGTACGAAGTGCTGGCACGGATTCGCGACGGCGAGCGGGTGATGGCGGCCGGACAGTTCATCGAAGTGGCCGAGAGCCTCGGTATGGCGTGCAAAATCGACCATATCGTCCTCAACAAAGGGCTTGCGGCGAGGGAAGAGAAAAAGCTGTGGGACGTCGAGTTTTTCTTCAGCCTCTCGACCAACAGCCTCTTTAACGGCAATTACATCGACCAGATCAAAAGCCATTACGACAACGACCCGAAAAAGAAAAAACACGGGGTGACGATCGAGATCCTTGAACGCGAGGCGATCCATAACGTCAAAGGGCTCATCGAGATCATCGAGGCGATGAAAAACGAGGGGATCAATTTCGCCCTCGATGATTTCGGGTCAGGGTTCTCGTCGTTCGTCTACCTGAAATATTTCGATGCCGAATACGTGAAAATCGACGGGGAATTCGTCAAAAATATCACGGTCAACGAAAAAGACCGCATATTCGTCAAGCACATCAACCAGATCGCGCAGGAGTTCGGCAAGAAAACAATTGCCGAATACGTCGAGGACGAAGAGACTCTTGAGGTGCTCCGCGAGATCGGGGTCGACTACGCCCAAGGGTATTACTACGGCTATCCCAAACCGATTTAAACGTTAAGAAAGAGGGGACTTTAGCCGAGGATTTTTTTGGCGCACTCGTTGATACGTTTGCCGTCGGCCTGTCCCCCGAGGGTTTTGGACGCCGCCCCCATCACTTTACCGATCTCTTTCATCGAGGCGGCTCCCACTTCGGCGATGATAGAACGCAGTGCGGTTTCAAGCTCCTCGTCGGAGAGCTGTTTGGGGAGATAGGTTTCGAAAATCGCCGCTTCGGAAGCCTCTTTGTCGTACAGGTCTTCGCGCCCCGCATCGCGGTACTGGACCATCGCTTCGTTGCGCTGCTTGACCTGTTTCTGGATGATTTTGATCACGTCCTCGTCGCTGAGTTCTTTGCGCTCGTCGACTTCGATCTGTTTGAATGCGCTGCTGAGAAGGCGCAATGCGTCGCGTTTGGCATTGTCTTTTTCTTTCATCGCGGTTTTGATATCGTTGTTAATCTGCTCTTTGAGGCTCATTGGTATCCTTGGAACTCTTTTTGCTTAATTATAGCCAAATTAGACCGGGATACCTGAATGCGCGCACCTCTTTACCTCTCGATTCTCTCCGCTTCGCTGCTCCTTAGCGGCTGTACGGCACGCCTTACCGATCCCGAGATGGACTTCCAGCCGCCCAAGTACGTCGAAGAGATGCCCTCACGCGAAGAAGAGAGCGCATTCGCTTCGCGCGGTAGCCTGTTCGGGCAGGGGGACAGCCCCCTTTTCTCGGATCATAAGGCGATGCACGTCAATGATATCGTGACCGTCGTCATCTCCGAAACGGTCAAAAGCTCCAATACGGCGAGCAAGGCGCTCACCGAAGCCGATACCCTCGGCCTCAACGGCGGATTGTTCACCTCTACGGGGCAAAATTCGGCGGTCAATTCGGCGGTCAACAAACTCAACGGACTCGCCAACATCGGTTTCAGCGCAGGATCGAATTCCGATTACGCCGGGTCGGGAACGGCGACGAAAGATGCGTCGTTCACCACGACGGTATCGGCGCGGATCGTCAAAGTGATGGCCAACGGCAACTATTTCATCACCGGGCGCCGCGAGATCATGGTCGACAGCGAAAAACAGATCATGCAGCTCAGCGGCGTGATCCGTCCGTACGACATCGACCAGAACAACCAGATCAATTCGGCGAAAATCTCGGATGCGAAAATTATGTACGTCAATCAGGGAGATATTGACCGCTCAGTCAACCAGGGATGGGGCAGTAAGCTCGTCCATGCGATCTGGCCGTTTTAAAACAAAAGTCGATTATTCTCCCGCATCCGGGCGCATACCCTTAACGTATTACTTCGAGAGGGTTGATGTGGGCGTTGCGCTGGGTTACCTGGAACATCAGTTCGCGGGCGACGCGGCCGATGACCGCACCTTGTCTGAGTCGTTTTCCCACTTCGACCGTAGGAGCGATTTTGTCCAGGTGGGCATAGATCGTGTGCAGACCGTTGTCGTGTTCGATAATGACGACGTTGTCGAGCATGGCGGTGGGTTTGGCGAGGATTACCTTTCCGTTGAAGACCGCTTTGACTTTCGCGTCGCTCTCGGTCGGGCGGAGTGAAACCGATTCGTTGAAGATTTTGATCCCGTAGATCGGATCGGTGTAGGGGCCGAAACGTTTCGTGACCACGTATCCGTCCAGCGGGGCAATCGTCCGCTCTCCCGAGTACGAGGAGACATTGGAGGGGCGATATTCGGCCACCGCCTGTTTGACGTCTGCGGGGACGGGCTTGGAACCCGGTTTCTGAAGCGGCTGTTTGGCGGCGACTTTTTTGGGCCGCAGCGATTCGCGTTTGATGATGTTGAGGCTGGCGAGGGTGTTTTGGAGCGAACGCTGCTGTTTGAGGATCCGATTCAGCGATTTGACGTAATCTTGTTTCTCTTTTTCGAGGAGGGCGATCGCTTTCTCGGTCTCTTTTTTGGTCTCCAGAACGGTATTTTTCTGCCGGTCGATCACCGCGATGGACTGTTTGAGTACCGTCGTCTGTGAAGAGAGGCCGCTGATGCGCTCGGCGTTCATCGCAAAGAGGGTATTGAGCTCCTTGATTTCGGCGTTGATCTGTTTGAGGTGGAGTTTGAGCGCCTCTTCGGTGATGATCGCATCGGCTTCCTTGGCCCGGTCGTCGTTGATCAGCAGCGAGATCGAGGTGTTGCGCGCGAGTGCGAACACGAGCCGCTGCTCGATCTCGTTTTGGGTTTTGATCAGCATGTTCTGCTGGGCCTCGAGCTGGCGCAGGGTCATTTTGTTGGTGTTGTAGATCGTCTCTTTGGATTTAAGCTCTTCGACGAGGGTGTTGAGATGCTGCTGCTGGACGGTGACGACCTGCTTTTGCTTGATGATCTTCTGCGCCGTCTCGTTGAGCTTGGCGTTGAGCGTCGAATAGGTCTGTTTCGTCTGGCTGAGCTTTTTGGAGGTGCTGTGGATCTTGTCGTCGATGGCCGCGGCATCGAGCGAAGCGCACAGCAGTGACGAGGCGAGGAGGGAGGCGAAGATCTTCATCTATTCCTCTTCGTCGTGCCCGATGACGATCGTCAGGGTCAGCACGATCGAGACGCCCAGCGCGATGGCCAGCGATCGGACGGCGTCATTGACGAAATCGAAGAGCTGGATACTGATTCCGACGGTGCGCAGCAGCTGGTCCATCCAGCCGTACTGGTCGATGACGAAGAACGCCAGGCACATGATGATCGTCGCGATGATCGCATCGACGATGGCCAGACGGAACAGTACCGCCGAACGGAGCCACACGGGGGCGCCGAAGAGGGCCATGATGCTCATCCGCTCCGCGTGCTGGAACTGCCACAGGCGCATCTCTTTGAGGATCAGCAGCGATGTTACCGCAGCGATCGCGATCGAGAAAATCTGCACGACGTCTTTGAAAAGGAGCATCAGCTTGTAGACGGTATCGTGGGTCTGGGCATACCCCTCGACCCGTTCGATCGCCGAATGCTTCTGGAACCGCTTCTGGAGCGTTTCGATCTCGTAAGGGGTCGGGAAGCGCCCCAGATAGATCCGGTAAAACTTGGGAAGGGTCACTTTGAGAAGTTCAAGATTTTTCTTGCTCATCTCCCCTTTGAGCCGTTCGAGAACCTGGTCGGTGGCGATCGGCTCGCTCCGTTCGACAAGTTTATCGAGGGCTTTAAATTCCGCTTCGCTCATCGTTTTGTTCGCGACTACGATGATCGAGTAGTCTTGTTTGAGGCGGTCTTCGTACGCGGCGATGGTGCGGTCGACCGCGACGTAGATCTGGACCGAGAACAAAACGGTGAAGAGCGCGACGATGAGGGAGATATGATTTTTAAGCGATTTCATGAATGGTCCCCATATCGATATGGAAATGTTTGTACGGCACCGTGATCGACGAAGGGATGTTGTGGGTAACCACGACGATCGTCGTTTTGAGCTGGGTGTTCGCCCCCTCCAGCAGGTTCCAGATCACCTGCGAGGAGTATTCGTCCAGGTTCCCCGTCGGTTCGTCGGCGAGGATGAGGATCGGGTTGTGGGCCAGCGCGCGCGCCATCGCGACCCGCTGCTGCTCTCCGCCGGAGAGTTCGGGGGGGTATTTCCCCGCCTGATGGATCAGTTTGACGTGCCCGAGGAGTTTTTGGACCTGCGCGCCGCTGACGTCTTTGGTGTAGCCCGAGATGATGAGCGGGAGCATGACGTTCTTTTCGATCGTCCACTCTTTGATCAGTTTGTAGTCCTGGAAGACGATCCCGATATGGCGGCGCAGAAAGTTTAGCTTGGAGGTGCTGATGCGGTTCATTTTCACCCCGCCGACGACGAGCTGTCCGGCGCGGGGCTCGATGGCGCCGTAGAGCGATTTGAGGAGCGTCGATTTGCCGCTTCCGCTGGCCCCGGTGATGAAGACGAAGCTTCCCGCATCGATGCTGAACGTCGCCTTGGAGATGATGGTTTCAAAATCTTTGTAGGAGAGGGAAAGGTTTTCGGCAATGATCACTTTATCCATGGAGCAACTCGTTTAGTAAGGTGTGGGCGGCGAGGTTCGCGCGCGATCGGACCGGCAGCGAGGGGTAATAACGGGTACGTCCGGGTTCGACGATGACGTAGCAGCTCTCGGGACGGTCGAAACTCCCCATCGCCAGACGCAGCATCACCGTATCGGGCTCGATCGTAAAGGTCCGCTCGACGTGCAGGAACCCCCATTCGCGTTTGAGCGTTTCGCTTCCGATCCGCTCCAGAACCGCTGCGGGATTTTGGGTCGAACCGAACGTGAAATCGCCGATCGCCTCGGCTTCCGGGCTCTCGGTCTCGCAGGTGAAAATGACGTCGTAGATGTTTTTTTCGAGACGTTTCCATCGGTCTTCGTATTTGCTGCTTACCGCGATGTCGCGGTTTTTATAAACTTCGAAACGGCTTTGGCCCGGGGCGCTGAAGGTTTCGAGCGCGTAGCGGTAGTACTCCTCGCTGTCGGTGCGCAGTTCCAGCGTCCCCTGCGGTTTGAGGACGCGGATCGATTCGTTCAGAAACGCTTCGGAGATGACGCGGCGATGGGGTTTTTTGTCCCAGGGAACGGGAAAATGGACGTAGATTTTCCCCACGACGTTGGAGGGGACGAACTCCAGGAAAAGGCGCGCGTCGTAATCGAGCACCATGACGTTGGAGAGGTTGCGGATCGAGATGTGTTTGAGCGCCTGCTCGATGGAGGGCTTGTGAATTTCCAGCCCGATGAAAAGGACGTCGGGATTCGCCTCGGCCTGATGGAGGAGATGGCGCGCCGATCCGAAGCCCACTTCGATCCGCACTTCGCGTTGCGTGGGGAAGTTTTCGGCGAAAAACGCGATCGTTTTGAGGGCGTCGTGGGTTTTGAGGTGGGTATTCTCGGGTGCGTTGTCGACATTCGAATCGAGGATGTTCAGCCCCGCGCACTCGGCGTAGGCCAGGAGGGCGTGTTTGACGATGAAATTCGGAGAAGGGCGGGTCACCTTGTCGCTTTTGAGAAGCTCTTTGGCTTCGTTTTTCTTGTGGACTAGGAAAAACTCTCTCCCCTTGTAGCGGGTCGCGATGAGCGACTCGTCCCCCCGTCCGGCGTTGCGGGCCAGGAAATCAAATTCCACGTCGCCGCAGCGGGCGGGGAAAGAGGGCGTTTTAAACGATTCGAGATGCAGATGCGGCATAGGCGTTATTTAACCTCGTGGATGAGTTCGATCGCTTCGGTCGGAACCGAGCGGATGCCGTTCGAATCGACCCCGACGATCTCGTAGAGATAGTGGGTGTTGGGTTTGATGTCCGCATCGCGGAACGACGTCGCCGTGATGTTGTTGATGTCGACGCTCTCGCGGCTGATCCAGCTCGTTTTGGTCGTTTTGACGATCGTGTAGTTGACGGTGCGCGGATCGCCGCTTTTCCACTGCAGCTCTACCGCTCCGCCGACCACTTTGCCTTCGTAGGCGATCGGGGTTTGGGGTTTGGAGAGGGTCGAGCCCTGCACCGCGACCGAAGTGAGCGGGCTTTCGAGCCCGTCTTTGTCCACCGCCGTGATTTTGTAAAAGTAGAATTTACCGTCTTCGTTGATCGTGTCGGTGAAGTTGGTCGATTCGAGTTTGACGTGATAGGCGAACGAACCGCTGGGCGATGTGGCGCGGTAGATGTTGTAATGGGCCAGGTCGGTGATCGGGCTTTTCTCCCACGAGAGGGTGATCGCGCGCGGCAGGTTGTTGGTCGCGGTGACGCTTTTGATCTCCGGTGGGAGCGGTTTGGTGATCACTTTGGTCGTTTCGCTCGGCTCGGTGACCAGCTTGTCGTAGGTCACCGCCTTGATGCGGTAGTGGTACACCTGGCCGTCTTTGAGGTCGCGGTCGATGTATTCGGCGTTGAGGCGTCCGGTGATCGTCGCGATCTTGTTCCATTTCTGGTCGTTGGCTTCCTGGCGCTCGATCTCGTAACCGTTGATTTTTCCGTTGGGGTGCGGACGCCACAGCAGTTTGGCGCTGCGGGGCATGTTGCCGACTGACTGGAAAAAACTTACCGGCGCGATCATGGGGAGGGTTTCGATCACCATCGTCTCGCTTCCGACCGATTCGCTGCCCGAGGAGGTAAACGTCGCAAAGCGGTACTGGTAATGGCTGCTGGGTTTGAGGTCGCTGTCGACGAAATGGGTCGCGTAGCGGCTGTCAACGGTGGCGATGCGGTGCAGGTTCGGATCTTCGCCGCCGGGGGTATCGCGGTAGACGTAGTACCCTACGACCCGCATGTCTTCGATCGGTTTCCATTCAAAAGCGGCCGAGGTGATGTCGGCGATGTAGCCGTTCATCGACGGTACCGGAAGGGTCGAATCGATAGTGACCGTTTTCTGGGGTGCGGGCTGGGGTGCGCAGCCGCTAAACAGACTCAGTGCTAAAACAACGCTCAATGGTATTCGGATCGATGAGTGCATGCAGTTCCTTCGCGTCAAAATGTTTGTGTAGGTATTCTTCCATCACGGGGTCGGGCGCAGCGGTAAACGTGACCCTTTTCCCGGTGCTCGGATGGGTGAAATACAGGTTGTAGGCATGAAGCAAGATACGTTCCATCCTGCCGCTTTTGCTGTGGCTTCCGTAGAGGTGGTCGCCGATGATGTGGCGGCTGATCGACTCGAGGTGGACGCGGATCTGGTGGGTCCGTCCGGTATAGAGTTTGCAGGCGATCAGCTCTTCGGTGCCGTCGTGGCTGGGGAGGAGTTTGCGAAACTCGGTTTTGGCGTTTTTGCCGTTTTCGGTGATCGCCATTTTGAGACGGTTGTGGCTGCTTCGGCCGATGGGACGGTCGATGAGCATCACTTCGTCTTTGAGCGGAGGGGTGATCACCGCGAGGTAGAAACGCCCCATGCTCTTGTCCTGCAGCTGCGCAGAGAGGGCTTCGTGGGCGCGGTTGTTCTTGGCGACGACCATCACTCCGCTCGTTCCCCGGTCGAGGCGGTGAACGATCCCGTGGCGCTCTTCGCCGCTGAGCGTCGAGAGGCTGACCCCCTTGTGCTTGAGCCAGTCGACGAGGGTGGGTTCCTTGACGCTGGGGGCGGGGTGGACGGTGAGGGCGCTGGGTTTGTTGATGACCAGCACGTCCTCATCCTCATACAGCACCTCGACGTCGAAATCGATCGGCTGGGGCGGGGTTGATTTGGCTTCGGGGAAGACAACCGACACGCTTTGTCCCGCGCGCAGTTTCAGCCCCGCTTTGGAGGTCGCTTTCCCCTCCACGCTGATCGCGTCCTGCTCGATAAGCTGGACGATCTGGTTGCGGGTCTGCCCCAGCTTTTGAGAGAGAAAAACATCCAGACGGACGCTCTCTTCGTCAACGCTAAAAAGTTCGTGCTCTCTCATTGAAATCCTAGAGGGTAGAGTGTGATGGGTTCTAAACGTCCGCTGTGCTACAATTAGCAAAAAAAACAAGGACTGTAGTGCTTAATATTGACCGGCGAATTTTAGCACACTTTGATTTCATTACGATTATTTTGCTCATTCCCCTCATTTTGACTTCAGGTTGGCTCATTTTTGAAATCCATCCCGTACTGGGGCAAAAACAGATGGTCTACACCTCCGTGGGGATCGGCGTCTTCATCGCGGTGTTTTTGCTGCCGATTCGCCGGATGCTCTGGATGATCCCGATCATGTACTGGACGGGGATTTTGCTGCTGCTCGCCGTCGAGTTCGTCGGCCATTCGCGGCTGGGGGCCAAACGGTGGATCGAGATCCCCTTCGTCCATTTCACCCTCCAGCCCTCCGAGCTGATCAAACCCGCCTTTGTCCTGATGCTGGCGTACCTGATCAGCCGCAACCCCCCGCCGCGCGACGGCTACGGCCTCAAAGATTTCGCCAAGCTCTCGTTTTACATCCTCCTGCCGTTTTTCCTGATCGCCAAGGAACCCGACCTGGGGACGGCGACCGTGCTTGCGCTGCTGGGATTCGGCGTGCTGTTCATCGTCGGCGTCAAATGGAAAATCTGGGTCGGGCTGGGAATCGCCTTCGTCGTCTCCCTGCCGCTCATCTATACCCAGCTGCACGATTACCAGAAACAGCGCCTCCACGATTTCGTCGGGGAAAAACCGAGCTACCAGGTCGAGCAGTCGATCATCGCCGTCGGTTCGGGGGGCTTTTTCGGCAAAGACAAAGAAGACGCCACGCAGGCGCAGATGAAATTCCTCCCCATCGCCTCCAGCGACTTTATCTTCGCCTACGTCGTCGAGCGGTTCGGCTTTTTCGGGGCGTTTTTGCTCATCTCGCTCTACGCCGCGCTGATCATCCACCTGCTGCTGATCGCGGCGTGGGCGGAGGATTATTACATCAAGGTCGTGGCGGGGGGATTGTCGCTCTTTTTCTTCATCTATATGAGCGTCAACATCGCGATGACGATCGGCTTCGCCCCCGTCGTCGGGGTGCCGCTGCCGATGTTCAGCTACGGGGGGAGCAGTTTTGTGAATTTTATGGTGATGTTCGCGATTCTCGAAAACCTGCTGGCGTACCGTTTTCGCTACCTCTACACCGATACGGGCAAAAAAAGCTTTGTCTAAACAAGGAGCGACTATAATGTCGCCTCTTTAAAGGGTCTTTAGCTCAGTGGTTAGAGCCACCCGCTCATAACGGGTTGGTCGTAGGTTCAAGTCCTACAAGACCCACCACCTACAAACCTCCTAAAATACGAACTTCATAGAAATTTTTAAAGATTTAAATCTATTTGTTTAATTGTTGGGTGTTCACTTGGGTGTTCACTTTTCATGCCAATTGACACGTTTTTTGACCCCCATTCTAATGGATCGAGTTTTTCGCGTTGATAATGTTTTGCCTACTCTTTTGAAAAAGTCTTCTAACTGCAACACACGATCAAGCTACTGAATAAGATTTTTTTTGTCATTCCCAACCCACAACATTAGATCCATGAGATCATCAAAATAAGTAAATTCCCTATTTGTATTTATTGACTTCAATAAGTTATTTAACTATACTTATATATTTAATTTTTTGATGAAGGTGTCTAAATGCAGATCTCGGTCATGAACTTTAAAGGCGGCCAGGGGAAAACCTCTATCGCACTCAATCTTGCTTATTCGCTCGATTATGGGATCGTGGCGAATGAAACCTATACAGTTTTGAAAAACCATCTCGATGATAATCATCTTCTGATTGCGATTGATGCAATCCCAGATGAGCTTGATGATGTCATTTATGATTTCGGGGGAGGGATTACGAAGCACATGGCGGCGGTGCTCAAACGGAGCAATGTCATTCTGATTCCGTTTATCGTTGAACAGGCAAACGTCGAAGTTACAATAGAAGCGATCAATTCTGTTTTGCCATTGAATGAAAACATTATACTGGTCCCGAACAAGATCAAAACCGAGGACAAAGACTATCAGGCGCTACTTGAAACACTCAAAGAATTTGGCTTCGAGAATTTGCCGATTTGTCCACTGCGCTCATCGACTGCTATGCAAAACATTTTCGTCGAGCATAAAACGATTGCACAAATGCAATCGGAAGGTGGACTTTACGGGTTCAGTTATCGTAAGATATCCGATGACTTTAATAACTTACTCAACTTAGTTAACTCTTTTAAAGGTGGGCGATAAAATGGCATTCAAAGGGTTTAAAAAGACAGAAACAGCTGCGGCGACCAACCATTTTGAAGAAGTTGCGAAAAGCGAAAAAGCGAATCCCCAGATAATCGGGCGGCCACCGGTTGATGAATACAAGAAGCAGAACCAGCGAGTACAGTTTTACATTTCTCAGGAGATGATCGACACTCTTGCCCCAATTGCGTATCGCAATGGCTGCAAGGACGTTACTGCATACGCGAAGAAGATATTGATTGAAGAATTTGAGAAGGTTAAATAAGTTATTTAACCTTCTCATAGATCTATTTCAAAACTGCTCCCAAACCTTTTCTTTTTTGTTTACTTTACTCGGGCGAATGCCTCGACGATCCACTTTTCAGCACATTTCTTCCCGTCAGACATCCGTTCTGGTTTCTATGTTTTATCCCTTTCACGATGCCAGTCCGCTCGTCGGTGTCAAGGGGTGAGCATATCCTCGCTTCGCTCCGGTATCCCTCCCCCGGTCCTTGACACTCTCCTCCCAGCCTGGCTTATCGCGGGTATAAAAACATAGAACCATCACTCTCTAAGCCTTCCGGGCAGAGATAAGCCTCCAAAATGTCAAGCGCGGAGTTAAATTCTGCAGTTTTTTCTAACAATTTTTACGTTTCGTAACCTTAAGCGACGGGTTCATCCGAGTGTTCAGAGGAACGTTTTTTCTTTCCAATCTTAAATAAATCCATT